>Ga0099364_10013995_pt1 | contig 10714 bp, 8 predicted proteins | sample TergutTh196P3_FD_73070 | JGI IMG/M metagenome (GOLD analysis project Ga0099364, IMG submission 73070) | Microcerotermes parvus P3 segment gut microbial communities from Pointe-Noire, Republic of the Congo - Th196 P3 | ecosystem: Host-associated > Arthropoda: Insects > Digestive system > Gut ...
TCATGAAAAGGGTGGACAGTTTACAGGCCGCACTTCTGAACAGCACATTGCCGGAGACATTCCGGATAAAGCCCGGATACCCGATGGGGAGCCGCTTGGAAAGCTTGTTGGTCAGCCTGGATAATCTTCTGGTCATGGCGGATGATCTCAGGAAAACGCTGGTCCGGCTCGGATCCCTTATGCAGGACGAAGGAAATACCCTTTTCGAAGAAACCTGGCTGAAACAACAGTTGCTCCTTTTTCAGGAAGTCAGAAGAGACATTGATTTGCTGGAAACATTCCTCCTTGGCGTGAAGGAGAAAGGGGAGGCGCAAAGCCCGGAGGGCGAATATGTATACTGGGTCGCCCGTGATACGCGGCTCAAGGATATTTCCTTGTGCCTTACGCCGCTCCACATCGCCGCCTGCCTGCAGGAGTACCTCTTTGACGGCAAAGAGTCTGTGGTGTTCACTTCCGCTACCTTGAGCGTAAACGAGGGCTTTGACTACTGTTGTCAGCAGTTGGGCGTAGACCGGGAAATACTGGATACCAAAATGCTCAGCTCGCCTTTTCATCATGAACAGCAGGTCCTTCTTCTCACAGACAAAGATTTACCCGACCCGTCGAAGACCTCGGAATCCGCCTATAATCTGGCCCTTGTCCAATCGCTGGAGATTCTGTTGGAAGCCTGCGGCGGCAGGACGATGGTACTGTTTACCTCTCATAAGCAGTTAAGGGCCATGTACGACGCTTTAAGCCTGCCCCTGCGTCTCAAAGGCCTGGAGCTGTTTGCCGACGGGCTCAACGGAAACCGGGCGACATTGCTGGAAGAACTGCGAAGCAACGAAAACGCGGTGATTTTTGGCGCGAATACATACTGGGAAGGCGTAGATCTGCCCGGATTGTACCTGACTTCCCTGTTGATCGTCAGGCTGCCTTTCGCGCCGCCTGGACAACCCCTTGCGGAAGCGCGTATGGAACAGCTGGAAGCGGAAGGGAAGGACCCGTTCTACCATTACAGTCTGCCTAACGCTGTCCTTCGGTTCAAACAAGGCTATGGGAGATTGATCCGGACCACGGAGGATTGGGGCGTTGTCGTCGTATTGGACAATCGAATTGTCAATAAGGGCTACGGTCGGGTTTTTCTCCGGTCTTTGCCTGACGGAAGCTGCCAAAGCGCGTCCCCGAAGCTGCTGGCGGAAAAAATTAAAGCATGGCGAAAGGAAAATCATCATGGATGAACAAAAGATCAAGAAGGCGGTCGTGATGCTTCTCGAAGCAATCGGCGAAGATCCGGACAGGGAAGGCTTACAGGAAACACCGGAGCGAATTGCGAAGATGCTCAAAGAAATATTTTCCGGCATTTCTATCGAACCGAAAGAGTATTTGGAACGAACGTTCGAAGAAAACCACGAAGAATTGGTTTTGGTGAGCAATATCCCCCTGTACTCCTTTTGTGAACATCACCTGCTGCCCTTCTTCGGCTATGCGCATGTGGCTTATATTCCCCGTAAGAAGATGGTTACCGGCATATCCAAACTGGCCAGGGTTGTGGAGGGGTATAGCCGCCGCCCGCAGATTCAGGAGCGTTTGACCGGACAAATCGCGGACGCTATCGTGGAAAGCTTGAATCCTTACGGCGTAATGGTCGTCATCGAGGCGGAACACATGTGTATGACCATTCGCGGGGTGAACAAACCCGGCGCAAAAACGACGACCTCCGCTACACGGGGTATCTTCCGCACCAAAGCCGAGACGAGGGCGGAAGCCCTATCCTTGATCAGGAAGGGATCCGTGTGAAATGAATATCCTCCTGACCAACGACGATGGTTTCGATTCTCCCGGCATCCGGATACTGGCAAAGCATCTTGTTTCCATAGCAAACCTCTGGGCCAGCATCCCCAGAGAGCAGCAAAGCGCCACCGGGCACGGGATATCGGTACGGGAAGTTCTGCATGTAAGGGAAGAGCATATGGAAGGGGTACAGAGGGCCTGGAGCGTAGACGGAAAACCGGTGGATTGCGTCAAATTAGCCTTTTTGTCCCTTATGACAGAGCCGATCGATCTGGTGATCTCCGGGATCAACGAAGGGACCAATCTGGGAACCGATACCTTATACAGCGGAACGGTAGCGGGCGCGATGGAAGGGGCGCTGAACGGGACGCCGGCGATCGCCTTGTCCCTAGCAACCGGATCAAAGAAGGAAGAAGAATGGCATTTCGAAGCGGCCGCCCAGGTTTGCCTTGCCCTGATCCGAAAATGGGAAGCGGGCCTCCTGCCGATCCCGCCCATGACGATCCTGAATGTGAACGTTCCCGATCTGCCCGCGGATCAGTGCAAAGGCTTTAAAGCGGCAAGGCTTGGGGTGCAGCGCTACAGCGATATCTATGAAATCCTGGAGGAGGGCCCTTCCGGCTGCCGCTACCGCCTGAAGGGCGAACGGCTTCCTTCTTATGACAAAGCGATCGACCTGGATATCGTCGCCTTAAGCGAGGGGTATGTGACTGTCACGCCGCTATCTGCCAACAGGACAGATACCGCATTATTAGAAGAGATTTCAAAATACCTGCAGAACGCTATCCCTCAGCCTTAGCAAGACGATGTGCCCTCAGAAACCGGGATTGCATAGTTGCGTGGTATATGAGATAATAAAGTGATTCGGGCATTGAACGAATTAGTTTTGTGATAGAACGAGTCGGGTCTGTGATTCGCGCAAACAACACTGCGTTCTTAATCGATGATGAACTGAGGAGGGATTGACTTTGAGAGTTTATGCGAGCAATCAACTGAGAAATGTTGCCATTTTGTCCCACGGAGGCGCCGGAAAAACCTCCCTGACCGAGGCGATGCTATATGACGCCGGCCATACCACCCGTTTGGGCAAGACGGACGACGGCACTACGGTGACAGACTATTTACCTGAAGAAATTAAGCGGCAGGTGACAGTCAGCACAACGCTTGCGCCGGTGGAATGGAAGGACAATAAAATCAATATCCTGGATTCCCCCGGATACGCGGATTTTATCGGCGAGGTAAAAAGCGCGGTGCGGGCTTGCGACGGCATCATCATGGTAGTGGACGCGGTTGGCGGCATCGAAGTCATGACGGAGCTTCATTGGGAAGAGGCAGAAGAGAAGAACTTGCCCCGTTTTGTTTTCTTAAATAAGCTGGACCGGGAAAACGCCGATTTTGCGAAAGTGCTGGAGGAACTGCGGGAGCGTTTCGGAAACAAAGTCGTTCCCATGACGCTGCCGATCGGATCCGAAGACAGCTTCAGCGGCGTCGTGCATATCCTGCAGAACAAAGCCTACAAGTTTGAAGGCAATAAAGCTGTGGAAATTCCCGTACCGGCGGATTTACAGCCGGATATGGAGAAGTATAAAGACATCCTGATGGAGGCCGCTGCGGAAGGCAACGACGATCTCTTAATGAAGTATCTGGAAGGCGAGCCCCTCACCGATGAAGAGATCAATGAAGGCCTCCTGGCAGGCGTGAAAGAATGCAAGGTGATCCCTCTTTACTGCGGATCGGCGACAAAGAATATCGGCGTTCAGCTGCTCATGGACGATATCGTGAGCCTGATGCCGTCGCCGGTGGACGTACAGGGGGAAGAAATCGCGCAAGGCCCGCTGACGGCCATCGTCTTCAAAGCCCTGGCCGATCCTTTCGTTGGAAAGATTAACTATCTTCGTATTCTGAAGGGTACTTTAAAGGCCGACGGCAGCATCCACAATATCACCAAAGAAAAAGACGAACGCTACGGCGCGCTGTTAGTACCTAGGGGCAAAAACCAGGATAACGTCTCCGAGGCGAAAGCCGGCGATATCATTGCCATCGCCAAATTCCTGGATGTGTCCATCGGCGACACGCTGGGGGAGAAGGGGAAGACGGAGATACAACCCGGCGTTGAGTTCCCGGAGCCTACTTTCTCTGTAGCCGTCAATGCCAAATCCCGAAACGACGAAGACAAAATGGCAAGCGCACTCAATAAAATGGTGGATGAAGACCCGACCCTGTATTTCGAGAAGAATCCGGAAACCAAGGAAAGCGTATTGACCGGGATGGGCGAGACCCAGCTGGATATCGTGATCGAAAGGCTGAAGACGAAGTACAGCGTCGAAGTCGTAACGAAGACGCCCCGGGTTCCCTATCGGGAGACGATCCGCGGAACCGGTGATAACGAATATAAGCATAAGAAGCAATCCGGCGGGCAAGGGTAGTATGGTCACGTGAAAATGCGTTTTTATCCCTATCCGGAAGGGGACTTTGAGTTCACGGAAACCATTTTTGGCGGCTCTGTTCCCAAGAACTATCACCCCGCGGTAGAAAAAGGAGTCAAAGAAGTCATGGCCGAAGGCGTGCTGGCAGGCTATCCTATGACGCAAATCAAAGCGGAGTTGTACGACGGCTCTTATCATGATGTGGATTCCTCGGAAATGTCATTTAAGATTGCCGCGTCCCAATGCTTTAAGAAAGGCGTCGAAAAGTGCAAGCCGGTACTCATGGAGCCAATCCAATATGTAGAGGTCCACGTGCCGGAGCAGTACATGGGAGACATCATCAGCGACCTGAACGGGAAACGGGGCCGTATCCTGGGCATGGAACCCCATGGCAAATGGCAGGTGATCAAAGCCATGGCGCCGCTTAGCGAGATGTATCGTTACGCCATCGACTTAAAGTCGATTACGCAAGGCCGGGCGTACTACGCCATGAACTTCGATCATTATGAGGACGTGCCCGCCATGGTAGCCCAGGGGATCATTGCGGAGTATCAAAAAACGAAAGAGGACAAGGATTGACTATAGTTCCTTTGCGTTTATCCGTATAATCAGATACAGGCAGCCTGCTTTCCGCAGATAGGGGAAGCAGGCTGAACTCTATCACGGTTAAACGAATCTTCTGCTGAACGAAGAATCGTTCAACCGGCATAAGTGGGCGAGTAAGGGAGGCGGCAGTTATTAGTGCAAACACTTTAAAGTTGATCGCCATCGTGACGATGCTCATCGACCATACAGCCGACGCGCTGATCAGCCCCGATACGCCGCTGTATATCCTTATGCGTACGCTCGGCAGAATCACGGCGCCGATTATGTTTTTCTTTCTCGTGGAAGGCTATCAGTATACCCGGGACAAGAAAAAATACGCAGTACGCCTTGCGGTGTTTGCGGCAGTCAGTTATTTGCCTTTCGTATGGTTTGTGACCGGCGGCCCCCCGAATCCGGAAACCTTCCTGAAACTGAACGTCATCTATACCCTGTTGATCGGCCTGCTGGCGATCATGGCGGATCAGGAAATGGTAAGCGGCGGCAGAAAAAGCCTGGTACTCCTGGTCCTCATACTGCTGTCGATGCCCGGCGACTGGTCCGTCATCGGCTTGCTCTATATCCTGACCTTCTCCCGCAATCGGGGAAACCGAAAGAGGCAAAGCAAAGCCTATTCGCTGATCACCTTGCTGTTCTGCGCGTTAAATGCCAGCTACCCTCTCTATCAAATAATCAGCGGACAAGCGGTAGATAGTTATTATGTTTCCGTTGCAGTGATCAATCTGGGCATGTTCCTGCCGATTCTTCTGCTGCAGTTCTACAATGGCGAGAAAGGCCGCGGGGGGAAGTGGGCCCAATACGGCTTTTATGTTTTCTATCCCGCGCATCTGATCCTATTATCGCTCATTGCTATGTATCGCATGTAACGGCTGAAAAGCTACTTCAGTCATATAACGAATCTCAATCATTGCAACGCCGCCTTCCTAATACAAACCGATTATAGGCTGAAGCTTCTTTGCTGCCGGGAACGGTGGCCTATACTGATTGATGCTATCCACATAGATAAACGAAAATGACCGCCCCTGTGTGGTAGCAGCGCGGTCATTTTACCAATAGCTGGCTAACCGCTAGGCGGTTGCCCTTGTTGTCTACATCATAACTTCTGCGATATATCCTGTCAAGCCTTAGGGTGTCTCAGTCCAAATATTATGCGACTCGACGAAACAAACGGCTTTGCGATTGTAGTTATCCCCCACGTACGCGTCGAGGGCGCCGTGACAGTCACCACGCCTGCCACATGTCAGATGGAAGGCGTGATAACCTAAATTCGATACCCATTTTCAGCACCGTTGATACCGTTATCGACAGCACATGAGCATAAAAGTATTTGAAGCACACATAGAAAAACAACCGCATGTAATTTCACTGATTTGTCGCTTTTAAATAAATCTCTGCAGCTAATGCAGGTCAATTGTTTCAATAATTTCGTCATCATTAGGATTCGTCCAATATTTTATTTGCACGCTGTTACCATTATCGATGAATTCAGCTGTACTCGGCATAGAATATACGAAAAGTGAAAAATCTCGTCGATATTCTCTGTAATAAACCGCTGGATTAAACATGTCCTGAACAACTAAAACCCATTCTTTACTTTGAGCTTTGTACGTATAATATACAACTATCTCTTCATGCGTCTGTACCGGCTTTGGGAAAAACCTTGAAACCTTACCGTTCTCAACATCATAGTATCTACATTGCCATAATGCGGGACTCCCTCCAAAACCATAATTCAATCGTAAAATACCATCTTTTACTTCAAAACTTAAACCGCCACGCCAATCATGATATCCTTCGTCAATTACATCACCATCGTTATCCATAACGTAATAGTGGAACGCTGTATTGCGCTCGTTGGAGTAGATTTCATAATTATCGCCCTGTTGGTCTAGAATATTCAATGTACTCATAAAATTCCAGATATTTCCGTCATGATCAACATTATATTTTGATACTACTTTGCTTGCTACGCTATCACTATCATTGTTGGCTGCTAAGTCTTCAATTTTGTTTTTACCATTACCGTCAGTTATCAATGAGCTCAACTGATTCAGGTTCGACGAAAGGCGAAATATGTAAGCCAGACAAAAAAATAAGCTTAATACCAGTAACAGAATTGATGATAAAAATAGTTTGATTTTCAAGCGCAATCCTCCTTTTACCAAATAGAATGATTATCAGGATTCATATAGAGAAAAAAGTGCTTGGCTTTTGTACCTAAAATATCATGAAAATTGCCTTTTCATAGCGGAATACCCATTAAGTGAGTATTATCTTTTTGGAAGATGAAACGTAAATGAATTTACTATATCAGGCATTGGTGGACGATCGATAAAAAATTGGTCAATGCTTTCAACAGATACGCCAAAAAATGAATAATGATCAATGCGGTAGCAATTTTCATCGATTTTTCCAAGATTAATCACATAATAATTAGGAGCATATTCCCTATTTTCTGGCACACGAAGAAAACAGGTTATTCCAGTATTCTCCATTTGCGATAATAATGGATCCGGTCTATCTGGTTCGTACCAGATGTAGCCATATATATATGACACATCAACATTTGCTTCTTCAAAAGAGAATTATAATGTCCCCATAGAACACGACACGAATTTCGAAAACGAAGTGTGAACCTGATATAATCATATTAAAGAAAGAGAGGTTCACAGTTATGGGAAAGAGAAGAGTGTTTTCAAGCGAATTTAAAACAAAGGTGGTGCTAGAACTGCTCCGGGAGGAGCGGACGCTGGGCGAAATCGCCGCGGAATATCAGATCAATCCGAACCAGCTAACGAACTGGCGTCGAGAGTTTTTGGAGAAAGCGCCGGGGGTGTTTGACGTGCCAAAAACCGCAAAAGCGCGGCAGAAGTCCGAGCGTGAGGCTGCCGAAGAGAGGGATAGACTCCTGAAAACGGTTGGGCAACTGACCATGGAGCGAGACTTCTTGCAGGCCGTCCAAGCCAAACGCGAGGAGTACAACAATAGGAGGTTGCTTTGACGAGGTCGGTGACTATGGCTTAACAATCAAACGGCGCTGCGAATTGCTGGGGATCGGGAGGTGGGAAGCGTACCGGAAGTCTCATGAGGCGGATCCAACCACGATTAAGCGAGAAGAACTGCTCAAACGCCGGATCGACTACTGGCACACAAAGCTACCATGCGCCGGAACACGGAAACTTCGGAAGCTACTACAGGAGCAGAACGGACTTACAGTGGGTCGTAAACTCATCAAGAGGCTGATGGATGAAATGGGTATCTATGCGATCTATCCGAAACCGAATCTGTCCAAACCGGGCAAGGAACACAAACGCTTCCCGTATCTTCTCAAAAACAAAAGCATCCTCTTCCCCAATCAAGTCTGGGCCATTGATATTACTTATATCCCTATGAAACACGGACATATGTATCTTACCGCCATTATTGATTGGTACAGCCGGTTTATCGTCGGTTGGTCGCTGTCGGACACATTGGACACAGCCCCCGTCATTGAGGCGCTAAAGGGTGCGATAGAACAATATGGCGTTCCCAGCATCATTAACTCAGACCAAGGTTCACAGTTCACCAGTAACACCTACATACATCTTCTTACTGCCAACGGTATCCGCCAGAGCATGGACGGCAAAGCTCGGTGGGTGGACAATGTGATCATAGAACGTTGGTTTCGGAGCTTGAAAGTGGAATATGTCTACATCAACGACTACAACTCCCCCCGTGATCTCCGCACCGGTATCGAAGAGTACATCCAAGACTATAACTATCTGCGTCCACATCAGAATCTTGACCAAGAAACCCCGGCTATTGTGTATCAATCGCCATTCTCGACAAGTGAGGTGGCATGATTGGCGGCTAGGGACAAGCCCTCTCTGTGGCCTTGTCCCGCTCTCCATTGTACTCTGGTTTCTGCCGTCAAGTTTGGGTAGTATTTGCTCCGTAAATCTCCACCTTCCCTCTGACAGCAGAGCAGATGACTGGGCAGTGAATCACACTAAATTTTTTCAAATCGTGTCTTGACAAGGGGTACACTTTACTGTCTTTGGTACACACAAGAGCAATATAGTAATATCGAAGACTATTATAGTCAAAACCAGAATTGGGAGTCCCCGTATAATTATAGCTGGAATAATCGCAAAACCATTGTTGACAAAAGGAATGAGAATTGCAAAAAATATCATAAAAACCATATTAATAGCCAAGGTTAACGAGCCGAGCAACATAAGCGTGTAATACCATCTTTTTTTCATCATGCACCTCACTAGCAATAACAGGGGGCGATAATCAACCGCCCCCTGTTAATACATTTTATTGATTATTGGACAATCAGGTTCCCAGCAATCCATCCATTATCTTTAGCCATTGAGACTCCTATATCATGTGCGTAATTAGGCATTATATTGTTGTATTCGCCCTCCAATCGCCCTTTTATAACCCCATATTTTCCACCATAAACAGTCTGGACGTTCCAAAGTACTTCGGATGGCGGAATACCACTTGTCGCCGAGAAATTTAACCCTGCCTGTGATAGTAAAAACTGAGCCATATGCGAGCAATTAAACTCATACAAATTATAATCAGGGATATTGTATATGAAAAATGTATCTGCAAGGGACTTAATTTTATACAGGTCATCATTAGAAGCTGGAATATAAATAAATCTGTCATAATCATCGGTGTATTGTACAAATCCAGTCGTTTTTTTCCCTTTCTCATATTCCTGAGTGTTGACTATCCCTGTTTCAATGAAATTGACCAAACTGAACGGTATGATTTCATACTGCATATTCACTGCTCTAGAAAGTTGTCCTTTTGAGTTTACTCCAGCGAGTATTGAAAGCCATTCATCTTGGTTGCCAGCGAATGAATAAATCTGCCCATAGCCACTGCCCTTGATTAGAACTAGTGCCGCATGACCATAATCATTCGCTCCATCCGTGTTAGTAATGTACATCACGCCAACATAATCATCATCATGATACCTTTCAATACAGCCAAATTTTGGATAGTATAATACATTTTGGTATTTACTCATATGTGCTTGGTCGTACGCTTTTACTTTTTCCACCATGCTATTGTATCGGTTGAGTTTAGTGTTATCTGTGTCACTAGATTTTTGCAGGTAGAGGCTATAAATATATAAAAATTCTACGCTGTTTATTCTTCCATCATAGGATATTTGGAAACCTTTTTTCGACGAGATGGTCTGGCTTGAGTACATCATTTCAAAAAGTTTAACTGCCGATTCTGTTGTAGCATTGAAAGTGGAATGTGGTATTGCTGATTTAGATGATTCCATCATAGTATTAGCATCAAACAAATAATATAAATCGTGATTAAGTTCGTTTATAAATTCTAACAATTGAGAATCGTAGGGCATCCCATTATAAAGCATGAACAACCCCAGCGGATCCACATACCGCAGCGGATTATCAACGACGTACAGGTACGGGTTGAGCGTCATTGGCATAACGACTGAGCCTTTGATGAGGTCCCTGGCGGCGAAGCGCTTGTCGATGGGATCGTACATCCTTGCCTTGGCGTAGTACAGGTCCAGGACACTGTCATAGTTGTGGCCGGTGTAGTTTTTCACCAGGTCGAACTGCCGCTGACCGACCTTCACTACAGTGTTGTGGGTGATCTGTCCCCATTCGTCGTAGTAGGTCCAGCTAGCGATTCTGCCGAATTTATCTGTCAGGTGTGTCGACGAACCGAGCCTGTCCATATGGTAATGCAGCTTCAGCGTTTGATCCGGTTCCACGATGTCGCCGGCGCTGGTCTGTACCCCGAAGATTTTCGCCGACAGCCGCTGCAAGCCGTAGGTGTAGCGGTAGTCGTTACCGCCTTGCTCCGTCTCCCACAGGGGCGCCTGCACCGGGCTGCTGTAGTCGATCACATAGTCCCTGACGATCACTTCC
>Ga0099364_10013996_pt1 | contig 10713 bp, 9 predicted proteins | sample TergutTh196P3_FD_73070 | JGI IMG/M metagenome (GOLD analysis project Ga0099364, IMG submission 73070) | Microcerotermes parvus P3 segment gut microbial communities from Pointe-Noire, Republic of the Congo - Th196 P3 | ecosystem: Host-associated > Arthropoda: Insects > Digestive system > Gut ...
CAACAGTAGCAACCCTGCACCGGTTGCAGCAGAACAGAGAAAACAGTTTTTGAATAACCTAAAATTAGAAATGAAGAAACATTAATATGATGACCGTTTTTGTATTTCCCGGGCAAGGTGCCCAATTTTCCGGAATGGGTAAAGAGTTGTACGACAACCATTCCGAAGCCAAAATTTGGTTTGAAAAAGCCAATGAAATATTAGGTTTTTCTATTACCGATAAAATGTTTTATGGAACTGATGCCGATTTGAAAGAAACGCATATTACGCAACCTGCCATTTTTCTTCATTCGGTCATTTCCTGTAAAATGTTGAACGAAGGAATTGTGCCCGATATGGTTGCTGGGCACTCTCTGGGAGAGTTCAGTGCGTTAGTATCTGCCGGTGCACTCTCTTTTGAAAACGGCTTGCGCTTAGTATCGCAACGCGCCAACGCCATGCAGAAAGCGTGCGTGCAAAACCCCTCCGGTATGGCGGTTGTAACGGGTATGGATGATGAAAAGGTAAAAGAGATTTGCGAAACGATTAACGAAGTAGTAAAACCCGCCAACTACAACTGTCCGGGTCAGTTAGCCATTTCCGGCACTTTCAAAGGATTGGAATTGGCAAGTGAAGCGTTGAAGTCTGCCGGTGCCAAAAGGGTGCTTATGCTCAATGTGGGTGGTGCTTTCCACTCGCCGTTGATGTTGCCCGCGCAGGAAGAGTTAGCACAAGCCATTGAAAAAACCGAGTTCCAAAAACCTCTCTGTCCCATATATCAAAACTATACCGCACTACCCGAAACGACCCCCGAAAACATAAAACAAAATCTTATAAAACAACTTACCGCTCCTGTTTTGTGGACAAAAACCATTCAAAATATGGTAAAAAACGGTGCCACGAACTTTATAGAATTTGGACCCGGAGAAGTTTTACAAGGATTGATTAAAAAAATTGAGCCGGGAGTAGAGGTGAGAGGTATGAGGTTTGAGGTAAGAGGTAATGTGTATTGATTATGATTCGTTTTTTCGATATTCTGTTTTCTTTTTTAGGATTAATAATTTTAATGCCGATATTTATCATTTTATCATTATTAATTATCTGTACTACTAAGGGTTCTGTTTTTTACTTGCAACAAAGAGTGGGGAAAAATAATAAAGATTTTACTCTTTACAAATTTTGCACGATGAAAAAAGGTGCAGACAAAAAAGGACTGCTTACCGTAGGAGATAAGGATATCCGTATTACCAAAATCGGATACTTTTTAAGAAAATATAAACTTGATGAACTGCCACAACTTTTGAATGTACTCGTTGGCGATATGAGTTTGGTAGGACCTCGCCCCGAAGTGCGCAAATATGTGGAGATCTATAATGAAGAACAGAAAAAGGTATTACAGGTGCGCCCGGGGATTACCGATTTTGCCTCTATTGAGTTTAGAAATGAAAACCAACTGTTGGCACAATCCGAAAACCCCGAAAAATATTACAAAGAAGAGATTATGCCCAAAAAATTGGAAATTAATCTTACATATATTAATAAACGGTCGTTAAAAAATTATTTTAAGATATTATTTTTAACAGTTGTGTCTGTTTTCTGGAGAAAATAATTTTGTGAGAATTATTGAATAGTTTTTCCCCTCAAATACTCCTCAATTTCTGTTGCGGCTGCCCGTGCATCCGATAGAACATCAGGAATACTCAATGGACGCTTACAAGTACCTGCGGCGAAAAGTCCGGGTACTTTTGTTTTTTGGTCTTCTAAAATCGGATTTAGAGTTTGAAAAAAGCCGTACTCCTCCTCACAATCACAGACTTTTGCCAACAGTTTTGTACCTTTCGACGGCTCCATTCCGATCATTAACACTAACAGGTCGGTGGTCATTTTTAAGGGTAATCCCATCAAAGTATCTTCCGATTTAATTTGGATTTTTCCATCAAAAGTGGCTGCTGCTTCCGAAATTCTTCCCCGAATGAAATAGATGCCGTATTGTTCCTGCGCCTCGCGGTAAAGTTCTTCATAGCCTTGTCCCCACATCCGCAAATCCATGTAAAAAATGTAAACTTCCGTTTCGGGAGAGAGTTTTTTTAACTCAATTGCCTGTTTTACCGCAGTGATACAGCAAATTTTTGAACAATAGTTGTTTCCAGATTTTTCATCGCGAGAACCTACGCATTGTAGAAAACAAACCCTTTTCGGCGTTTCACCGAAAGCATTTTTGATGCTGTATTTTTGAAACATCTCCTCCAAATCTAACGAAGTAATTACCCCGTTGTAAATACCATACCCATACTCCTCTTTGCGCTTTGCGTCAAACGGCGTATATCCGGTAGTTACCAAAACAGCATCTGCCCGATAGGTATTATTTTGAGAATCGGTGGCAACCCAGATATTGTTTTTCTGCTCTAATTTAACAATTTCAGTATTGTATTGCGGGGTAATGTCGGTTTCAAAAAGTTTACGGTCAATTTTTTCAACCACCGCTTCCGATTCCGAAAAATCGGGAAACAGCAACATTTTATTGCGCAAATTGCTGTTGGTTTCTTTCTCTTTTTCAAGAAGAGTAATGGTGTAATCTCTTTTTTTTAAGGTAACGGCTGCTTCAATTCCGGCAGGTCCCGCACCAATGATAAGGATAGTTTTTTTCATATTTTTTTTAGACTTTTAGATTTCCGATTTCCGTAGGCTGAAGCCTACGGTTAATAAATTAACTCCTTTAACTCCTTTAACTCCTGTTTTGCTGCTTTTAATATTTGACTTCTAACCATCGAGATAGAAAAACATCATATACTTGATAAGTAGTGTGATTTTTGGATACATTTTCTAATATTAGTTCTTTATCAATCAATGATTTGAGTATTCTTCTCGAATTGGCAGGTGTGCCGATATGGTATTTGGAAATAAAATTTTGAGAGGTAATTTGAGACACTTCATTCTCTTTTGCAATAGCAATCATATAATTCCATTGGGCAGGAGTAAGCAGTTGCCGATATTGAAAAAAGAAAGACTCGTTTTCTTTAAGAATATTATCCATTGAAATTTTAACAACCTGATTATCAATTTGATTTATTTTCATTGAAAAAATATAGTTGCACAAATTTTGTGTGTAAAAGGTGTGCGATTTCGTCCAATCTAAAATGAGTTCCAATGCGTTAATCCTTTCAAAAATTTCATAAATTCTTTACCAATTTTACTTTTTTCTGGAAATCGTAATACAATCGCTTCCGTCATCAATTTTATAAAATCATGTAAGGAACGCGAGGAATAAATATCTACATAAATGGATTGAATTTCGGTTGGTAATTCATCAAAATATCGAAAAATTAAACCGGATTTTCCCATTTTTCTTGGGGAAATTAAAGTAGTATTACCCCCATTTTGAACATTTCTATCTAATATTTCCAACTCATCTATCCTGTCACAAAAATACTCTTTTGAAACGTATCCTTTTATTACAAAAGGATTTATAATATTTTTCATTACTTAATATTTGACTGCAAAAATATAATAATAATTAAGAATTAGTATCTGTTTTAGATTATCTATTTTAGATTATCTATTTTAGATAATTGTTTGTATGCTCCGGTTGATATTCGATGCAACCATATTTCATTCTCCAAATACCAATCTATTGTTTTTTCAAAACCTTCGGTAAATTTAATTTTGGGTTCCCATCCGAGTTCGTTTTTCAGTTTGGAAGCATCTATGGCGTAGCGCAAGTCGTGCCCCGCGCGGTCGGTAACATAAGTGATTAAGGATAAAGATTTTCCTTCGGCACGACCTAACTTTTTATCCATAATTTTTATTAATTCTAAAATCAAATCTATATTTTTCCATTCGTTGTTTCCGCCGATGTTGTAAGTTTCTCCGTTTTTTCCTTGATGAAAGATGAGGTCAATGGCTGCGGCGTGATCTTCCACATAGAGCCAGTCGCGCACATTAATACCTTTGCCATATACGGGGAGATTTTTTTTGTTTTTAATATTTTGAATAAAAAGAGGGATTAATTTTTCGGGAAACTGGTTAGGTCCGTAGTTATTTGAACAGTTGGAAATTACGGTTGGCAGTTGGTAGGTATCGTGATACGCTCTGACAAAATGGTCGGAAGATGCTTTTGCCGCAGAGTATGGGCTGTGGGGGTCGTAGGGCGTAGTTTCTGTAAATGCTCCGGTTTCTCCCAGCGAACCATATACTTCATCGGTTGAGATGTGGTAAAAACGTTTGTTTTCCATATCTTCTTTCCAAATGGCTTTTGCCGCATTCAGCAAATTAACGGTACCTACAACATTCGTAAAAATAAACTCCATCGGATTTTCAATAGAACGGTCCACGTGCGATTCGGCAGCCAAGTGAATAACGCCATCGAAATGAAACTCTTTAAACAACTTTAATATTTTTTCACCCTCCACAATATCCTCTTTAATAAAATGGTAGTTGGGTTTATTTTCAACATCTTGCAGGTTATCTAAATTGCCCGCGTAGGTGAGTTTATCCAAATTAAAAATTTCGTAATGAGGATATTTATTTACAAACAGGCGAACTACATGGGAGCCTATAAATCCGGCACCACCGGTAATGAGGATATTTTTCATAAGATTTCAAATTTTTTGGCAAAATTAGAAATTATTTGTGTTATAAAAATTTTTCTACATATTTCATAAAAAATAATTATACCTACTACATCGTTATCTTAAACTAAAATTAATTGAATGAAAAAAACAGTACTATTTCTCTTTTTGATTTTTCCCTTTTTTGTTGCTTTTTCACAACGCTCTCAGGAAGAACAATTAGCAATACAATATTTTCAAGAAGGTGAATATGAAAAAGCCAAAGCCATTTTTAAATCCATTTTTGATAAAAAACCCGATACCTATACCTACTCTTACTATTATCAAACCTTGCTCTATTTGGAAGATTATAAAGAGTTGGAAAAAGCAGTAAAAGCACAACAAAAAGTCTTTCCAACCATGCAAAGATATCTTGTTGATTTAGGATATGTATATGAAAGTCAGGGAGATATGAATAAAGCATTGAAAGAATATGAGTCTGCCATTAAAAACTTGCCCGAACAGGAATCTGCCTACAAAGATTTGCATTACGCATTTTTGGGGAAAGCAAAAAGAGATTTCGCTATTGATGTATTACTGAAAGGGCGAAAAACCCTAAAAAACCCTAAACTATTTACCAAAGAGTTGGTTTCGGTGTACGTTTCTCTTAAAAATTCGGATAAAATTATTGAAGAAGCCTTAAATTTAGCAAGAGAATGGGATGAAAAACAACTTACGGAAACTCAAAATATTATCCAAAATTTTTTAATGGAAGATGAAGATCAAACCAACTATTTATTGTTGAAAACAGCGTTGCAAATAGAGATTCAAAAATATCCTAATAATTTAGAATTTGTGTATTTGTTGTATTGGGTTTATCAATTAAATAAAGAGTACTCCGATGCTTTCATCATTGCTAAATCTTTAGACAGTAGAACGAAAGGAAGAGGAGATATTATTATGGAATTGGTAGAAAATGCTACCCAAAATCGAGATTATGAAACGGCAATAGAGGCTTTAAATTTCATTATTTCCAAAGGGGAAACAGCACCCTATTACACCCCTGCAAAATTTCAACTTTTAGATGTAAAATATCTTCAACTTTCTTCTGTTTCTCCGGTAAAAATATTGGAAGCAAAGCAGTTGGAGCAAGATTTTAAAAAATTAGTGGAAGATTACGGTATCCATAGCGGCACTGCGGAATGGATTAGAAAGTATGCGCACCTGCTGGCATTTTATGTAAACAAACCCGAAGAAGCCATTGAAATATTAAATACCGCCATTGCCAACGCCGATAACAGAGACCCCAAGCAAAAAGCACTGTATAAAGTTGATTTGGCTGATATTTTGCTTTTTTCGGGCAATATTTGGGATGCCACACTCTATTATTCTCAGGTGGATAAAGATTTTCCGAATGATACCATTGGGCAAAATGCAAAATTTAAAAATGCAAAACTCTCTTTTTATATCGGCGAGTTTGAGTGGGCTAAAAGTCAGTTGGATATTTTGCGTGCCGCAACCTCCAAACTGATTGCCAACGACGCTATGCAACTTTCTTTGCTCATTTCCGATAACGAAGATGAAGAGGATGATGAAGATGAGGAAGAAGGAATGGAACAAGATACTTTAGATATTAATTATTTTAGTTTATTTGGTAATGATTTTTTAAAAAACAAAGGACTTCTTATGTACGCCAAAGCCGATTTTATGCTGTTTCAAAACAATGATGAACAGGCACTTATCTATTTGGATTCTATTGCTATTGTTGCCCCCGTATCTCAACTGGCAGATGTGGTTCTTTTTACCAAAGCCAAAATTTTTACCCGACAAAAAAAGTATTTGGAAGCCGCAAATTTGTATCAAAACATCTGCGATAGATATTCGGAAGGATTGCTTGGCGACGACGCTCTGTATTATTTGGGCGAACTGAATGAGTTTTATTTGAAAGATACGCAACGTGCTATGGAGTGTTATCAAAAATTGATGAAAGAGTACCCCGGCAGCCTCTTTGTAGTGGACGCAAGAAAACGATTTAGAAATTTAAGGGGAGACCTTATCAATAATTGAAAATTGAAAATTGAAAATTGAAAATTAACAATTAATAATTAATAATTAACAATTAAAAGGAGTTAAAGGAGATAAAGGAGTTAAGGAGTTATTTATTAACCGTAGGCTTCAGCCTACGGAAGTCTAAAAGTCTCGTGTCTAAAAGTCTAAAATCTTAAATCATCACATCACAAATGTTCACAGTTTATAAAGCATCGGCAGGGTCAGGGAAAACTTCACGTTTGGTGGTAGAATATTTGTCGTTGTGCCTGCCCCAACCGGAGAAGTTTAAAAATGTGCTTGCCATTACATTTACCAATAATGCTACGGCTGAAATGAAATCGCGAATTGTAAGCACACTTTCCGAATTGGCATTTGATAATGATATTTCTACAAATTCAAAAAATAATCATACCTATAAACAGATAGTTGAAAAAATTGTCAACCATTTGCCTGAAAATGAACAGGAAAAGTATATCAAAAATCAATCTAAAATATTATTAGAAAAGATTTTGTATGAATACGACAAATTTTCAATCAGTACGATAGATGCTTTTTTTCAACGCATTTTGCGTGCTTTTGCATTAGAGTTTGAGTTACATACCCAATTTAACCTCGAAATAGAGGAAGAAGATTTTTTTAAGGAAACTGTTGCCGTGTTAATTCAAAGAATTTCTAATAATAATCAAGAACTTACACAAAGAGTGTTGGATTTGGTTGAAAATATGATGTTGGAAAAAGGGAAATGGAAAATTGAACATGAAATTATTAAGTTGTTGAAAATTAGTATGAAAGAGGAGGTTTATCTTCCTTTAAAAAAATTACAACAATCTGAAAATAATAATTTTGAAAAAGCCAAAAAAATTATTAAAAAAGAGATTTCCATAAGAAGAAACCAATTAAAGAAATTTCTTACCAAAGAAGATAAAAAAACAGAAGAATATTTAATATTGAATGAACAATTAATAGAATATGAATTTTTTGGCAAAAATCTGTTTCAGTTAGGATTATTATTTGATATTAAATTGATTATGGATGAAATAAAGGCGCAAGACAATCTTTTTTATATTTCGGAAACCAATGCTAAAATTCATGAAAAATTGGGAAATGAAGATGTTCCTTTTATTTATGAAAAAATTGGAAACCGTTACTCCTACTTTTTTATTGATGAGTTTCAAGATACTTCCCAATTGCAATGGAACAATTTGATACCGCTGATTAAGAATGCGTTATCGGGAAACAATCGTTTTCACGAACAGGGAGAGGTATTTTTGTTTGGCGATGTAAAACAGGCAATTTATCGTTTCAGAAACGGCGATGCCGATATTTTACAGCAACTTTCAAATATTGAAGGATATAGAACGAAAGTGCTGCCATATTCACAAGAAAATAGCGATTATAAAGTGAAATTGTTAGATACCAATTATCGTTCCTCTAAAAAAGTAGTAGAGTTTAACAATGCATTTTTTGATTTTTTAACAGATGTTGGTGCTCCTTTTTACGAAGTTAAAGATTATTACGAAGATGTAAAACAAAAATTGAAACTTACCGCTGAAGAAGGAGATGTTACGATTTGTTTTCAAGAGGAGGAGGATACTCGAAAATTTGCCGAATTTATGTTGGATCCTTTGTTGGAAACAGTAACGGATGCCCTGCAACGCGGATATTCTTGTAAAGATATTGCGGTGTTGGTAAGCGGTAATGATTTGGCAGGTAAAATTGCAACTTTTTTAGTTGCTAACCACCTTCCCGTCATCTCTGCCGAATCGTTACAACTGTCTGCATCGCAAGAAATTAATGTGATTATTGCCACTTTACAATATTTAATTTCCGAAACGGACAAATTGCCGAAATTAGAAATAGTTCATTATCTTGCACAAAAAAACAATCTTGAAATTGAAACCTGTTTACCTTATTTACAAAATGAAACAACATTTCAGCAATTTTTAAAAGAGTGTAACATTTCTTTAAACAGAAAAAAATTAACCGCTCTCCCGTTATTCACTTTGGTTGATCAATTATTTCATATTTTTTCATTTTCTCTTTATAATCCTTTTTTAATGAAGTTTTTAGATGAAGTTGAAGGATTTATTTCCAAACGAAACGGTTCTATTTCTTTGTTTTTAGAGTGGTGGGAAGAGAAAGGAAGTGAGGTTTCGCTTTCTACTCCGCAAGGGGTTGACGCTATTACCGTTTCTACCATTCATAAATCGAAGGGGTTGGAGTATCCCATTGTGATTTTGCCTTACAGTCGTTACAGCAATTTTAAAACGCGACCTGATATTTTTGTGCAAGATGAAGTTACCGGTTTGGAGTACGATTGGGTTACTTTAAGCAAAGAGGGAACGCCTGCTCGGTATCTTCCACAATTTGAGGAAGAATCAAGAAAAACATTGATAGACCAACTGAACAAACTTTATGTAGCCCACACCCGCGCACGAACAGAGTTGCACATCATTACGGAAAAAGTAAAACCCAAAGGCGCAGGAAATTACAGTAAGTTTTTGGCAGAATTTTGCGAGCGGAGGAAAGAAATTACGAATTACGAGTTACGAGTTAAACGAGTTACGAGTTACGAGTTACAAGTTACGCATACCGCATACCTCAAACCTCTTACCTCAAACCTCTTACCTCACACCTCACACCTCACACCTCACACCTCATCATCTCATCCTCTCATCACCTCATCATCATATCAAAAACGAGGTATTTATATCCATAATTTTTTATCTGAGTTAAAAATTTTTCCTCAAAATGAAAAAGAGATCACATTAACGCTTCAAAATGTTGAAGAAAAATATAGAGAAGATTTGGAAAATATTTTTTATAAAATTTTGAATGATAAAACATTACAATCCTATTTTGCTCCGGATGTAAAAGTGATGAACGAACCCTCTATTCTGTTTCCTAACGGCAATTTATTACGTCCCGACAGGGTTGTTTTTTTAGAGGATAAAGTGGTGGTTATTGATTACAAAACGGGAGAACCGAATGTTTCCCATAAGGAACAGATTGATCAGTATTGTGAGGCTATTCGCACTATGGGGTATGAAAATGTTGAGGGGAGAATTTTGTATTTATTATAAAAAAGATAAAACTTTTAGAAATATATTAATCATAAAGTATTGTTTATGAAATTTATCGATTGGCAAACCATTAACTACAAAGAGGCGTGGGAAAAACAAGAAACATTGTTTCAACAAATTATTCAGGCAAAAAGCGAAAATAAATCTACGAAAGATTTAGAAACCGTTTTTTTATGTGAGCACTCACACGTTTACACTTTGGGCAAAAACGGACAGGCAAACAACCTCCTCATTGATGAAGAATTTTTAAGAAAAATTGACGCTACTTTTTACAAAATTGATAGAGGGGGCGACATCACCTATCACGGACCCGGGCAATTGGTGGGTTATCCCGTATTAGATTTGGAAAATTATGGAGGTTCTTTAAAAAAGTATATTTATGAAATGGAAGAAACAATTATACAAACTCTTGATTATTATGGAATTTGTGCTGCTCGTTTGGATGGTGCAACGGGTGTGTGGATAGATGGAAACACTCCGCGAGCAAGAAAAATTTGCGCTATCGGAGTAAGGGCATCAAAATTTGTAACCATGCATGGATTTGCATTAAATGTAAATACCAACTTAACTTATTTTAACTATATAAATCCTTGTGGTTTTATAGATAAGGGTGTAACCTCTATGCAAAAAGAACTTAATAAAACAATAGATATGGAAGAAGTAAAAAGTGTGTTTAAGAAGTTATTTTTCTCAAATCGGGCTTAACTTCTCTGTTCGGAATGGGAAGAGGTGTAGCAACTATTTCATTTCATATTTCTCTTTTAACCACTCAAGCATTATTTCTAAAACTTCCTGCGAAAAAGTTTCCTCAATTTCGGCATACTCAGAAATAGTGCCTGTTTGAGAAGTTTGGAACAGATGATTTAATTTAGGCAGTTTTTTTATTGTAATATCTGTATTTCCCGCATTCAATAATATTTTTTGAATGGCATTCAGATTTTCATCAGCAGGAATTTGTACATCGTTTTCTCCATTGAGGGCTAAAACCGGACAGCGCACTTGCGCCAAAACCGGAGCAGGATTGTATTTAACAAAAAATCGACAAAACTTGCCTG
>Ga0099364_10013997_pt1 | contig 10713 bp, 8 predicted proteins | sample TergutTh196P3_FD_73070 | JGI IMG/M metagenome (GOLD analysis project Ga0099364, IMG submission 73070) | Microcerotermes parvus P3 segment gut microbial communities from Pointe-Noire, Republic of the Congo - Th196 P3 | ecosystem: Host-associated > Arthropoda: Insects > Digestive system > Gut ...
ACTCCCTTAAAATTGTGCAAGTTTTGATTATTCACTTTTCCTACTGTTGTAACAGACTTATAATTAGTTCCATCGAAAGCAATCAAACGGCGTATTTGATTCGTGGGAATGTTAAAAACAAACTGATTTCCACTCGTTTTTCTTTCTAACGCATACACGTTGTTATGTTCCGTAACATCCCAAACCATAGTTTGAGTGGTAGCATTTCCCAACGTTACCGAAGATATGTTGGAAGTGCCGATATTTTCGGTAAGAGCAAAAGGCATTGCACTCCCCGTAATTTTGAGTTTGCATAAGGTTTGAATTTCAATATAATCCAAACATACAGAGGCGGAAGTTTGTGAAGAAGATAAAGTCATCTTCAACGCTAATTCCCCTGAATTGAAATTTAAGTTATTTTTAGAATATTCCGTAAGAGTTGCAAAGTTGGAAGAACTATTTCCCGATATGGAAAACTGGTCGCTCCCACCGTTCCACGTTACATTCATAGTGGAGCTTGCAGTGCTTGTTGCCGCCACTCTAATTTTTATTCTTCCTTTATTATTATACAATTCGGGTAAAAAAAAAGAATAAGTTTTTGTTGTTGAAACGGTAAAAGGGTCATCAACCCACTCTCTGCCTGTTTCTCCAAAGTTTTTTACATCTTTTTCATAAAAATCATAAAAAGTAAAATGGGTGGCTGTTTTATTTGCGGTTTGACTGTTATAGTTTTTTTTCTCAATTCTTTTCTTTTCGCCCACGCCGTTATCCACATTGATAAAATAATAAGCATTATCGGAGTAGGTATTGTAATTGTGTTTAAATATGTCATTATTTTCATCATATTCCCAAGAGTGTGGTCCTTGTGCATAAAAAACGAAGTAACTGTTTTCGTCAAAAGTTCCGTTGTTATCTTTTATCATAATAGGAACGGGCAGCAGGTCGTCGGTTTGTACCGGCGGATTTATATCGGGAATCGCACCGCCGCCATTGCCATACAGAGCAATGTTTGCCGATTTGAGTTGCGAAACGGAAATGCCCAAACTGTTAAGGTCTTCGTAAGTAACTTTATGTAATCCGGTTTCGGAAACCGATATTTTATACCATGTTCCGGTTGTTAATACCGAATTTCTTAAACCGGCAGACCTGGGAACCTGAACAGGATTTTTGCCCTCAAACCGAATATCACAGGAAACCAACCGTTGAAATTGACCGTTTGCATTTTTAATGATAGGAATAATGCTCAACATTGCATAATGTTTTTTCTCATCGGTGGTGGTTTTTATATTCACTTTGGGTTCGGAAAAAATGTATGCTGCAGGTATAACAGATATTTCTTCCGAAGTAAGAGATTCGTATTTGGCGTTAGATAAAGTATATGTATAAGAAAAATAGAGTTGATTTACGGCAATTTTATCCAAAAGTGCAGGGAGAGTTGAAAAATCATTAGAAGAAACAGATTTTTCAAAAGTGAGATATTTAATCTGACTGTCGTTATACTCCATTTCGTTTACTTTAAACTTGGGGATAGAGTAAGATTTTGTGATGGTTTGACCTGTTACTCGGATTTGGAAAAACATAAAGGTTAAAAATAACCCTAACGAAAAACAAAAATAATATCTTTGCGTGCTCATTTTATAATATATAAGTTTGATGTTTGTTGATGACAAAATAATTTAGGCACATATAACGTTGATTTATCCAAAATAAATATAAACTTGATGATTTTGCATAAACGAAGAGTTTTTTTTCTTTTACTATCTATTCTTTTTCTATCTCATATATATGGGCAGGATGCTCGTTATTCTCAGTTTTATGCCAATCCTCTGTATTTGAATCCGGCGTTTGCGGGTTCTTCCAATTGTCCTCGTTTTTCATTAAATTTTCGAGATCAGTGGCCTGCCATTCCGGGAGATTTTATCAGTTTTTCGGGAAGTTACGACCAGCATATCCATGTTTTGCATGGCGGAATTGGCGTTATAGCCTCTGCCGACCGCGCCGGTGGGGGTATTATGAATAGTTACAATGTGGGAGGCATCTATAATTTCAGAGCAAGAGTTACCCATACTTTTAATCTGCAATTTGCTTTGCAAGGAAGTTATTTGTCAACCAAAATAAATTGGGAGGATTTAACTACTGCCTCTCAATATTTGAGTGATATGAATATTCCTTTTGAGTTTCCACAAGAGCAACCGCGTGCTCAGTTTAATGCTGCTTGCGGTTTTGTGGGATACGCTCCCAATTTCTACTTTGGCTTGGCAGTGCACCATTTAATACCTGTAAACCTCAGCATATTACCCATTTCAAGTGAAAAATTAAAAACAAAATGGGAACCCAAATGGTCGGCACATATTGGAGGAAAAATTACCATTAAACAACAAATGAGAGATGTAAATAATTTTGGCGACATTTTTTTTCATCCTAATATTATTTTTATTTCGCAAGGTATATCACAATATTTGCACGAAGGTTTTTACTTCAATTTTTATCCATTTACTATTGGGGCGTGGTTGCGACACAGTTTTACCAACGTGGATGCTTTAATTGTTTCTTGTGGTGTGGAGTATAAATTTTTCAGATTGGGTTATTCTTACGATTTTAATCTCACCAAACTGCAAGGTTCGGGGGGTGCGCATGAGGTCTCGCTGCAGTTTGTAATTCCGTGCAATCCCGACAAAGAACCATCAAAGAAAAAGAAGCGCGCACAGTATGCCCCGCTTACTTGTCCAAATTTTTAAAATATCATATAAAATAAAAACATAATATTGTCGTTACAAAAGATAAATTTTTTAAAAATGAGAAAAATATCAAGAACTTTATGGCTATGTATTATAGCAATATCTCTTTTTTCAGCGTGTAAAAATAATGAATCATCCTCTACAACCGGATGGAAATACAATGATCCCAAACAGGGCGCTTTTGAAGTACAGCCTTATGTTGAGCAAATCACAGGTCCCGGATTGGTGCTCATTCCCGGAGGTACTTTCACTATGGGAAATGCAGATCAGGACGTTATGTTCGATTATTCCAACGTGCCCCACAAAGTTACCGTTGCCCCTTTTTATATGGATGAATGTGAAATCAGCAATGTGGATTACCTTGAATATATGAATTGGTTGGATATTGTTTTTGCACAAAATGATATGCAAGGGGTTTACGACAAAGCACTTCCCGATGAAAAATGCTGGCGCGTTCCGCTCGGATTTATGGAAGATATGTTTCAAAACTATTTTCGTCACCCTGCATACCGCTATTATCCGGTGGTAGGCGTTAGTTGGATTCAAGCCACGCAATATGCAGAGTGGCGTACCGACCGCGTGAACGAAAAAATATTAGCGGATGAAAAATTTATCAACTGGACACAAGATCCCTCGCCCGAAGGACATTTTACTACCGATGCCTATCTTAATTTTCCAGACGATATTGAACAATCTAAAAGCGATAGAAGATTACAATCGATCTCAAGAAATGATTATCGCCATATCACTATGGAAGATGGGCTCTTGCTTCCCAAATACAGGCTGCCCACCGAAGCAGAATGGGAATATGCCGCCTTGGGATTAATGGGTAACTCGATAGTAGAAAATGTTTTGGAAAGAAATACTTACCCTTGGAGCGGAAAATCTTTACGCTCGGAAGATAAAAGATATCTCGGAGAGTATCAATTAAACTTCAAAAGAGGAAAAGGAGACCTTATGGGTATTGCCAATTATCCTAACGATGGAAATATGTTTACCGCCGATGTAAGATCTATGTGGCCCAACGACTACGGACTCTATCACATGGCAGGAAATGTAGCGGAATGGGTATTAGACGTGTATCGCCCCAGCGGAACCAACGAACTTTCGGAATATAACCCTTATAGAGGAAATATCTACTCCGATTTTCTGCGCAACCCCGACGGAACGATTGCTGAAAGAGACAGCATTGGACGTATCCCCAGAGTGATTGAAGATGATACTAAAAATGAAAGAAGAAGTAATTATAGAACATATTACAACGTGAACGCCAAAGATGGCGATTTAGGTTCGCTCTTAGATATTGACCAGGCAGGCGTTGACCCCACCCAAACCACCGAACTTATGTATCGTAAAAATTTAGGAGATGCCTATTCTTACTCACTCGTGGGTGATAATGTGAGAGTGGTAAAAGGAGGTTCTTGGAGAGACATTTCTTACTGGGCGCAACCCGGAAATAGAAGATTCTTAAACGAAGAAGAATCTGCCGATTATATCGGTTTTAGATGTGCCATGTCTCGGCTCGGAAATGTTTATATGAATAATAAAAAATAATCAGGGTAAAAAAACCTATCTGTGTTAACAAAAATAAAAAATATAAAGGAATTGTACGATAAATTTGTGCAATTCCCTTTTATTTGTACGGATACAAGAAAAATAATCCCAAATTCCATTTTCTTTTGCTTAAAAGGAGAAAATTTTGATGGAAATCTCTTTGTTTATGAGGCTCTTGAAAAAGGCGCAAAATTTGTAGTAACAGAAAACAAAAATCTATCCGAATCAATAAATATTATTGTAGTTGATAATGTGTTGGATACGCTACAGCAATTAGCCGCTTATCATCGCAGCCAATTAGATATTCCCATCATCGGCATTACCGGAACCAATGGGAAAACCACCACAAAAGAGTTAATATCTTCTGTTTTATCTAAAAAGTTTAACACGGCATTTACCCAAGGCAATTTAAATAACCATATCGGCGTGCCCCTTACTTTGCTTTCCATTACAAAAGAGCACGAAATTGCAGTGGTAGAGATGGGTGCCAATCACGTTGGAGAAATTGAAGAACTTTGCCGGATTACACAACCCGATTATGGAATTATAACCAACATTGGCAAAGCGCATCTGGAAGGTTTCGGCTCCATAGAAAATATCATCGAAACCAAAACGGCACTCTACCGCACCGCAAAGGTAATATTTGTGAATGGGGAGGATGAAGTTTTGAAGCAGAAGGCAGAAAGCAGAAGGCAGAAAGCAGAAAGCAGAAGGCAGAAGGCAGAAAATTTTAATGTGGTTTATTTCTATGGGAAGAATACGGAGATGGATGGGGAGGTTGTTGAGATGAATCCCTATCTTGTGATTAATCTTTGGGGTAAAAAAATTCAAACTTTATTAACGGGAAATTACAATTTGAATAATATTTTGGCGGCGGCGGCTATTGGAAACTATTTTGGAGTGCCCGAACAGGATATTTGCGATACCATTGCGGAGTACAGACCTCAAAACAACCGTTCGCAAATAATTAAAAATAACACAAATACAATTATTGCCGATTATTATAATGCAAATCCTACGAGTATGAAAGCGGCATTAGATAATTTTCTTTTAATAGAAACCCCAAACAAGTTGGCAATTCTGGGAGATATGTTAGAATTGGGCGAAACTAGTGCCAACGAACACCAAGATATAATAGACTATTGTGATACTCATAAATTGGAAACCATTTTTATAGGAGAAGAATTTAACAAACTAAAAATTCATCATTTTTTATTTTTTAAAAATGTGGATGATTGTAACGAATATTTGAAAACCAAAACAATAGAAAACACTCTTATTTTAATAAAAGGTTCTCGGGGTATTCATTTGGAAAAGATAAATTTAAAAAGTTAAGAAATAAAGGAGTTAAAGAAGTTAACGAGTTAATAATAAATCTGTATAAATCCGTTTTATCTGTGTTATCTGTGTGCTAAAAAAAATAAAAACAAATTATATGAAAAAACTATTCTTAATCCCACTTTTTTTTATAACCATTTCATTATCATCTCAAAACGATTTTGAAATTGCAAAGAATGTGGATATTTTTGTATCTATCTTAAAAGAATTAAACTCTAAATATGCAGACGATATTAATCCTACCGATTTGGTAACGAAAGCGATAAACGGAATGTTGGAAAGTTTAGACCCCTATTCCGTTTATTATCCGGAATCGCAAATTGAAGAGTTTAAATTGTTAACCACCGGACATTATGGCGGTATCGGGGCACAGATTCAGCAATATGGAAAAAATGTAGTCATTGCTGAACCTTTCGAAAACTCACCCTCGCATAAAGCGGGACTCCGTGCAGGTGATATCATTCTGAAAATTAATGGACAAAATGTGCAAACCAAAAACTCGGAAGATGTAAGTGCCATCTTAAAAGGACAGCCCGGAACTTCGTTAAATATTGAAATTGAACGTCCTACCGATGGAAAAAATTACACTTTTTCTGTGAAACGCGAAGATATTAAGTTTCCCCCTGTGCCCTATTCAGGAATGTTGGATAATAACATCGGATATATCAACTTAAACCAATTTACCGAAAAAGCCGGCGCAGAAGTGAAAGATGCGTTTTTGAAACTTAAAGAACAAGGAATGAGATATTTGATTTTAGATTTAAGAAACAATGGGGGTGGCTTGCTGATAGAAGCAGTAAACATTATGAATATTTTTGTAGATCAAAATGTATTGATTGCAGAAACCAAAGGAAAAATTAAAGAACAAAACAATATTTTCAGAACAAGAAATGCTGTCATTGACAAAGATATTCCGGTGGTTGTATTAGTGAATCAAGCAAGTGCATCTGCATCGGAAATTGTGGCAGGTGCCTTTCAAGATTTAGACAGAGGCGTAATAATTGGTAAAAAAACTTTTGGCAAAGGATTAGTACAAAACATTTTGCCGCTGAGTTACAACACCTCTTTTAAAATTACGGTATCGAAGTATTACATCCCAAGCGGACGTTGCGTGCAAAATATAGATTACTTTAATAAAGATACCTTAGGTGCTGCCCCGATGATTCCCGATTCTTTGGCTACCGCTTATAAAACCAAAAACGGCAGAACGGTTTACGACAAAGGGGGCATTGAACCCGACATCATGACTCCCGACTCCATGATTAGCAATATTCTTTTATCTTTGGTATTGAATAACATCATTTTTGATTTTTGCAATACTTATGCTGCGCAACATGAAACTATTCCACCGGCAAATGTTTTTAAACTCTCGGATGCTGAATACAAACAGTTTGCCGATTTTGCAAGCAACAAAGACTTTGAATACAAAACCGCCACCGAAGAGTTGTTGGAAGACTTGAAAGAGATTGCCCAACTTGAAAAATACTATCCTGCTATTGAATCTGTTTATAATGATATTCTTAAAAAAATTGAAAACGAAAAAAGTAATGATATTTACAAGTTTCAAAACGAAATTTCCGAATTTATAAACAATGAAATTGTGGCGCGATACTATTTTCAAAAAGGAAGAATTGAGCAACAACTTGCCACTGACCCCGATATAAAAATGGCAAAAGAAACACTTTTGGATGCAAAAAAGTATAAAGCGATTTTATCGGGGAAAAAGTAAAAAGAGATTAATATAATCCCTGTTTTTCAAGATATTGTATTACCAACTCCGGCAAAAAATCTTTGACGGGCATTTTTTTCCGTAACAAATCTCTAACCTCAGTAGCAGATACCGGAAGCAACGGCGCATCCAAATAAACAATATGCGGATCTTTTATTGTTTTTTCTAAAGTATTATTATCTCGCGGGTAAACGTAAATCGTAAATCTATTCAATATCTCTTCATACTTTTTCCATTGGTGAAAATTTGTTATATTATCTGCTCCCAAAATTAAAGAGAATTGATGACTCCGATGTCGTTTTTCAAGATGATTCAATGTATCAATAGTATAAGATGGTTTGGGTAGATGAAATTCCACATCGCAAGCATACAAAAACGGATTGTTTTGAATGGCTAATTGCACCATTTTTAATCGGTGATTTTTAGGAATTAAATCCATACTTTTTTTAAAAGGATTATTTGGAGAAACCACTAACCAAATTTGCTCAAACAACGATTTTTGTTTCAAAAACTCAGCAATGGCAAGATGCCCCTTATGAACAGGATTAAACGACCCGAAATATAAACCAATTTTCATAAACGGTTTTTTAACGCGGGCAAAATTAAGAAAATAAAAATTATATTTTCGCACGCTGCAAAATTCTAAAATGGTGAAAAGAATTTCAAGTTTATTTTTTATTATTGTCGTTTTTGTTTGCGCCTGTAAACAACCCCCTGCTCTTACTCACATAGAAGGCGCAGGATTAGGAACTTATTATCATATTACTATTGCCGAAAAAAATAATATTTCTAAAATTGAAATAGATTCTATTATTTCTGAATTGAATAATACCGCATCTATTTTTAATCCTAATTCTTTGGTTTCGAGAATAAACAGAAATGAAACAGATACGTTAAACAGTATTTTGAAAGAGATTATTGAAGTTTCGTTGTTGGTTTGCGAAGAAACCGAAGGAGCCTTCGATTTTACAGTGGGTGCACTAGTTAATTTGTGGGGATTTGGAAAAGATATTCAACAAGAAATTACGGAAGAAGAAATTAATAAAGCATTAGAAACCGTTGGTTACCAAAAAATTAAAATCGATGACTTCAAAATTATTAAAGAAAATCCTGATACTCAACTCAACTTCAACGCCATTGCCAAAGGTTACTGTGTGGATATGATTACCAACTATTTAACTTCAATGGGAATAGAAAACTTTTTGGTGGATATTGGCGGGGAGTTGTGCATTCGCGGCAAACGTGCGCCCAATCAAAAATGGCGTGTGGGTATTCAAAAACCCACCACAAACAAAGAAGAGGAAATAGCTGCCGAAGATATTATGGAACTAACGGATATTGCCGTGGCAACTTCCGGAAACTACCGCAACTACAAGGAAGAGAACGGCAAGCGATACGGACACACCATCAATCCGCGCACGGGCTACCCCGAAACAAACACTTTGTTAAGTGCCACCGTATTGGCTTCTACCTGCACCTTTGCTGATGCCTACGCCACTGCATTGATGGTAATGGGAGAAGAAAATGCCAAAAAATTCATTTCCCAACATACTGAAATTACTGCCTATTATATCTGTACTAATTAAAAATTATGAAAAATCTTTTATATAAACTACCCCGATTTTGCTTCGCAAAATCACCCCTTCAAATTTTGAAGGGGATTAATCACTAATCACTAATCACTAATCACTAATCACTAGTATCATGCAAACCTATCAAAACCAAAATTTTTTCCTTATTGCAGGTCCGTGTGTAGTGGAAAATGAAAACATTACGCTGCACATTGCGAAAACCATTGATGCCATTTGCAAACGTTTGGAAATCCATTTCTACTTTAAGGCTTCTTACCGCAAGGCAAACCGTTCTTCGCTCTATTCATTTTCCGGTATTGGCGACGTGGAAGCCTTATCGGTATTACAAAAAGTAAAAGAACAATTGGAGGTGCCCATTGTTACCGACATTCACGCACCGGAAGAGGCGGCATTTGCCGCACAAGTGGCTGATGTGCTTCAAATTCCCGCTTTTTTATGCCGACAAACCGAACTGTTGCAGGCAGCCGCAAAAACAGGAAAGATAGTGAATATCAAAAAAGGGCAGTTTTTGTCTCCGGAGGCGATGCAGTTTGCGGTTGAGAAAGTGCGTGCCGCAGGAAATCCGAATGTAATGATTACCGAAAGAGGTACATCGTTTGGGTATCATGATCTTATTGTGGATTTTAGAGGAATAAAGGCATTGAAGAAAAATATCTGTCCGGTGGTATTAGACTGCACGCACGCTTTGCAGCAGCCCAACCAATCGGAGGGGGTAACGGGCGGACAGCCCGAACTGATAGAAACCTTAGCAAAAGCAGGTATTGCGGTGGGATTTGACGGCATTTTCCTTGAAACACACCCCGACCCCAAAAATGCCCTTTCGGATGGTGCCAATATGTTGCCACTTGGACAATTGGAAGGATTGTTGGAAAAGTTGCTGAAAATTAGGAATGCAGTAGTTTAATCTCTGAACATTCTCCTTATCCCTTGCTCCAGCGACAGAAACGGCTGCTTATAAGCATATTTTCGCAGTAACGTCAAATCGGCTTGAAATACCATATTGCTCTCTTTTTGATACGCGAACATTAGTTTTTGCTCCCGTTTGGATGCATTATTAATTGCATCTACAACAGATTGATAGGAACGGGCAAAACCCGTACCCACCTCATACATTCCGCTTGGCGGCGCGTGATTGAGAAAATAGTATAGCACTTTTGCAACATCATTCACATAGATATAATCTTGAATAATGTTTTCTTTGGCAAAAATAGTGGTCATATTTTCTTCATATTTATGAAAGATTTTATACACCTCCGAAGCGTTCTCTCTTTTGTGTGCCTCATTTTTACCATACACTTGAACAAACTTTAATCCAGCCCAAAGTGGTGGCGTATGATGCTGTTTATTAACCCATTTATCAAATATATATTTCGACTTAACAAAGGGTGAAAGAGAATTATTATAATTGGTTAAATAAGAAGAGGCATAAATGAATGGAATTTTATTGAGTGTTGCAAAACTCCATATTCTTTGCGAAAAGTCTATATTTAATTCTTCAAAAATGTCATCATTTTTTTCTAAATAATCGGTTCGTGCGCCAAGATGAAAAATAAAATCTATAGATTTGGCATTTTTCTCTGCCCACTTAAAAAAAATATCTCTTTGAATTTTATCCACATACAATAGATGTTCCCAATTTTTTCTTTTAATTTTAGGAGTAAAATCATCTATCAAAATACAATCATGAATCCCATGAAAGTTCAATTTTCTGCATAATTGAGAACCGATAAAACCTGCTGCTCCGGTAATTATTATCATGGGTTAGTGATTCATTTTAGACTTT
>Ga0099364_10013998_pt1 | contig 10713 bp, 1 predicted proteins | sample TergutTh196P3_FD_73070 | JGI IMG/M metagenome (GOLD analysis project Ga0099364, IMG submission 73070) | Microcerotermes parvus P3 segment gut microbial communities from Pointe-Noire, Republic of the Congo - Th196 P3 | ecosystem: Host-associated > Arthropoda: Insects > Digestive system > Gut ...
TTTTTTGCCCCGTAGCTTTTTCATAATATCGGAGTTTTTCATACCCAACCCGGCAATTAATGTGTCGTTTACGGAAATTATTCTGTCACCCGCCCGTATGCCAACCTTCTCCGACGGACCACCCGAAATGGTCTGTACCACAAAAAGCGTATCTTCGAGCATATTAAATTGCACGCCGATACCTTCAAAACTGCCTTCGAGCGGCTCATTCATTTTTTGCACTTCATCTTTTGAAATAAAAACGGAATGCGGGTCAAGTTTTTCCAACATTCCCACAATAGCGTCTTCAACTAATTTAGTTTCTTGCACAGAATCTACATAAAACGCCTGTACAGCCATTGCTGCCATGCTTAGCTTTTGCAGTTCGGGAGTAATATAAAATTGAGAAAATATACTTGATAATGAGAAAAATGCACCAAGTATAAAAAGAATTGAACGTTTCATACGTAAATAGTTTTATTTTTTTAATTAAGGTCGTATGGAACTCGCATTTTCATTATCTATGGGTTACATTAATGTAAATGCTTGTTTCATCTGTTTATTTTTTATTTTTAAAAGGCAAATATAATGGATTTTAGCGGTCTATAATAAATTAAACGTGAAATTATAACGATAAATTGCATTTTGAGTTAAGAAACACTGTTTAAATTTTATTTTATAACGCAAATATTGTCCGAATGTTCTGTAACTTCTTAAATAAAAATAGGTTTCAAAAAGCAAATTTGATAAGAAATCTTGCCAACGTTACAATTATTTTGTATCTTTGTGAGGAATTTTGACGTTAAAAATCCTTAAATCTATGAAATATACCAAATTTACATGGGCATTGTTAGTATGCCTATTTCTTTGTGCCACCACCATTACTACACAGGCGCAAGTCGTGGTTCCTTGCGGCGAGCGAGAAATGGTCAATATTGATTTTTCCTATACGGGTGGCGGCACTGTGCCCGAACGGTGGTCTATGGCTGAAGCAAATGTCGGTGCGCTCACTATAGACGAAAATACGTATGCATATGTGGCGACCGAAAGTTTTTCTAACGTAAATTTAAATGCAGGTGGCGGCGGAACGAACAACAATACAAGGCAATATGCTATTGTTGAGAATCCCAATGACCTAAGCGAACAATATGCAAATATTCCCACCAATGGCATGTTGGTACTAAATCCATTGCAAGGAAATGAAAGCGAATACGGGCGTTTGGTTGTTGGCGGTTTAATTCCGGGAAATACATATACAATTGAAATAAAACTTTGGAACGTATTGAATTGGCAAATGCCTTCCCAATGCGGTAGTTGGTGTAATTGGAACAATCAGTTTAAAACAAGAATTTTTACCAACAATACGGGCGACAACCGTCCGAATGTAAATTTACCTTGGACTGCATCCAATGGAAGTACAGGAAATTTAGACGCTTTCGGGAGTTCGCAGAACTCCAATATGATGAGACCGATGTTAGGCGGAAACTCAGTCATTGTGAGAGGTACTATTCCGATGCGTTCAACAACGCAAACGCCGGAAACACAATTTACCATCGAATTTTTTAAAGGAGGCGACAATAATCCTGTTGTTCTTGGTATTGAATACATTAAAATATATGGCTGCCAAGAAGAGAAAATCGTTACTAATACCGGTGTAATCGACGGCGGTAAAGCCTGCGAAACTTCAGAGCTTCGATTAACCGCGCAAGGTCTTGGTTCGGCAAGTTATAATAATTATATTTGGAGAGAAACCGTTACTCCTGCCGGTGGCGGAACGCCCACCACCACCATATTGCCCGGAAACGGAAAAACAATAGCTGTTACCACACCTGCCGGAAAAGGCACACGCGTAACTTACGAAGTTGTAGGCGAATACAATACCAAAACCATTACCATCGAAACCGCACTTTGCTGCTACGATACGGGCGATAGAATTGTAGTATTGGAATATAATTTTCCGTTTAGCAACACGCGTCCCGGACTTCCGGCTTGTACCAATTATACTCACCCCAATCTGCTTATGCGCAGAAGTCCGCTGGATGGAGGCACAAATATGAACGGTATTCTGCCCCAATTTAACACCGGATATCCGATAAGAATTGGCGATGCGTATACATTTATTTGTGAAGGAGCAATACCCGATGAAGATGCAGCAGTTATAAACGGACTTCCGAATCATCCTACACCAAGGCTTTCGGGTTATGCTGTTATTGCCAATACTTTTACAGATCCTGCCCACTTTGGTGGCTGGAGAGGAGACGGCTCCGGAACAGACGGCAGAGGACTGTCTGAACGTACTGCAGGCGCAGGCGGTCCGACAGGTACCGGAATGTTGTGTATAAACGCAGCACGCGCTGCAGGTGTTTTCTTTGAATATGACTTGCCGCCAACTGCTGTTTGCGACGATGGCTCTTCTTATCAATTTTCGGCTTGGTATGCCTCTGCCGACCCAAACGGACCCGATGCTTGTAACATCACATTTCAGTTGGTAGAAATAAATGGAGCGACAGAAACAGTCGTGGAACAGACTTCTACCGGACCATACGGATTTAGTGGCCCCGGCGGCGATTGGGCAGATGTACAAGCCGGAAGAAAAGAACGCTGGCAACAAACCACATTGGTGTTTACTACACGACCGGATAGAAATTATATGGTGCGTTTGAGAAACAATGCAAGCGGAGTTTCCGGTAACGACGTGTTGATAGATGATATTTTGATAACAAGATGTTTGCCGAAAATCGACTTCTTCCCCGATGGTTTTCAGTCAAGTGCATCTGAAGCTGTAGTTTGCTCAACATCTCCTATGGAGTTCAATATGGAAGTACCACAAAATGCTGCTACGCCAAACGGAAATTTCGGAGACTTATTCCCGCTTCTTCCTACCATATATTTCCAGTTGCAAGAATGCGATGACTATAATGAAGTAACAGGTACAGGAACTTGGAGAAACTTAGGAAGCTATGAAACATTACCGGGCGCTACACCACCGGCACCGCCGGCTGATCCTCTATATCCCACAGCGCCACCAACTTTCTTTATTACACCCGAAAACAATAGCAAATGGTATCGTGTAAAAATTACAGACAATGCTTCTACAGTGGTAACGCTTGATCCACCTTCCGTGGAATGCGGTGTGTTGGAATTCTATACCCGTATGTTCCAAATTACCTTAGATGCACTTGATATTTCCGTAGCAGCATCAAACGTTCAGCAATGTGCCGGAACCAAAATCAACCTCGTAGGTACAACCACCGAAACAGGTGCAGGCGTTGCTTGGGGTTGGGCAAAAGATACGCTGACCAATATTATTACCGGCAGTGCATTGAGCAGTGACCCCGATGCTAAAATATACTCAAAAGATGTTGCGTTGGTAACCGATTCGGGAACATATTTCTTTATTGTTCAGAGAGATGACTGTTTATCTTACGAAGAAGTAAATGTAAAAGTTTTCGCTAAACCCGACTTGGGTGCAGACTTTGAACTTTGCCAAAACGGAAAAGATACCATACATATGACGCCATATATGCCCGGTGTGTGGACAAGTTCAGCGCCTGCCGTAGCCACGGTAGTCGATAGCGTTGTTACAGCTGTCAGCAGCGGTACGAGCAATATCATTTTTACGTCAACGGCAGGTGGTTGTAAAGACACCGTAACAGTAACTGTTTTTACGAAGCCAGTCATAGACATAACATTGCCCGTGTGTGAAGGTACAGAGAAAAAAATCGAAGTAACACCGCCCATAGCGGGAACATTTACAAGTACTAATTTAACGGTGGCAACTATATTAAACGACACGCTGAAAGCATTGAGCAGTGGTACTACTAAAATAGCATTTTCTACTCCATACGGCTGTCATAGCGATACTCTTACAGTAACAGTCTCACCCACTCCTCGTGTAAACAGAATATTACCGGATACGATTTGTTCGGGCTCTACCAGTCCGAGAATAACATTGGTTTCAACACCGACAGGCGCCACTTATACATGGACAGCTACTGCATCGGCAAATGTGAGCGGCGCAACGCTTAGCGGAACCGCCAATATTCCGGCGCAACCGTTGACCGTAACCGGAGGCACACCGGGAACTGTTACATATACTATTACACCGACATTAAACGGCTGTACCGGTGCTGATAGCACATATGTATTGACGATTAATCCGATTCCCGAAATTACGGGAGCAACTTCAGTAGCCATAGGCGACTCGATTACATTGTCGGCAACGCCTTCGGGCGGAACATGGAGCAGTTCTGACCCTGTTATAGCAACAATTGGAGCAACTGATGGAAAAGTGAAAGGAATATCCGGCGGACAGGCCACTATGACTTATACAGTTGATGGCTGTTCTGACCAACACATTGTGCGGGTTTCTCTCAATATGGGCAGAGATACTACTTATTATTATTGTCCCAATGCCGGAGATGTGTTGAGATTGACGGGAAGCGCCAAAGGTATTGATGCATATGTTTGGTACAAATCGACTGATCCGGAACCGAATTTCGGCGACGCAACTCCGGTTCCAAGTGCGCCACAAGATATTGAAAATGTGTTGACGTTAACAGGAAATGACGTTACTGCCGGTATATGGTATTTTAAAATATTTAGCGGTATGGATTCTGACAAGCAAACATTTACCATTATTAAGCACGATGATTATACATTTTCTGTAGCGCCAACTTCGCCGATATTGGCTTGTGAATCCAACACACCGGTTCAATTAACTGCTTCTCCAACAAGTACAACTCCTGCGGGCGGAAGTTATGTTTGGGGAACTTCGCTTGTAACAGGCAATACTTATTCGTTGGATATTTCAAGTTCTACTCAACCCAACGGAGATACTCTTCGCGTGGTTGGACATATAACACCGACAACATTGAACCCGGGCGTAAGAAACTCTCGTTATTGCTCCACAACACAAGAGATGGTATATGCAATTGGAAGTTTAGCCGTTACGCCATTGGGTACTTGGGACGCAGTATTGTGCAAAGGAAACAATGCAACACTAGCATTAGATGTAAGCGGTAATATTATACCAACCGGCGCAAGCTTGCGAATAGAATGGTATAAGAGAACAACAGACACTTGGCAGCGTATTACAAGCAATTCGAATCTATCAACTTTGACGGAAACGAACTTGCAAGATACTACTCATTATAAAATAGGTTATAGTCTTGTTACAACAGCTAATCAAACGGTTCTTTGTACAGACACTATTAGACATACCATTGCTGTCCCCAACTTAAGAATGGGCACGGGAGCGACTCCTTCGTATTGCGTAGGCGAAACGATGACACTAACCGGAGAAACCGTAGCAAGTAGTTGGGTTTGGAAAAAAGATGGCAATATAATAGCCGCAGCGACAGGAAAAACATACAACAAAACTTTTGCATCCGCAGATGCAGGAACATATAGGTTTGTTGCCACAGATAACGGTTGTTCCGACAGTACAACATTTACAGTAACACAAAAAAGCGATTACAGATTTACATTATCACCTAATCCGGTGTTGGCTTGTCGAGTAGCCGGTGGAACCATTCCCGTAACAGCTACAACAGACAATATTAACAGTCCCGGAGCTACGGGCGTTACATACGATTGGTCGGGCAATGGCGGTACTGCAACAAATACGACAAATAACGTTTTCAACATGCCTATAACCAATTCGGGAAGCGACAGCGTAAGAGTAAAGGGAAGAGCAACAAACTATTGCGAAACTACGCAAACCATTCCTTTTACGGTGGTCGATATGAATCTGGTGTTTGTTCCGACAAACATGACGCTTACACCTCCGGTTAATCCGACGCAAATGTGTAAAGGCGCCACCACCGCTAATTTGGAAGTAATGATAAACGGAACAATTCCGGCGGCTAATACAGGTGTTACGTATGAAATTGTTTGGCATAGGTCGGAAGATAACGGCAGTACATGGACACAAATGAGTACTATTAATCCGGCATTGGTGCAACAAGTATCGCCAACAGTATCAACTATTTACAGAGCAACATTGAATATTAAAAACGGAGCAACAACATTATGCAGTAATTCTGTCAGCCGTACTTTCACTGTAATAGATTTGGATATGGGCGACGACAAGGCTGAAACTATTTGTGAATCAGGAACCATAACACTCACAGGTAATATTGGTTCTTCTTTTGCCGGAACAACGTTCGAGTGGAAAGAAGAAAACAACAATACTGTACTTAGCACCTATCAGAGTTTTACCACTCCGTCGTTGACCAATAACACTACTTATTATTTTATCGCCAAAAACGGAACTTGCGTTGCTGAGCAGAAATTTGTAATAACGGTGAAAAAAAGAATTCAATTTACAGTTGACCCGACATCCATCAAAACATGTAAAGATATTCCCGTTCAAATAAATACTCAGAGCATAGAGCCGGCGGCAGGAACTGTTATTTATACTTGGTGGTTAGACGGTGTGCCTCAAGGAAACAAAACAAACTACGAATTCCTTGCACAAACTGTCAAAACAGGTGAAATAGCTGTACAAGCGCCCGAAACGGCAACTCATTGTGCATCTACTATACAACAAATACCTTATACGGTAAATGACTTGGAAATAAAATTAGACGTACCCAATGCATTCTGTCCCGGCGACGCTATTACATTGGAAGCACAAATTTTTGAATATCCTTCTGCAATAGGCACACCGACTTATACATGGTACGAAGGAGCAAACCGGATTGGAAGCGGAAGCGGAACTCACACATCGATAACTGTTAATCCGACAGGAGAAACAACTTATCGTTTAGAGGCAAACACGGCAGAATGTTCCACAGAAATTGAAAGAACAATTGACATGGTAGACATAAGCATCAAATTGCCATTAGACACACTTATTTGCCCGGGCGAAAGAATTAGTGTTTCCGCTATAGTAAATGCCCAAGGTACTTATACCATAAATTGGACAAAACAAGGCGACTCGGATTTAGAGCCTCTGCCAATGATATTGACAGGCAATATGTTGAGAGATAATCCGACGGAAAGAACGCTTTATACAGCTTATTATATGAATAGCAATTGTCTTAATATAGAAAGTTTTGAAGTCGACATGCATCCTGTTCCCGAAATCATTCGCATAGACGAAATAGAACCGAGATTTGTACACTTCATAGCTGAAGATGGAACACCGCCGTACAAATTTACGATAGACCAACGGACTTTTGCCGGCAGTTTTTCGGATAAACTCCGCATCGGTAACCATATCGTTTACGTAAGAGACTTTAATAACTGCGAAGCAAGCGCGAAGTTTTCTATTTCAGAACCACCGCTAATATTCCCGCCGTTCTTCTCTCCCGAAAGCGAAATAGAAGATAACAGAGTGTGGAAAATAAAGAACTTGGATGTTTACGATCAAATAGACTTCCAAATTCACGACCGTTTCGGAAAAGCAATATTAACCGCCACTACTCCGGACAAAGCACGGTGGGATGGAAAAGTTGACGGAAAAATAATGCCATCGACCGACTATTGGTATGTGCTGAAAATTAAAGAAATAGGAAGAGAATACATCGGACACTTCACATTGATACGCCAAGGTAAATAAACAATCAATGTTTTAGGTTGATAGAGTTATTTAAAAAACCGATAGAGTTATTTCTATCGGTTTTTTTGTTTTGTTATCTGTTTTCAAAAAACATTTCAAAAAAATAACAATTTCGTTTGAATTACAACAAAGTATTCGTAGGTTTTCAGATATCAAAAAAGTGATTATCTTGGTTTTTGTTGAAAATAAGTCGTACATTTGCGGTACAGTTTTATGCAGACAAAGACAGGACACAGATAGTCATTACAAACTATTAAATCCGCCCTAAGTCGTACCCCATAAGACGAAATCGAAATATTATAAGCTGGCTTTCAACTGATTAAAGCGTATTGTATGTTCCCTCGCAATGACGAGGCTCCCTCTCTTTTGGAAAGGGCGGGGGGAGAAGTATCGTCATTGCGAGGAACGAAACAATCCAAAAGTCATTGAAATTCAGCTATATAATGTTTTTATTATCATGTAAATTATCTTAATAGAAGAAGTAAAAACACCCACTAATCTCGGTATATAAATTTCCTTTTTTTGATTTTCATCATTTTTCTTGTTTTTTTAGATTAATTTTTTTTACCTTTGTGGGATTTCAAGTTGAAAACTCTTAATCTACAATAATACTTATGAAGAAATACAACAAATCCCTGTTGCTATTCCTATGCATGTCTATTTGTGCCATATTTACTGCACAAGCACAATGCCCAACGCCTCCGTCAAACTCAACGCCTTGTAACCAACGGTTAATGAAAGACATTAACTTTTCTTACACAGGTAGCGGTACACCCGCTCGCTGGGAGTATAGTCAAAGTTCTGCTTCGTCAGCCGGAAACGGTTTTATCTTTGACGACGAGCATTATGTTTACGTTGGACCGGCACCGGCACAATTTGGTAACGTTGCCTTAGGTACAGGCGCTGTAACTGGTACAACTCAACACGCAGTTGTTAATAATCCAAGCACATTAAATTCGCAATTTATCAATCAAAACTTTCCTAACGGAATATTGGTAATCAGACCTCGACAAGACCAAAATGAAAATTGGTACAGTATTAATATACAAGGATTAATTCCGGGTTGTACATACCGACTGGAAATGAAAATTTGGAATTTGGTAAATTTCGATTGTTCAAGCTGTGGTGCCGCCGGAACTAACAACGGTAATTTCTTCAAAACAGATGCACCGAATACAATATTTAATACCGGAAATGCGGGCGATAAAGGAGCAGCCCAAAACTTAGCTTGGACAGGAACAAGAGGAAACGGCGATTGGAATGCTTGGGGCAATCCTATCTACAATGCTTTGCGTTCAAGCTCCGGTGGAACTACCGCAACATTTGTAACAGATATAACTGTGCCTAACGGAAACTCTGCATTCACTTGGGCGTTTAGAAAAGAAGGCGGAGATGCAAATTCACCAATAATTCTTGGTATCGAATACATCAGGATCTATGGTTGCGAAGAAGAAGAGATAACCATTTCTACCGGTTCTCCTCGTGTTTGCGAAAACGATGAAGTGGTATTAACAGCTCAAGGTCTTGGACCGGCGGGAAGCATAACAACGTGGAGAGAAGGCGGTGCTGCCGGACCCATACTGCAAGCCACCACCTCAAGGAGTTTAAGAGTAACAGCAGGAGCAGCGGGAACAACACAAACTTACTACGCCTCAGGAACTTGGAGTAACCGAAGCATAACACTTGAACCAAGAATTTGTTGTAGTGATGCTGCCGGAGATAAAGCGCAAGTTTTTATAGAATCTTTTGATGTGGGTATTAGTGGTACACAGCGTGCCAATATACCTGGATTAGGAACTGTTGCAAGCATTGGAAGTGCATATCAGTTTGCAGCCACCGGAAATATTAATGACGGTTGGTATGCCGTGGTAACAAACTCCTGTGCAGGAGGATTTTGGTGTTTAGGGCATAGTCCGGCACAAGTAAACGAACACACTGGTACGCCTGGAAGCGGAGCATTATTAGTAAATGCAACAGCTTCTCAAGACTACGTTTATAGGCGCGAATTAACCGGACTTTGCGAAAATACAATGTACGAATTTTCTGCTTACTACGTTTCACTTAATGTTGGAGGAGAAACTCCGGTAAGACTTCGATTTGATGTTTATGCAGGCGGTTCGCTAAATGTAGGAAACTCCGGAACATTGGTAGATTATACAGATACAGGTAATATTCCAAACGTTCCGGCAGCCGGGAATCAACCAGAATGGAGAAATACTACCGTTACATTCAGCACCACAGGTTTTCCTATCGGAACCACATTCTATGTTCAAATTAGAAACAGCCAGCCCGGCGGTGGTGGTAATGACTTTATGATAGACGACATCTCCGTAAACAAATGTATGCCTAAAATAGATATTGAAAGTGGAGGAGAAAGAGATAGTATTACTACCTGTTCTACAACAGGTATCGTGTTGGATATTAGCGCAGCACAGACTGTTCTTAATGTCATAGCAGAAGGAAGCCCAACCGGTAATGTTTATTACCAATGGAGAGAATCTACCTCTCCAAACGGACCATGGACCCCGATTGGACCAACGCAAGAATTATTGCCTTCTCAACGTTCTACTTTAGCAACTCCGGCTTATCCGGTGGGAACAGTAAGATACTATCAAGCAAAAATTGCAAGTACACAAGCAAGAGCTGAAGATTGGACATTGAGTTTGATAACCGGTTGTGGAAACGATGCTATGAGTAATGTTTTTAGAGTAGAAATAATGAGCGGAGCAACCATCTCTGCTACCACTCCGGGAAGCCGTTGCGGTGCAGGCACAGTTGAGTTGAGAGCAACAACCTCTCCGGCAGGAGGAACCGTAAATTGGTATGACCAAGCTACAGACGGTACGTTGCTTGGTACATCTGCTTCGAGCGCAGTTTGGACAACGCCAAGTATTTCCAACACGACTACTTTTTATGCTGAAGCCGCAAATAGTCCTTGTGCTTCAAGTCGTGTAGCAGTGGTGGCTACCGTGACTCCCGCCAACACGATCACGTTAGTCTCAAGTTCAAAGAATGCCACCGTATGCGTCAACACAACTATTCCCAATATAATCTATACGACCACCGGTGCCACCGGCGCTACCTTCAGCGGTCTACCCGCAGGCGTATCAGGAACATGGCGCAACGACTCCATCATCATCAGCGGCACCCCGACAACAGCCGTCGGC
>Ga0099364_10013999_pt1 | contig 10713 bp, 13 predicted proteins | sample TergutTh196P3_FD_73070 | JGI IMG/M metagenome (GOLD analysis project Ga0099364, IMG submission 73070) | Microcerotermes parvus P3 segment gut microbial communities from Pointe-Noire, Republic of the Congo - Th196 P3 | ecosystem: Host-associated > Arthropoda: Insects > Digestive system > Gut ...
CACTTACAACAAGGAGTTTTTCTATATCAAGACTGTCCGCCACTACTGTGCGGCTGGAAAGATTCTTGTACTTGTTAACTATTAAGTTATCCAGAGTTTTAGCGAACTCTATCATGGTATTTTGATCGCTGCCCTTGCCGGGTTTTTCCTTTAGTTCCTGCTTACCGCTTTTTACTGAGGGCAGGGGAGGGAGCCCTTTTTTTACATGCTTATCCATAAAAGCAGCATTGTCACTTGCCGCGCCCAAAATATTTTTTATGCTTTCGTTAGAATATTCTGCACCGGAGGCAAAGCCATAGGTACCACCCAGGTATACCCGCGCAGAAAGACCGCCCTGGGCGCTCTGGTTATTTGCCACCATATTCCCTGCAAGAAAAGTTACCCTTTTGGATGTATTTACCTGGGCACGCAGCTCTGTGTAATTTTTGAATGAATTTTTATAAGGACTTAAGAGATCTTCTAACATAGCATTCCTCCTGATTTACATATTTATACACAGCAGGGCTTCTATATCAATCTCTCCTGCGCTTGCCGGTAAGCCTACACCCCAGTTTACAAGCAGCTCCGGGTGCAGCTCGCCGAATACACCTATAGGCTTTCCCTTATAGATAATGGATGCTGCTCTGCCCGGTATAAAACGCGTGTCAGAGCTTTCTTCCAAATCGTATTCGCAGGAAAGATAATAAAAAAGTGTTTGTATCTGTGAAGATATGCTGTTAAAGTTCGCTTCCCTGTCTGCATGCAGAAAGCCAAGGTACTGCTTTGTTACTGAACCGTAATTGTCACTCTTGTCTTTATATGCAATTTTACCAACCTCAAAAATTTTATGAGGGTATGCTACATGGCCTGATGCACTCTCACTGTCCATTAAAGAAGCAATTATGGAATCCCTTACATATTCGTAATTTTCTGTCATGGGGTTGGAAATGTGAAGTATTTTTTTTCCGTCACTACGCATTTTTTCTATAAAATTTTTACCCGAGCCAAGATAGTTAAAGATCATTTCCTGGAATCCAAGACCCGTCATTAATTCCTTGACAGTACGGCTAAAGAGGGTAATGGCAGTCAGGCGCCCTATGGTAAAATCGCTGGGCCTTTCCGGTTTAAAAAACTTTAAACCCAAACCCATCATTACATCTTCCATTACATCCACTGCATGGAGAAAGTCGTTTCTGTATGGCGGAGGCTCTGCCAGTATACCTTCCAAAACTTCGCTATCGCCCTTTTCCCTGTCCTTTGCCTCCGCCGCTTTTACGCCCATTCTTGCAAGGGCATTAATGCACTGCGAAGCGTTAAGCGCTATACCAAGATACTTTTCTATTCTTTTAAAAGAACAGAAAACTTTCTCCTGAAAATAATATGGGCTTATGCATTTTTTCCCAAAAGGAGTATCGTAGTCATAATCAATTTCTATGGGCTCTATGGTAAAACCGTTATCCGCCAGGTCGCAGGCAACAATGGAAGCAGCTAAAGTAAGAGAATGTATATCAGTGCCTGTAAGTTCCACAAAGAGTTCACTGTCTCCAACCTGCACAGCTCCAAGATCGGAAGAGTTAATTATTGGCGGGTAGGAGAGTATCTCCCCTTTTGAGTCTACCAAAAGGGGATGTATTTTTTCCTTTTCCAGTATGGCAGCGAATTCCCTGCCTTTGGGGTGCTGTTTTAGTATTTCGCTAAGAGTGAGTTTGCCTTCCCATTGCAGGGGCTCAAAGGAAACAGTGTCCGGCTCTACACCCTTATAAATAATGGGCCAGTTTATTATTCCCGTGCGGTATATGCCCATGGAAATGGAGCGCCGCCTACGCCCAAAATTAAAGGAGAGCTTTTCCTGGGTCTGTATTATATCTATTAAGAGCTCATCGCTTAGTTTCCTGCCCCTGGCAACAAAACCTGCCAAAAAAGGACGCACAGAAGCTACGCTTTTTTCCACTATTACTTTGTAGTTTGCTTTTTTTATTTTCCCGGGAGCTGAGAAAAAGGGGTAACTGTCTGTAGCTGAAGCCTCAGAATTATACAGCCTTAATTGGCGTGCAGCTCCTGCAGTACTCCAGAGATCCGGCCTGTTTGTATCGTTAAGTTCCAGTTTTAGTATGTCATCGCTGTAATCCGAATCCAGTTCTCCCTTGGCGCATACAAGGGCTTCTTCAAATTCCTCTTTTTTGTCCCAGCTTTGTCCTGCCAGAGCAAAAAATACCTGTTTATCTACTTCTATCTTGGGCATGAGCTGATACTATCTTAGTTTGGCACTAATTGAAAGATATACATTACAAAGTAATGCCAAATGTCTTGAAATTTGATGATTTTCCATTAACATTAATATATGGAGGCATTATGATTCAGCTAGGTAGTTCAAGTTTAAGAGTCAGCCCTTTAATGATAGGCTGTTGGAGTTTTGGCAGTGAAGACGGCGGGTATTGGGGTGAGCAGAAGCAAAGTGATGTAAATGACCTTGTATCCAAAGCTCTGGATATGGAAATAAATTTTTTCGATACCGCTGTTGCCTATAATAACGGCAAAAGTGAAAGTTCTCTTGGGATAGCCCTTAAGGGTAAAAGGGAGAGGGCAATAATTTGCAATAAAATTAATGTAGTAGATAAAGATAAACTCCCTAATTTTGAAACGATCTTTAAAGAAAGCCTCAATCGCTTGGATACAGATTATGTAGATCTAATGATGATACATTGGCCTCATAAAGACGGGGAACTGTTAAAGGCAAATATAGAAGCTTTCCTTAAACTTAAGGAAAAAGGCTTAATCAGGGAAATTGGGGTAAGCAATTTTGGCGTAGCCACCATGAAGATTGCAAAGGAATGCGGTGTAAATATAGCCTGTAATGAATTTGGCTATAACCTTCTTTGCAGGGGCATAGAAAAGGAAATACTCCCCTATTGCCTTGAAAATAAAATTGATATCCTGGCCTATTCACCTTTAATGCAGGGAATTTTAACGGGAAAATACACAAAAGTTACAGAAATTCCCTATTCAAGAAGGCGTACAGTGCATTTTTCCAAAATGGAAAACCCCGATTCCCTGCACGGGAGGCCGGGAGCCGATGCCGAAATGGAGCAGCTCTTTAAAGACCTTAAATCCCTGTCAGATGAGACAGGTATAGCTTCTTCTACCCTGGCTCTTGGTTGGGTAAAGAGTCAAAAGGGAGTCTCCTGCGTTATAGCCGGCTGCCGTAATATAGATCAATTGTTGGAAAACTATCGTTCTCTGGATGTAAAACTTTCCGATGATATAATCAGTAGGCTTTATCAAATCAGCCAGCCTGTTATAGATAAAGTTATAGACTGTCTTGATATTTACAGAGGTATTGAAAACGGAAGGGTTTGGTAGGATAATTAAATAAATGGGAAAATTTATATTACTTTTGTGCATACTTCTTATTCCCTTTAATCTTTTTTCCCAGACTGCTCAAAACAGAAGCATATACATAGAAGGAACTGCTCAAAATACAGAGCAGCGTGATTTTTTTCTGGAAAACTTCCGCATGGAAGGTGAGTCTCTGGGCTACAATATTGTTACAGTCAGAGCCAATGCAGGCTATGTATTGCGCTTTAATGTAGTACCCAATGTCATAACCTATTCTGATGGAACTACTGAACCAGCACCTCCTGAAGAAGGCCGTTATATAGTTTTTTTAAGCCTCCTAAGGGGTTCTGACAATTTTGAGTTATCAAACATAGGTTTTGCCTTTACTGAACTTTCAGAGATGTATGCCTACAACCAGTATCTTTTCTTCCGTTCTGTAATTAGCATACCTCCCCCTGAAGCCGCTCCTGCTGCTGCCAGAGACATTAATCTTAACTGGCAAAACTATTTTTTATACTTTAGAGTTGCAATAAACTACCCAATCAGGTTTTATATCTTACAGCAAAGCACAGACCTCATAGGCGGCATAGGCGTATACGACGGCACCTTTCTAAACCCTACAAGGGTAGCCCCCATGGATCACAAATTCCTTGCTCTGCCGGGTTTAAGCCTTGGTGTAGAATTTCAGGTTTTAGACCTGCTTAGTATAGAGCCTGTATTTAATGTATTTTTGGGAGACTTTTCCGAGCAAATGTATTTAAATATGGAAGCAGGAGCTCTTGTAAAATATAACATAAAAGGTTTTAACGATCTTGTAATTTCACCCTACGGCGCCTTTATGTATTCATTAACAGAATCCGAAGACTTTGCCGACTTCCCAAAGATGTCAGCAGGAGCCGGTGTCATGTTTGCCTTTAGAACAGGAGAATCCGGTTCCTTCATTTTTGACATAGGCTATATGTACCGCCTTGGATTAATTAATGCACATAACCCACACCGTAACCTCTTCCCCAACCCCCCAACCATAGGCTACCAAAACCATACCATTAGTATAGGTTTAGGTTACAGACATGGTTTTTTTCTTAGAAGGTAATAATAAATCTATTTTTAATAATTATAGCCCCAGCTCTGTGTTTCAGAATTATATATGTACTGTCTATGATCCATACCGAGGTTAAAATATATCCTGTAATGGAAAAAATTTAATCTTTCATAGTATGGACCTATTCCCATGTTTTCCTGTATGTCCAGTTCTGATATATTTAAAGGCAATCTATTGTTTATATCTCTGAACTCTTCAATGTGATAAATTAGTTTTGCAATTTGCTGCCGGTACTGTAATTCCTGACCTGTTGATAAGGATACAAAACTAAATATGGCCCATATAAGGATAATAATAAAAACCGAGAATAGTATAATTGGCTTTAAGTGATACTTCATTGTTTATAAAGTGAGGGGTTGATAGGATAACTCAAAAAAGACTTAACTGTTTTCTTTCCTTGCCATATATGTTGCGATAAAACCTATTGTGATGAGTGGAATGCCTACAATTCCAAAGAGGATAAGTAATTCCATATTTTACTCCTTGTTTAAAACAATTAGTGAGATACCTACAATAAAGAAAACTACAGCTATAGCTGCTCCAAATAATAAAATTTGAACGGGGTCTAAACTTCCTCTTAAAACTACTCCCAAAATTAAGCTTCCAAATGAAAGTTTACCCAAATCAACACATATTGTCCCTATTGTTGAGCCAAGATTACGTTTAATTTTGGTCTTACCATTCATACACCTTAATACTAACACAGGCTTAAGCTTTTTGCAATAATCATGTTTCCGGCTGTGATGAGCATCTTCTCATTCACAATTTAAGGAGAGCAAAAGAATATAATATAACAAATGGAGAAAAAAAATTTCCCATTGCATTGCTGGTTTTGGAATTATACCCAAATGCCCTAAATGGAATAGAAGGAATTTTTGACGAAGGGAAAATTTACGAAGTAAATCAAGCAGAATTGGAAGATTTTGATAAGCAATTTGTCAAAAAAGAAAAAGGCTACTCTAAAACTCAGGATAGGTTTAATGAGTTAGCGGGAAAGTGTTTGTAAGAGCCAGTACGGTAGCTAAAAAGACTTCTGGCTCAACTCCAACGCAAACCGGTGAAAACCCCTGAAAATCATGCGACTTCATTATACTGCCAACCTTGTTATCCTGTCTCTGCAAATTATTTTCAGGGGTTTTTCCCCGTTTGCAAAGATATATTGTGATGCATATCAACAATTATTATTGATACCCTTTTCCTGTAAATTCTCACAAAAAAAAGTGACATTTGTCATTATTTTGTGTAAATGTGTAGACAAAAGAGCTATTATATAAAGCCCATAATAATAAAAGCCAGGCTTGCGCTGTAGAAAAGGTTAAAGCAGTCTTGACTACCAAGACCATATTTGATACTCTTAAAAGACAGGGGTGTATATGATAAATATAGCAGAGAATATTAAACCTATTTCCTATGTAAAGGCTAATACTGCCGCGGTTTTAAAGCAAATTGAGGAGAAAAATAATCCTTTGATTATAACCCAAAACGGAGAGGCAAAGGCTGTTTTAATTGATGTAAAGCAGTATCAACAAATAATTGATACAATTAATCTATTAAAAATCCTTTCCATTGGGGAGAATGATATAAGAAAGGAAAGGACTTATACCCAAGAAGAGTTGGATAAAAAAATAAAATCAATTCTGAACTAATACTGGATCTTTATGAAGCAGGATAAAGTGAAAATTACATGGTCAAAAGACGCAGGTGATGAACTAATCAAAATTATTTCTTATATAAAAGACAATTCCGGGAAAATTAATGCAGAAAAAATATATAATAAAATTACCAATGAGGTGAAAAAAGTATCCGGAAATGCAGCCGGTAGAAGAATTTCGCCATTGCTTATTGGACTTGGAATAACTGATATTCATCAAATAAATATACATCCATGGATAATTTACTATAGAGCTGATCAAAACGAAATGAAAATCATCTCCATTATTGACAATAGAAGAAACCTTGATGAAATTTTATATGAAAAAGTAATTAATGGCTCATTTTTTTCGACAAAATAATAGCCCCGATAGACCGGGGCTTATGGTTTAAATTTCTGTTATTCCGCCAATAGAGGTTTTTCTTGCTCGTGCCCCTCTTGGGGCTGCTTTCTTTGCAACTGCTTTTTTTGCGCTTACTTTCTTTGCGGCCGGTTTTTTGGCGGCTGCTTTTTTGGCTGCCGGTTTTTTGGCAACTGATTTCTTTGCAGTTACTTTCTTTGCAGCCGCTTTCTTAGTGGCTGCTTTTTTTACAGTCTTTTTTGCTGCAGGTTTTTTTACTTCTCTTTTACTTGCTGCTACAACTGCTTTTTCGGCTGCTGCTATCTGTTTATCAAGAAGCCGTCTCTTATCTTTCAATTTTTTAACTGTTGCAAGTGCCTTTTCCTTTGTCATTAATAACTCCTTATAAGTGTTATTAGATTATCGGCAAATTAAACAGTTTTAAGCAGTTTTTGTAGTTCAGTAATCTGGTGACATTGACTATTGATGCACGAAGGTCAAAAAATTATCTTTTGCATATTTATTTTTAGTCACTAAATGGAAAAAATAATTATTTTTTCCTAAATTCCTCCAAAAAACACAAGTGTAGAGCATCAAGAGGGGAACCTTCGCCTAAGCTGTTCTAAAGAACAGCTCGGCTCGGTTGGGGTTCCCCGTGCCGTAATAGGGTGGAGGATTCTATGACTAAATTGTTATTTTCTTTAGAGGATAAGCTCTTCGATATAAGGAGAGATGCCGTTTTTAAAGCTGTGTTTACTAAGGAAACACAGGAATCTCGGGGAGCACTTTCTAAGCTTGTTTTTGCTTTAATCAGGAGAGAACTTAATATAGTATCTGTTCTTGCCAATGAACCCCCTGTAACCAATATCAATGACAGGCAGATTAGGTATGATATTAACTGCAGGGCCAATAATGGGGAGTTAATAATAGTAGAAATGTGCTTTAGCCCTCAATCCTATGAGATTAAACGTTTTGAGTATTACCTGGCTAAGCTCGTCAGCGGGCAGGAACTTAAAGGAGGAGATATAAACTTTAATGACTGTAAAGAAGCCTATCAGATAGCCATACTAGCAAATAAAAGACTATTCCCTGATGAACATTATTATCATCGATTTAGGTTTTATGATGAAGAAAGGCACACTGATTATGGTGGATGTACAAGAATAATCACCCTGGAATTAGCGAAATTGGGTGAAATAGTAGAAAAGCCAATAGAGGAGATGACAGATTCTGATAAATGGGCAATATTCTTTGAATATTTGACCTCTAAAGAAAAACGGGATATAATAAACGAGATAATAGATAAAGAGGAAGGAATATCAATGGCAAGCCAGGTATTAATAACAGTAAGCGAAGACGAAGAAGAACGCGCACGCTTATTACGGGATGAGAAGATAGAGATGGATTATAGAAGTGGTCTATCAGAGGCAAAAAGAGAAGGGCAAGCAGAAGGAAAACAGATAATAATCGAACTGCTTAAAAGTGGAAAATCGCCGGAAGAGATAATCAAGGAATATGGCAGCATATAGATTAGCGGTCTATATATAAATTTAATCATTAAATAAGAAGAAAAAAAAAGGCTGCCCCGACCGTGTGGTCAAGGCAGCCCTTGCTAATTAAGACTTAAGTGTTATATTGCTGGGTTAACTGTTACCCTAACATGGGCGCTGTATATTGCTCCTGTTCCGGTTTCAGTAGCCCTAACTTCAATGTCAAAAGGACCTGCGTAATTGATTACCTCAGTGGCTGCACCTGTTGCAAGATTAAAGGTAGCTGTAGTTTGACTTGTTACAACAACATTGTTTACCCTCCATTCAAAAGAGGCGATATCTTTTCCGTCAAGTTCTAATGCAATGTTAAGAGCTGTGCCAAGGTTAATTGCGGATACTACAGGGTAAGAAATATCACCGGGGTTTGTAAGTGAAATAGTGAATGTTCCTGTGGTGTTGGCAGTATTCCATCTGGCATAAACAGTTCTATTTGCTGTAATAGTGGCAGTTGCCAGGAACTGTGTACCGTAATCAGGGTTGGTACCGGGATTTGTTGGATCAATTTTATTTGGATACCAGCCACCGAAGGTATAACCTGTCCAAGTTGGAATGTCTCCTCCTGCAGTTTCTACAGGTAAGCTAACTGTGCCGTTAGGCAGGGTTCTTCTTGTGAGATCAGCAGTTGATGGTGGTGTACCTGCTGCCGCCGCCGCTATTTCTACATCGTTAAAGTCAAAGGTAACAGTGAAGGGGTTGGCTCTAAAATCGGCATCTGCAATAGTAAGAGCACCTGTGGCAGGGAAGCGGCTATACATGTTTTGGTAGACATGCAGTGCGTGACGGCGTGTATAGACTGCGGTAACGGTGACTGAACCATCTGTGTAAGTTCTCTGGAGATCAATATCTACATAGTAAAAGCCCGGAGCAAGTGGCACACGGTCGCTGTCGGCTGTAGTATCTTGATTAGCAGAATCTGTAATATCAAAAGAATCAATTTCAGTTCCACCTTGAAGTATCTTTAATGTACCACCTGTAGTAACCCCTGCAGCAGTAAGATTTATTTCCCATCCAAATTCACCGTCATCCTGTCCGCCTGTTGGTGCAGTTGGTACAAAGGCAAGAGTTATATTATGACCTTGACCTTCTGTAATTGAAAGATTGGATACAGGTGTAATCTCAGCAACTTCATCATTCTGACCTGCTGCCAAGAAAGCTTTTGCTGTCAATGTGTAATTTCCAGTTACGACTGCAAGCACTATTTGGTTAGATACTAGTTCTGATCTGTTAAAAGTGATAGTAGTAGTAGTACCACTACCGTCTGCTGTAAAAGTTAGCTCAAAAGACAATAGTAGATCAGCACTAATCGTAACAGGCAATATAGTCCTCTCCATTGCATCGCCTATGCTGACCCTTAAAATACCCATGCCTTCCGGTACTGTTGGGGTTGGGCTGCTTGAGTTGGCAAGCTGACCTATGGGAACAGGGCAGCTTATAAAAAGCACCGCGATTGCCAAGAGGAAGATAGATAAAATTGATATCCTTTTCATTTTTTTCTCCTTAATAAATTAATTTACTATTACTGTAAAATATGTGCTATAAAGCACTCCTTCTTTATTGGAAACTAAAGATATATGATAGGATACCTTGGGAAAAATGTCAAATGGGTAAATATTTGTATTGACATTGATCATACCGGACAGTGTTTCGGTGATAATTACATCATCTACTTTCCATTCAAAACCAAGGAAGTCACCGGGCAGGGCATATGCTCTGATTCTAATTTCATTCCCAAAGTTCATGGATATGGTGCCGCCCCTTTTAATCGTTGTCCAATTCGTGTAAGGCGGGCTGGACCATTGTATATCGGGAGCCAGGTCTGTGGGCGGATCATAACCTATGGTAATTCCGCCCAAGAGGTCCTGCACTTTCTGGTCATCATAAAAAGTATCAAGATTAAGGGGAGATACGCAGGCTGCTGTGCTAATGGAAATAATTAAGATGAGGAAAAGCTTATGTTGATTTTTAACTAAATATACTCCCATAACTACTATAAATATAGCATTTTTTTATGTAATAGTCAAACTTGGGTTTAAGGTGATTATTTAAGTGTATCATGGGAAACAATAAACAGCCTTTAAACAGCCTCATAAAATCATGCGACCTGATATATGCGCCTTGTCCCTCATGCTTTTCGCCTGCAAATTATTTTATGAGGCTGTTTAAAACTTGTAATGATTTTATGCAATACACATTACTTAAACTATCCCTTATAATAACTGTTTATAAACATCCCAATATATACTTGCAGACGGGGGAAACACCCTGAAAATAATTTGCAGAGACAGGATAACCAGGTTGGCAGTATAATGAAGTCGCATGATTTTCAGGGTGTTTTCCCCGGTCTGTGTGGGAATTGAGCTGCTGGTTTGTCTATAGATAATTTTCACATTATGGTGCAGAATTGATATCAAGAGGTTTTTATGAAAATTATTGTTGCTCCCGATTCATTTAAGGGAAATATGAGTGCTCCTTTGGTTTGTGCTACTATAGAAGAAGGTATTAAGCGTGCTTTAAAAAGTGCAAAGGTTTACAAAGTTCCTCTGGCAGACGGCGGGGAAGGTACTGCCAAAGCTGTAACAGAAGCTGCGGGCGGTGAGTTTGTTGATGTCACTGTTAAAGGACCTTTTGGGAAAAAGCATAAAACCCAGTTCGGTCTTATAGATAAGGGCAGGGTAGCAGTGCTTGATATGGCAAGTGCCTCGGGGCTGGAACTCTTAAAAGTAAGTGAGTTAAACCCCATGAAGGCATGCTCCTA
>Ga0099364_10014000_pt1 | contig 10713 bp, 5 predicted proteins | sample TergutTh196P3_FD_73070 | JGI IMG/M metagenome (GOLD analysis project Ga0099364, IMG submission 73070) | Microcerotermes parvus P3 segment gut microbial communities from Pointe-Noire, Republic of the Congo - Th196 P3 | ecosystem: Host-associated > Arthropoda: Insects > Digestive system > Gut ...
TTGGTATAACGGTTACTTGTTTGGCAGCACTAACGTTTACAACCCTTGGAGCGTTATAAAGATATTAGACGATTGGCTTGCAAAAATTAATAAACATCCCGAGCCCCATTGGGCAAATACGAGCAGCAACGATATTGTTCACAAACTGATTTTTCGCGCTACCGATGACATGAAAGCAGAACTTGAAACCCTTATTGCGGGTGGAACTATCTCAAAACCTATACACGAAGATATCACATTCGATGAGGTTGAAAAGAAGGCTGATAACCTCTGGAACTTTCTGTTTTTCACAGGATACCTGAAAAAAGTTAGCGAATCTGTTGAAAAAAACCGTATCACTGTAGAGATGAAAATTCCTAACATAGAACTTAATATAGTATTCGAAAACAAGATACAGGAATGGTTTGATGACCGCGTTGCAGAAAAAAATCTCGTCGTTTTTTACAACGCTATCTTGACCGGCGATGTAAAAACCTTTCAAAACGAGCTATCTGCGCTGCTTCGTGAAAGCATCTCTTTTATGGACAGCGCCGAAAATTTCTATCATGGTTTCATGGTGGGCGTATTATCTCGTCTTGATGGCTACATAGTGAAATCAAACCGCGAATCAGGCAATGGACGTTCAGACATAGTAATGTACCAGGTGGGAGGCGAAAAAGCGGTCATCTTTGAACTCAAACCGGCAAAAAAATTCCACGATCTGCCCACTGTATGCGCAGAAGCGCTACAACAGATAGAAGATAACAACTATGTAGACTACTGGTATGATGAAGGATACGATGACATAGTCAAGTATGGCGTCGGATTTTACAAAAAAAGGTGTAAGGTAGAGAAGAGCGAAAAATGAAGAGTTGCTTCTAAAAGTAGACCTGCTTTTGCTTACTTCATTCCTTCCCAAACAAATTTATCCCCCCTTATTAGACATTTGTGTCTATAGTAGATAATAGTTCGAAAGTAACTTCTCCATTCATCCTTAAAACCTGCTGTGCTTCTGTCCATAGCAGAGACGACGTCAAGTTCTTGAAACTTACTGATAATATCACGCGGTTGCTCATTTTTGTGTTTATACTCGTACCAACTACGCGTTAGACCACATTCTGAAATTATCAATTCAGGATTAGCCGTTTTAAAATTATTAAAATATTTGTTTTTGAAAATGTCATGATCCAAAGTTTGCGCATTATCATAAAGAGGCGAAAAAACATGCTCCTCATTTTTTATACAAAAGCCCACATTCCCACTGTGTCTATCTCTATTATCCAACAAAATATCAAATAAACACATTTCCCAAAATTTTTTCACACAATCATCTACATCACAATTTTTTTTCATTTCGAAATACTCTATCAATTCTGAAAGATAATACTCATAAATCCAATATTCTGAATTGAACTCAAATGGTTTTAACAGTCCATATTCGTTAGTAAAATCTTTGCATAAAACAGCGATGGAGGCATTGTAAATCCCCATGAATGTATGCTGTGCAGAGTAACCACATTCGCGAATGAACGAACTTGATATGTGTTCTGTGTAGCTATCTAATGCATCCCAGTACGAACATTTCATTATATAGGATTCATCGTTTATCTGAAGTCCACGATTCTTCTTGTATAATCTGTCGTTAAACATATCCTCTCGGATAACAAACAAAGAATCTATGGGCAACAAGTAAGACAATATGTCTGCTTCAGAAAGAAATGCTGCGTAACTATTAGCATATTTGCCTACCGAATTTTGATCTTTTGAAATTTGCGTCATACCATAAAATTTGTATCAGAACTCCTAAACGTTAAAAGATGCAAAATATTGTTTGTCCGAAACGTTAAAAGATGCAAAATATTGTTTGTCCGACTTGATTTTTTTTGTGTTTAATAAAATAAGTAAAAAATTTTGTCAATTAAAAAAAAGAGAGTATCTTTGACTTTTTTAATTTTAAAAGTAAAAATAATATGATAAATATTAAGAAAATAATAACATTTATTATGGTATCGGGCTGTGCCATCGTGCTTTACGCCCAAACCTATACAAGCGAAATACCCTTTCTTGCGGAAGAGATGTGGTGGGGCGCTTTTGTCGGCAGGGGCGCTCACATGCCATATATTCGACCTACCGGCGTCTTGGATATGTCGAGACAGAACTTCAACAATCAAAACGTTCCGTTTTTCGTATCCAACAAAGGACGTTATATTTGGAGCGACGAGGCTTTCAAGTTTGAAATCGCTTCAGAAAGAATACGTATCGAATCCGCTTTTGAAGAGGTAAAAGTGGTAAATGCGGGCGCGACCTTACGCGACGCCTATCTTGCTGCATGCAAAAAACATTTTCCGCCTACGGGAGTATTGCCCGATTCGCTGTTTTTTTCAATGCCGCAATACAACACCTGGATAGAACTGATGTATGACCAAAATCAAAAAGACGTCATAAACTATGCAGAAAATATCGTTAAACACGATTTTCCGGTAGGCGTGCTTATGATAGACGACAACTGGATGAAATATTACGGTAATTTTGAATTTAAGCCTGAAGAATTTCCCGACCCCAAAGGTATGGTTTCCCAGCTGCACGAGATGGGCTTCAAGGTTATGCTGTGGGTTTGTCCTTTCGTAAGCCCCGACAGTCGCGAATTTCGCGAATTAAGTAGCAAAGGTTATCTTGTACGTCAAAAGGGTAAACGCGAGCCGGCAGTAGTGGAATGGTGGAACGGGCACAGCGCAATTTATGACCTGACTAATCCCGAAGCTTTTGATTACCTTGTTTCGCAACTCAAATCGCTACAAGACGAATATGGCGTTGATGGATTTAAACTTGATGCGGGCGACCCGCAATACTATGACCCCAATGTGATTGATTCTTACAAGGAAAATGCTACTTCAACAGACCACACTGAAGCATGGGCAAAATTAGGACTTTTTTTTCCGTTTAACGAATATCGTGCGTGCTGGAAAATGGGAGGCGAAGCGCTTGTTCAACGACTTGGAGATAAGAATTATGCTTGGAGCGCAGTCGGTTTGCTGATACCCGAAATGCTTGCCGCCGGATTGTTTGGATATGCGTATACCTGTCCCGATATGATAGGCGGAGGTGGATTTGGCTCCTTTTTGGGCGTAGACCCTAATAGTTTTGACCAAAAACTAATTGTGCGCTCTACTCAAACTCATGCCTTGATGCCTATGATGCAATTTTCAGTGGCGCCTTGGCGTATCTTGAACGAAAAAAATCTGGAAATATGCCGAAAAATGGCGCATCTGCACGTGAAGATGGGAGATTATATATTGGAATACGCCAAAATAGCCTCTATTACCGGCGAACCGATTGTGAGACACATGGAATACATGTTTCCCAATCAGGGTTTCGCACAATGCAAAGACCAATTTATGCTCGGCGACAAATATATGGTTGCTCCGGTAGTAACTCAAAATGACACCCGCAGCATAAGATTTCCCGAAGGAACAACGTGGCGCGATGAAAATGGCGCTGTATTTCAGGGCGGTCAAACTATCACCATAGAAGTGGGTATTGAGCGACTTCCTTATTTTGAGCGGCTGTGACATAATAAAAATATCAAGCAAATGAAAAATGATGTCAAAAGCATATTCCGAATATTTTTTCATTTTTTTTTGAAAAAATAATATTTTTTAGTAATTTTGCGTTTCTATTTAAAAACATTTTTTATGCGTAGATATAGTTTAATATTAGTTTTTTTGTTTGCAGCGGCTCAGGTTTTCGGACAGATTTCTCCCGAGGCGATGCGTGATTGGGAAAGCCGCAAGTACTCCATGTTTATACATTGGGGTATCTATTCTGTATTAGGCGGTATGTGGAACGACAGACAGGTTACTGTAGGTTTGAGCGAGCAAATTCAGGCGCACGCGGGTATCTACAGCGACGTATATGCGCGCGTGGCAAGGAGTTTTAATCCGGTGGTATGGTGTCCTGATACGATAGCGCTATTGGCAAAACGAGCAGGAATGCGTTCTATCGTCTTTACTTCAAAGCATCACGACGGTTTTTGCATGTACCACTCTAAATATACAGACTTCAATGTGGTTGATGCTACTCCCTACGGGCGCGATGTGCTGAAGGAACTCGCGGATGCCTGTGCCAGACACGGATTGAAGTTTAGCTTGTATTTTTCGCTTATAGACTGGCACTTTCCGCAGGCAGCGCCTATCTCAAGCCACAATGCCGATTTCATCACCCCCGAGCATTTCGAGTTTAACAAAAAGCAAATTACAGAGTTGCTAACTAATTATGGTCCGATTGCGGAACTTTGGTTTGATATGGGCTCGCATACTTTTGAACAAAGCGTAGAAATGCGTAAGCTAGTACATTCGCTGCAACCCGACTGCATGATAGGCACGCGCATAGGCAATGATAAGGGCGATTTCATGGTTATGCCCGACAATCAGGAGCCAAACTATATTATTGGTGTTCCCTGGCAGTCGCCGGCGTCGTTTTTTGATGTAACGTGGGGGTACCGCTCGTGGCAGGAACGAGGAAGTGAAACAGAAAAAACACGCGAAAAACTTGCAAGCCTTATTCGCGTTTGCAGTCGCGGAGGCAACTATCTGCTGAACATAGGTCCGCGTGGCGACGGCTCAGTAGTTGATTTTGAGCGCAATGTGCTGATGAACATAGGCAAATGGCTCGAGCGTAACGCAGAAGCAATATACGAAACATACCCCGACCCGTTTCATATAAACTTTGACTGGGGCTATGTTACATCTCGCAAAGATAGAATATACCTGCATCTTACATCGCAGCCGGAGAACGGTACAATTTTTCTTCCCGGCTTGGGAGGCAACCTGCTGAGTGTGAACACGCTTGCCGACGAAACGCCTTGTACATTTAATAAAGATAACAGAGGCGTGACAATAAGACTGCCAAATACTGTAAATCCCGACCGCGAGTTTGAAGTTATTAAACTCAGTTTTGACGGAGCTTTTGTTGTTCCACCAATAAACGTCATTCCCTTTGCCCGAAATCTGACGCTCGACCAACACAATGCCTTCAAATATTACAGTAACAGCGGCATAGATTACTATTCGCGTTTTCAAAGCACAATACAGGAGGAATGGACGCTTAGAACAAACGAAAATAGCAGACGCACCCCTACATTATTATATACAGAACAGGAAAAAGGGCGGACAATAAGTCTGAATTTGAACGGGCAAACATCAGCTATTCTATTAGACGGCGAGCCGCCGGTAAATTTGAGAAACAACCTTGACGGATTAGTCTGGGGACCGATTTACATGCAAGGTCCTCTGCCTTCGGGCATAGACGGTATTCAGGGCGCAACAACAAACATAGACCCTGCAACTCCATGGGGGCGTCAAAACAGAACATGGGAGCAAACAAACCGCAAGAACAACGAAATATTTTCTTTGCCGGCTGACCGTTCCCGTGCATGGTTTATGCTTCAGGAAATAACATCGCCGGTTGACCGGCAAATACTTGTGAAGATAACATCGGGCGACGGAGTAAATATATTGCTCAACGGGCAAACTATCCTTGTGCGCAATAATCCGCTAAAGGAGAGAACTATGCAGGACATCGTTTTGCTTGATTTGAAACAAGGAAAAAATCAGTTGTTAGTGAAGGTATACAACTGCTATCAAAAAGATGTGCAAATGGGTATCAGCGTAGATGTTCCGCAGGTAATATACACCAAAAGATTAGAGGTGGTAAACTTTCGCAGAGGCGAATATTTTAAAGTGCAATGGAGGCTCGCAAATCCGGTAACGCCGCATGAAACACTTAATTTGCCAAATTTGAGGCTGAACTTTAATTAGTTTTCAGGTCGGAAAAGTTAATTATTTCGGCGTAAATGGCGTCCTCCTCAGTCCCTCGCGAATTATGCCCAAAGATTCTTTTTCCAGTTCGATAAACATATTCGGATTTATCACTCCATCGTTGTTTAGCTCCCATGCTCTCCAAATATATGGCGTCAATGCTGTCGTTTCGTTATTGTAAAACAGTGTAAGCGCCACTCCGGTTGTATGCGTTGAGCCGAGATATTGCATTGCGCACGATATTTGTGTAGCACACAAAGTTTGCGATGTGTTGTCATCTATTACAGCAAACATGCTGGGGTCAGAAAAGTGCAGTAATGTCCAGGGTAGCCTGATTGATATTTTATCGTCTGTTATCTGTACGGAGTGGTGTGTTCTTGCACGCGTATTGCCAAGGCTCACGTTCAACTGTCCTATGAGTTGCGTTGCGGGTTGTGTGTTAGAGCCATAGCGCCAACGGACTAATTGCCACGGCGCACCATTACTGACGGTTGTCTGATACGCATTAGATTCATTAAGTTTCAGGGCTAAGCCAAAAAGGTCGTAAGCCTGAGTGACATACAGGTTTGCTGATTGATGGGTTATGGACAACAAAAATTCAGCGCGATTATTTACTCTTTTTCCGTTAGGCAATATGCTCTCGCCCCTGTTGCGGTGATAGGTATCGATGGCTATCCATATAGTGTCGCCATGGTTTAGTTTTGAGCGCAATGCGATATCGACATTAAAAGATGCAAAATCGTGCCAGATGTCAGTTCGTGATACTTTTCTGGCTCCAAAACGTTGTGTTTGACGGGCATGATAAAAATTTGGGTTTGGTGCAAAACGTATAAGTCCAAAATTATTTTCGGGACTGCACAAATTGTGCCACAGGTTTCGTCTATTTGAAGTTAGCGGGTGTGTTATCCATGTCGTTTTGAACCATTCGTCTTGCCACGAAAACATGGCTCCTCCGGCACAATCGCTGTCATATATATTTCTTAGCATACGCATTGCGAAAAGTCCCTGTTCTTCTTCGGTCATACCGCCATGATTCATACCGCTTACAGACGACGAAGCCACCGCTAAACTCGTAGAAACGCCAAACTCGGTTATCAAAAGCGGGAAGTTCGTATAATGTCTTTTGAGACGTTGCAGATACCCCAAAAAATTATTTATTCCGTGTATGTCTCGTGTGTTTTTGTAGCGCTCGTCGGTGTTCATAAAGTTTGGATAGTACGGATATACGTGGTATGCTAAGAAAAAACCTCCCGGGGCATCGACAATTTGTAGCTTATTCATGTCTACCGATACATCGTCATGACCCGAATTTCTTGGTTCGGTGGGGTGGTCTAAGGCGTCGAGGGTGGGCCAACTGCTGGCGGCGACAGGGCGTGTAACCTGATATTTAGATGATTCGTAGGCGATGAGACGGTCTAAACGCTCAGTTATCCAAACTTCAGTGGGTGAGGCGTCTTCTATTGACAGATGTGAGCCACTGTAAGCAGTTCTGTTAAAATGACGAAAATTGGTCAGTTCTACCTCCGAAGCATGTATTTCGCGCCCGATAATGTATCCTATTACCCACTGCGACACATTAGCAGTGTACTCGCCAAAACCTTCGCCGGGTCGGAAAGGTATACTGTGATTGCCATTTACGCAATCTATAGTGTTTTGTATTTCGCGGTCGAAGACCTCCGTCAATGAATACAAGTCGTTAGTTGTATTTCGGGAGGGATATTCTTCGCGCAGCCAAACGCCTTGCAGCAGATACAAGGGTTTTTGTGGATTTTCACGATTATAGCGTGCAAACTCTTCATAGAAACGCGGTTGATGTAAAGTATAGATATACACTGTGTTAAATCCGGCGTCGGCAATCATGCGCAACCAGCGGGCATATTGAGCCGCCGAAATAGCCAACTGCCCGGGCCACGAACCCGGAACTGCCGCGCCAATGTTGATACCCTTTACGAAGACGGGCGCATATTCTCTGCCGTTGTGCACGCCCAGATAATTGCCCGTTGTGCTGAACGGCGCTGATACAGCCGCAAAGAGTTCAATAGAAAATAATTTAAGCGCAACGATACATACGATAACAACTTTTAATACATTCATATCTAAATTATTTTAAAACAGGCTGCAAAGATACAACTTTTTTTTATTTTGTAAAAAAATTGTTGTGGAAGGAAAATATTACTATCTTTGCGGCTGATTATGGTAGCAAAAAAAATAGTAATTAAAGAAGAATGAAAAGTTTTTGGAACGAAGAGTGGAAAGATATAGAAATGGCAGACAACGGCTTGCCTCGGCGTCGCAAGTATGCTATTTCCAATTATGGACGCGCTGTGAGCTATATAGACAGTATCGAAACGGGTGATTTGTTGAAGTTCGGAATTGTTGGCGGGTACTATGCGTTAAGTTTTGGCAGGCACAAGATAAAACACAGCCGATGCGTACACAAGCTGGTAGCCCATTACTTTTTGCCCGAGCCTGAACCCGGACAGGAGTATGTCATTCACTACGATTTCGATAAGCAAAACAATTCGGTAAAAAATCTACAGTGGGCAACCCGCGAGCAAGTGTTTGCGCATCAGGCGCATAATCCGGCAGTTAAGAAGGCGCGGCAAAGTCCGGTGCGCCGTATGAAGGGTCCCAAGATGTCGTACGAAAAAGTTAAGCGACTAAAAAAAATAATCAACGACCCTGAACGCAAACGCACCTATAAAGAAATCGCTAAAGCCTATGGTATCAGCCAAACACAATTATATCGTATAAAGTCGGGGCGCGATTGGGGTCATGCCTGGCCCACTCCCCCAAAGGCGGGTCTTTTCGGGTTGGGTTGCTGGAATGTTCTGAATGTGGAAAATGGGAAATATTGAAAAAAAATATTTTCCCGAAAATTTGGAAATATCATTGAAACGGTTTATTTTTGCAAAATTTTAAATTTATTTGATGTTATCATATTTTGAAGATTTAACGGAACAGAACGAAAACAACGAATGGCTTGAGTCCCTCGTTGCGAACATCAACACTATCAAAGAACGTGGAACTGTTGTCGCTTTTAAGATAATTGACATTAAGAGAGGCGGTTTTTTGATAAAAATAGAAGGCATGTATGGTTATACTCCCTTTAATTTAATGCCTTGGACGTATCCCTATCCTCAGTGTTGGGAAGCCGCTTTTCTGTATTTGCAGGGCGCATCGTTTTTAGGTAAAGTTGTTGAAACAGAGAAGAAAGCGGAAGGTATAGGATTTTACCGTATATATGTGGATGCTACGGCAACCCCGTTTTTAAATGCCGAGTTGCTATTTCATACAGAATATAAGGGCGTGGTAGTCCGCAAAATGGCTTTCGGCTTGATTGTCGATATTGGCTACCATTTTGAATGGGAGTGCGGTTCGTTATGCGGTTTTTTGCACCAGTCAAGTTTTTTTGATATCGAAACGTTCCGACTATGCGAGCCCGGACAAACAATAGCTGTAAATTACGCGGGCAAAAACGAACACGGTTTGATATTCAAATTAGACGAACGAACAAACTTGCAGAGCAAACCCTTAGAGGTCAGTGTATCATGGAAAAGCGACACCGGTTTACTTTTTTTTACAAAAGACGGATACAAGGTCAAAATACCCATAAACAGGTCAATCTACGGAGATAAGACCTCATGGATTCGAAAAGCAGTAAGACTTTTGAGAGACGGCGAAATAATAATTTGCGAGGTTTTGGAATTAGTCGCATCTAACAGATTGTTTATCGTAAAATGGTTGCCAACAGAGGAATTTGAGGAAAAGGTTAACTGGTTTTTTGAGACTTCAAAGACCTATAAGGGCAAGAGAGTTCAAGCAAAAGTAAGCAAAAACGAAAACAACGTGATTGATTTGACCATCGAAGACCGATACAAGGCAATAGTTTCGGCGTCGGAAACAATTTACGGAGAAAACAACAGCTGGCTTGACGAGGCAGTAAAACATTGGGAAGATGGCGAGCTGATAAACTGTCGGGTGCTTGATATAATTTTTCGCAACCGCAATTTTGTTGTCAAGCTGTTAGCCAAGAACGAGTTCGAAGAGTATATCGGAAAGACAGTTCCGGTGAGGGTATGCAGAAACGAGGCGGGCGAACTAAGTTTTATAGCAGAAAACACGTTCGATGCTGTTATACCGTTAGACAAAAATATTTACAAAGGAACAGAAGGATTAATAAAATTTTCGATGTTATTCTGGGAAGACGGCGAAGTAATTGATTGTAAGGTTATTAACGTAGAAATATACAGCAATGTTTTTGTGGTAAGGCTACCTGTGGAAAATATCGAAAAGATGCGTGAAAATCAGGATGTGGTTCCGCTAAAAATCATTGAAATAAAAAAGGGCGGCTTTTTGGTCAAGATGTCTAATTTATGCGCATTAGTGCCGTTCAACCTGATGCCATGGAGTTACTATCAGGCACAATATTGGGAGGCTGTAGCGCCTTCGTTGCAAGGAAAAACATTTCAAGGCAAGTTTTTTGATATGTACAGAACGCCCGACAATAGCGGCATTTTTCGTCTTTTTGCAGATGCCACTCCAACAAAATTGACCGAACCGGAATTGAAGATAAATGAAAATTATCAGGGGATAGTTATACTAAAGAAGGCGTTCGGTGTTTTTATAGATATAGGCTATCACTTCAACTGGGCGTGCGGCACGTTGCGAGGATTGATACACAAGTCGAAATTTTCCGGACAGGAAGCTTTTAACAACTGTGAGCCCGGACATACGCTGACAGTCAATTATTTCGGTAAAAACGAGCAAGGATTGTGTTTCACAATGCATGGATACATCGATTTAGCAACAAAATATTCAGGCAAAAAAACATCGGTAAAGACGGTGAGAAATTGGGACGGCTCGCTGAGTTTTAAGGTAGAAGAAAAATATACGGCAATAATGCCTATAACAAAAA
>Ga0099364_10014001_pt1 | contig 10712 bp, 9 predicted proteins | sample TergutTh196P3_FD_73070 | JGI IMG/M metagenome (GOLD analysis project Ga0099364, IMG submission 73070) | Microcerotermes parvus P3 segment gut microbial communities from Pointe-Noire, Republic of the Congo - Th196 P3 | ecosystem: Host-associated > Arthropoda: Insects > Digestive system > Gut ...
CCTCACGGTATGATTATGAACTTCGCAGTCTGGAAATTGCTGATATACACAGCTCTGCAGAAAACCAAGCCAAAATAAATGGTTTTAGTGCAAAAACCCCGCCGGGACTTGTTATCCGCAGGGCAGAAATGGCCGATACCGATGCACTTTATCCCCTGCAGGCAGCGTATGAAACAGAAGAAGTACTGCCGCAAGGGGCGCAGTTAAATCCTGCACAGTGCCGTTTGGGGCTGGAACGCCTTATAGCCGCTCAAAGTGTTCTGGCAGCACAGTTTGACGGCCGTTTGGTGGGAAAAATAAACATTAATGCCCAGGCCTATACACGCTTTCAGATTGGCGGGGTATATGTGAATCCGGAGTTTCGCGGCCTTGGCATTGCCCAGGCCATGACAACCGCGCTGATTCGGGAATTTGCTTTGCAAAAGAACCGTTTTACCCTGTTTGTAAAAAAAGCAAACAATTCTGCCATTAGAGTTTATGAAAAAACAGGGTTTAAAAAAATCGGTGATTACCGGATTGCATATTATTAATACCTTGGGCGGTACAAGACTCGAACTTGTGACCCCTAGCGTGTCGAGCTAGTGCTCTAACCAACTGAGCTAACCGCCCTAAGATCCCTGCCTAACAAGGAAATAATCAGCGTTTTTTAACTAAATAAGGCGCCAAAACGAATTTTGGAAATCTTATGTTTTTTCCCGGATGGCAACGTTGATTTCAATTTTACCGTTACTGGCCAGATCCATGGGAACAATTAAGGCTTCCACTTCATGGTTGGATATTTCCATATTTTCCCCGGAAAAGAGAGCCGGCGGCGTAAGGTCAAATTTAAACCCTAAATCATGAAGCTTGGTTACAGCCTGGGCTGTGATCATGTTGGCTAACTCCTGGATGGTTGCTTTTGCCATTTCATCAAGCTGGGTAAATGTTTCGCCGTTCATGGCACTGACTATTTTAAGGGAAGTATCCTTGGTCATGTCAAAGAGGACCCGGCCCTCTACATCCCCTGCCAGCCCCACAAGAGCAGCAACACCCATGATTGACATGGTAGTGGATTTAAGGTAAAGATCACCCCGTTTTACCTCACATTGCAGCACCTCTTTTAATACATTAAAGGCAGCTTCTACAAATGGATTGATATATTCAACTCTCATGACAACACTCCTTATGCTCTTTTCATAAAGGCTGACACCGGCTGTTTTGCCATTGCCCGCCATTGATTTTCCGGCAATTCTTCATTTTTTCCAATAAACGCCAAGCCATGGATCTTTAGCTTTTCGGCTAGATCGGCTATTAATTTTGCCTGTTCCGCATAGGGCAGGAACGACAAAAGATCCCGTGCCAGAACTATATCCAGGCTTGGTATTACATTTTCATTCAGTATATCATGATATTCAAAAAAGATTGAATCCTTGATTTCCTGATTAAAGGTATACCCGTTTGGCCCCCTTACCGTATAAGCCCTGCAATATTCAGGAAGTTCCTCAAGCTCAAAAAGCATATTGGGCGCCTGAGAAATAGCCATAATATCATTGTCATTGGCCCATATCTTAAAGCGGCTGTCCGGATACCTGCTTTTAAGTATACAGGCAAATGAATATGTTTCATAGCCCTTGGAACAGCCAATATTCCAGGCATTTATTATCGAAGAAGGATTTTCCGGCAAGACAGCTTTAACAGCAGCCGCATAGTCTTCACGCCAGAAAGTTCCGCTATAGGGAGAATAAAATGTATTAAGGAAACTTTCTGCATCATTAACATCTTTAAGCTGTAAATCCGGCCCTTGCCTGCCTATACTCCAGTCTCCATAGCGTTCACGAAGCCAAACGCTGTTAATTTCGCTTGGGAAAAAACGCTTAAGCTTGGGCAGGCTTTCCTTGATAAAGTCAATGGCAGATTCAGCCTGGGAAGCTGCTGGCATAACAGGTTCCTGGACAGAAGGTCCATGATATGCATCGCTTTCCGGCAAGCGGGCTTTTTCTTCTTCGTCCTTGCTTACAGAGAATATCCGAATCACATCCAAAATAATATACAGGTCTCCCTGTTTTTCCACCACACCGCTGATAAATTTAATGTTAATATCTCCAAAGATAGGATGAGGGGGCTGGATCTGTTCGCTGTTAATTCCAACTACCTTGTCGATCTTGTCGACTATGGTACCGTATACCCTGTCCTCAATAATGAGGATCAGCATGTTTTCTATGCTGTCATCTTTCTTTTCTATGGGCAGGCGGAAAAAACTGCGCATATCAATAATGGGGATAATATCTCCGCGAAGATTATATACTCCCCGTACAAAAGATGCTGCATTTGGAACATAGGTAAATTTATCCGCTTTGGCTATTTCTTTGACATTCATAATGTCAACGCCATAATCCTTGCCGCCCAGGGAAAAGGTGATCATTTTAAAATCAACATTTTCTACCCGTTCCTTTTGTTCCTGAATGTCGGCGTTAAGCTGTTCTAATTCCCGTACTTGTGCCATAATATTCCTCTACCGTATTCCGTCGCGAATTCGGCGTTGTTCCATTTCTTTTCGCTGTCCCAATTCCAAAAGCTGGCTTACATCGATGATAAGGGATACGGAGCCATCTCCCAAAATAGAAGCTCCGGCGATACCTGGAGAATTGGTAAACTGATCGCGCAGGGGTTTAATAACTACATCTTCTTCGCCTATTAGACTGTCAACCATAAAGCCCATCTTTTTTTCCGAAGTGCCGACAATAACTACAAAATTAAAATCTGACCTTTCTTCGGTTTTAATGCCAAAAAGCCGGTTAAGCCTAAGCAGGGAAATAACATCGTTTCTTACATTGATTACTTCATAGTTGTCTATAAAGTTGATTTCTTCCGGTTTTATCCGAAGACTTTCGATAACGCTGGTAATGGGTATGGAATAGATTTCTTCTCCAACCCGGACAAGAAGTCCCTGAATAATAGCCAGGGTAAGGGGCAGTTTTATGGTGAATTTGGTTCCCTTGCCTTTTTCCGAGGAGACTGTTACCGATCCGTTTAATTTTTCTATGGAACGGCGTACTACATCCAGTCCCACACCCCTGCCGGAAATACTGGTAACTTCTTTGGCAGTAGAAAAACCAGGTTCAAAAATCAACTGGAAAGCTTCTACATCGGAAAGCACTTTGCCGGGATTGATAATCCCCCGGTCTATGGCTTTTGCTTTTACAGATTCTACATCAATACCTTTGCCGTCATCGGCAATCTGGATGATGATCATATTTCCTTCATTCGAAGCTTTAAGCAGTACTGTTCCCTCATCGCTTTTACCGGCATCTTTTCGGGCTTCTGCAGATTCTATACCATGATCTACGGAATTTCGGACTGAGTGCATAATGGGATCCAGAAGGTCTTCGATTACCGACTTGTCCAGCTCGGTTTCCTCTCCTTCGATAACCAGATTGATTTTTTTATTAAGACTTTTGGAGAGATCCCGCACAAGCCGGGGAAAACGGCTGAATATTTGACTAATGGGAACCATGCGTATACGCATAACTCCTTCCTGGAGTTCTGCAGTTATACGTCCCAGGTTCTGGCTTGTCGATCGGAACTTGCTGATATTTCCCTTTAGATTGGTATCAAAGCCGTCAAAGAGAGAAAAAATATCCCCATATTCGCCTATTATATTCTTGCGTATATCTTTTATGGACTGTCCATCCTGGATATTCTGAAGATATCCCGGCAGGCTGTCAAAAAGGTTTTTTATGCTTTCCCGGTAATTATTTTCCATTGCATGGAGTTCCGCCAATAATGATGCAAATTGTATATTGATCTGGTTGAAGGTAGCTTTGGTAATTACCGTCTCCGAGACGAGGTTTAACAGGTCATCAATACGCTTTGAATCTACACGGAGTATCGATCCTGCCTCTTTTCCTGCTTTTTTGGCATCTTCCGTAGATGCTCCGGATTTTGCCGGCATACTGGCCGGTTCTGCAGCAGAAGCTGCCGCTTGAGGTGCAGGCGGCTGGGCTGCCGGCTGCGGCGCTGCCGCTTGAGGAGCCGGAGGGGGAGCCGCCGTCTGGGCTGCCGCAGGCATTGGCTGTGGAGCTGCCGCTGGCGGAGGGGGAGCTGCCGCTTGAGGCGGGGCTGGCGGAGGGGGAGCCGTCGGCAGTGTTGCCGTTGGCTGAACCGGAGCAGATGCAGTCTGCTGTGCAGCCTGGAGCAGGCCCCGTCCGGAACCTCCTGCTGCCTGACCCTGGAGCTGCTGTATATTGACAACAGCAGAGGAAATTGTTACATCGGGAATGGTAACGCATCTTTGCAGTGCTTCGGTACTTTGGTTTGTAGCAATATAATAATTAACTGTCGGAAAGAATGTATCTTCGTATAATTGTTCAAATTCGGGCATGGTACGGAGTATGGAACCCATATTTTTTAATGCTGCATAACACTGAATGCCCCCGACAGTGTTCATGAGGCTGTTTACATCAAAATTTACCGATACCTGGTAAATTGGCATTTCGCCGTCCACAGATTCCTTTAGTTCCTGCAGATCCGAGGCTGTAAGAGTGCCTGTAGAAGCGCCGGATGGGGGGCTGGGCGCAGCGGCAGGAACCGCAGCAACGGGAGCAGGAGCAGCCACAGGAGCAGGAGCTGCAACGGGGGCAGGAGCAGGAGCTGCCGGGGCTTTATCTGACATCATAGCCTTTAATTGGGATTCTATTTGGGAAGTATCGGCCTGATAAATAGAGCCATCCATACGCTGCTCCAGCATGGCTTTGATAATATCAATTGATGCAAGCAAAACATCTACCACATCTCCGGAAATACCAAGCTGATCGCTGCGTATTCTGTCCAATACATCTTCTACAAGGTGGGTAAAACGAGATAATTCCATCATCTCGACCGTAGCTGAGCCGCCCTTGAGGGTATGAGCAGCCCTGAATATCTCGTCAACTGCATCCCGGTTGGCCCCTTCATTCTCCAGAACCAGAATATTCTGTTCCAGGGTATCCACCTGCATCTGGGCTTCACTAAAGAAATCTTTTAATAGTTCTTCGTTATTTGGGTCAAGATAATCGCTCATAGTTTAATGTTTATACACAATTCATTTTACGTCAAGTCTATTTTGTGGCATAGAAATAAACTTTTTAAAGCCTCGGTTTTTCGGGCTTCCAGGAGCTGCTTATTGTCTTCAAACAGGTTATTTCCCTCCGTATCAATGGAAACAATAAGGGGCCCAAAGTCTTTAACCCGCAAAACCCACATTGCTTCACCCATACCCAGTTCCAGCCAGTAAACTGCCTCCACTTTTTCTACCTGAGCAGCAGCCAAAACTGCACAGCCTCCCGGAAAAACCGCATGAATTGCCCCCAGCCGGCGGCAGTTTTCGGCAGTTTTAGCCCCCATTCCTCCTTTGCCAATAATCAGCCTGGCCCCGGTTGACTCCAGAAATTCACCCTGGCAGCTTTCCATCCTCATACTGGTGGTAGGACCTATTGATACTATCTCCCAATCCTGTTCCGGACGCTCAGACAGCTTTCTCTGGCGGGTTATAGGCCCGGCATGATACAGCGCTAGCCCTCTTAGATCCACCGGAGAAGGATAAGCCTGGCGGACAATACGCTGGTGTACCTTATCCCTTCCCGTGACAATTAACCCGCTAAGGTATATAATATCCCCTATTTTAAGCTTAAGCCCGGCAAGTTCTGCAGAATCAATAGGTGTAGAAAGCGCTTTTTTAATCATTATTCTGCCTTTCTGTATGCAACTGAATTGTCCCAAGTCTCTTGTGAGAAAGGATTTGATAATTAAGGTTGGATTGGATTTCAATAAGAGAGCGGCGGTGTACCCAGCAGCCTATGGAAAGAGCTGCAGCCAGGGAAGCTATGTGCCGTCCTGCCTGTTCTATATGAACTGCCAGTACCGATTTATTGCCTGTAAAGCCCCCCGGCCCTATACCAATATTGTTTAGGGCTTCCTCAAGCTGTTCTTCCAGCCCGGCAATCCTTGGATTGCTGTTACGCTCCCCTATAAATCTAAACAGGGCCTTTTTTGAAAGTTTTGCCGCTGCATCGGCCTGTCCGCCAAAACCTAAACCAACCAGCAAGGGCGGACAGGCATTAACTCCCAGACTAACAAGCTGGTCAAATACAGCATTTAGCGCCGTTTCGTAAGCATCAAGGGGGGTAAAAACTTTTGCAAAACCGGGCAGACTGCATCCTCCGCCGGCCAGATACACAAAAAGACGGATTTTATCCGATCCCGGTACCAGCTCCCAGTCTATCCAGGGAATATGAGTTCCGGTATTATTACCGGTATTTTCTTCATCAAAGCATTGTATTACATTTGGCCGCAGGGGAGCGGAAACAGTAGCCCGGATTACCGCATCTTTTAGGCAGTTTTCCAGTTCCGACAAATAAGGAAAAGCTGTGCCAGCCTGAATATAAAACTGAACAAGCCCTGTATCCTGGCAGATTGGCTTATCCTGCTCTTCGGCCATCCTTACATTATCCAGCATTGCAGTATAATTAGCCTGAGCCAGGGCGCTTGTTTCACAGGCTTGTAGTCCCTTAAGCTGCTCCAATACATCATCGCTTAGGTATTTGGCAGTAAAAGAGACAAAACCAGCCAGTATATTGGTAAGCTGTTCTATGGAATCTGCATTTATATGCGGGACTTTCATATATAAATCATATAGTACATGATCGGGTATCGCAAGAATACCGAAAACCCGTTAAAATGGAACAGAAAATGAACCCATTAAGTAAAGACGCTGTATTTGACATTATACAAAGCTATGACAACGATCCCCAGCAGCTTCTGGCCATACTGCTGGACATCCAGGCAGCCTCGGGAAAAAATTACATAGAAAAGCAGTGGGCAGAACTGGTATCAGAGGTTCTAAAACTGCCCCTTTCCAGCATTTTCGATGCGCTTACGTTTTACTCGATGTTTAGTACAAGTCCCCGGGGCAAGTATCTTATAGAGATTTGTCAAAGCGCTCCCTGCCGCTTTTGCAATGCAGATAAGATAATAAGCTGGGCCGAAGCAGAGGCGGGAATAAAAATGGGACAAACCAGCTCTGACGGAAAAATAACACTATTATATACAAACTGTGTCGGCGCCTGCGATAAGGGCCCGGTAATTAAAATAGGCGATACTGTTTTTGGAGATCTGGACGAAGAAAAAGTAAGGGCTCTGGTACAATGCTGCCAGGAAGGAAAGCTGCACGAAGGAAATCTAAAAGAGGCATTCCCATGTCAAAACTAGGCAATCTGCTTACCGGGAATATACAAAACAGCCAACCCATTTCGCTTGATGTTTACAGAAATACCGGCGGTTTTAGTGCTTTAAAAAAAGCTGTTGGCATGGACAATAAAGACATAATAAACGAAGTAACAAAGGCAAAACTCCTGGGGCGCGGCGGAGCGGCATTCCCTGCCGGCAAAAAATGGGAGCATCTAAACCGTGTCAGCGGAACCCCCAAGTACATTGTCTGTAATGCCGATGAAGGCGAAGTAGGCACTTTTAAGGATAGGCTTATATTGGAAAAGCTTCCCTATACATTAATAGAAGGCATTATAATTGCAGGTTATACCTTTAAGGCAAAAGCCGGCTATATCTATGTCCGCGGCGAATATTGGAAAATACAAAAGCAGCTCCTTGGGATTTTGGAAGATCTACGCAAGGCAGGTTTTCTTGGAAAAAATATATTAGGTACGGGCTTCGACTATGATATCCATATTGTTTCCGGCGCAGGGGCCTATGTCTGCGGCGAAAATTCCGCTCTTCTTAATTCAACAGAAGGCAAGGTTGGCCGTCCCCGTATTAAACCTCCGCGCCTTGCCGAAGTCGGGCTGTTTTTACAGCCAACCCTGGTGAATAATACAGAAACATTTACAAATATTCCGGCAATAATTACCATTGGCGGCGATGAATACCTAAAAATTGGTCATCCCGATTCCGGCGGTACAAAATTAATCTGCATATCCGGCCATACACAAAAGCGCGGGGTATTTGAAATTCCGCTGGGTAAGATAACGCTGCGTGATATTATTTATGATCCCCAACTGGGAGGCGGCATAAAAGACGGCAAAGCATTAAAGTTTTTTCATTTGGGCGGACAAAGCGGCCCCATAGGCAGTGCGGAATTACTGGATACGATATACAGTTACACCGATTTAAACAATGCCGGGCTTTCTGTTGGTTCCGGAGCTGTGGTAGTAATGGATCAAACAGTATCAATTTTGGAATATCTTAAATGTGTAAGCGAATTCTTTATTCATGAATCGTGCGGAAAGTGTATTCCCTGCCGTGAAGGAAACAGGCAGCTTCTAAAACTAATTAATAAACTTTCCCTGCCCAATGCTGCCTCTGCTGCAGATTTACATACCATGCACCGTCTTGCCGACACATTGACTACTGCATCGTTCTGCGGCCTGGGACAAAGTGCTGCAAATGCATTTATTACTGCATGGAAGCATTTTAAGACAGAATTTGAAGCCAATGTAAGGAATAATAATGGATAATAAAAATTCCAGTAATGATATAAATGTAACCATTGACGGCATACAAGTTTCTGTACCCAAGGGAACCAGCATTTTAGAAGCAGCCCGAAAAGCAAATATACATATCCCCACCCTCTGCGATCAAACTGATCTGCCAAGACGTGCTGTCTGCCGTTTATGTGTTGTAGAATGTGACGGGAATTCCAAATTAAGTGCTGCCTGTGCCAATGCTGTATGGGAAGGTCTTACTGTAGTTACTCACAGCGAACGTATCTTAAGTGTCAGAAAAATGATCATCGAACTGCTCCTGGCAAACCATCCCCAGGAATGCCTTGGCTGCATACGCAGTAAAAATTGCCGTTTGCAAAGTCTGGCAGAACAAGTGGGCATACGGGGATTGCTTTTCCGTCCCGATGCCCGCAGGCGGCAGCCGCCAATAACAGAAAGCAATACCCTGGTACGGGATATGGATAAATGCGTTGCGTGCGGATCATGTCTGGCAGCCTGTCAGAATATTCAGGCAGTTTATGCCATTTCCAGTTCCAATCGCAGCTTCCATTATGGAATTTGTACCCCGTACAATACGGCGCTTGGCGATGGCCCCTGCATCTTCTGCGGACAATGTGTGGAAGTCTGTCCGGTTGCAGCCCTTACTGTATTTGACCAAAGCTCCCGGGTCTGGGAAGCCCTTGACAGTAATAAAAAAACATTTATTCAAATTCCACAAAGTAATACTTTAGACGGCAGATTAATTACTGCCCTAAAACGTATGGGCTTTTACAGGGTTTATAATGCAGATTTTTTTGCAGAACTGGCTGAACGTGAAATGGATATTGAACTTGCAGAACGTTTAAAAAATAACATAAAGTTTCCCAATCAAACAAAAATGATCAAAACTTCTACTCCGCTTTGGGTAGAAAAGTTTTATCCGGATCTGGCGGATTACCTGCCTGCCGGCAGATCAATACAGGAGATCTTTGCAAAAGTAATTAAAACGCAGTTAAAAACGCCGGAAAGCATTGCTGTTACCGTAACACCCAGTCTCTACGAAAAGTATGCTGTACATTATCCCGGCATTGCTCTGACACCCGAGGAACTTATCGGTATGATAAACCTTGCAGGTTTAGACCTTACTACCCTGCCGGAAACTCCCTTTGACAGCATTGATACCGGAACCTATGATAATTTTGCAATTAATCCTGATCCACAGATCTTGGAAGCAAAAAAGAACATTATTTCCATAAAAGGTCTGGCTAATGCCCATCCTGTTATGGAGTCCATTCGCAAAGGTGAATGTAAAGCTGTCATTGTGGAAATAAACAGTTAAAATTAATATTGAACCAATAGACTAAATTCACAGTCATATTTTATAATTATCATAATGAAAAGAGTCTATCAGATAATGACTGTCCTTTTACTCCTCATATGCTTTTCGATCTTTGCCCAGGAAGCTGTAGACGATCAAGGGGCAATAAGCCCCGTACAAATAGAGCCTCAAATAGAAACAGCTCCGGTACAAACTGTCTCTCCGCCGGCAGCAATACCGCCTGCGTCAGCCCAGCAGACTACCGCCAATGCACTGCAGAATTTCCGCATAGGCAGGGATCTGGAAACAAGAAACCGTTTTGACGAAGCAAATAATTATTACAACGAAGCAGTACGAATTTGCCTGGATGAGTTAAATCGGAGCGGTACAAATATGGATGCATATACTATCCTTACCTGGACCCTTCTAAGGCAGCGCCGTTATTCGGAAGTAATCAACTGGGGCGACAGGGCATTGCGGGTAAACCCAAACGATTTCCGCATTGTAGAAACCATGGGATCAGCCTATTTTTATTTAAATAACTTCGAACATTCCCTTATCATGCTGCAGCGTTATACAGCTTCCATGCCCCGCGGAGACCGCGCTTCCTCTGCATTTTTTATTAAAGGAGAAATCTTTCGCAACCAAAGGAAGTATCATCATGCGGATATTGCCTATACAACTGCAGTGGCTCTGGAAAGCAGAGTATTTCTTTGGTGGTATAGACTAGGCATGGTACGGGAAGCAGTCGGCGACTTTGTCTATGCCGTAGAAGCATACCAAACAGCCCTGGATCTTAATCCGGGCAGCCAGGAAGCAGCAGAAGCCCTGGAGTCTGCAAACAGGCTTCTGGCAGCAGCATCACGCTAGCTGTCCAGCATATCTGCATAGTAACGATTTTCTATTTTATCTTTCCCAATACCGCTTCTCTCCAGCATGAGCAG
>Ga0099364_10014002_pt1 | contig 10712 bp, 9 predicted proteins | sample TergutTh196P3_FD_73070 | JGI IMG/M metagenome (GOLD analysis project Ga0099364, IMG submission 73070) | Microcerotermes parvus P3 segment gut microbial communities from Pointe-Noire, Republic of the Congo - Th196 P3 | ecosystem: Host-associated > Arthropoda: Insects > Digestive system > Gut ...
ATGACTATTTACTGCCATATCGTGCCGGAACGCCTTTGTACAAATCTACCGTACTGACAGCATCTGGATTGAAAGACGATACGAAGCCGAGAATATGTGAGGGGTTGAATACCGGCGCTTCGTCTAACAATACTAAGTTTTGGCTGTACGAACCGCCCCGAACCGACATGTTGACGCTGCCGTGATGCGACACTTGCACGCCCGGCAAGGTATGAAGGCTTCGCAAAGCATCGGGTTCGCCGAGCAGGGCAGGCATACGGCGTATTTCCGAAACGGTGATCCGCGACACATCGGACCCGACTGCCTCCGGCGCACGCGAAATTCGGTCGGCGCTGACTGTAACTTCGTCAAGCGTAGCCGTTTCTTCATCAAGTTCAATATTGAGCAGGACATCGGCCGTCAAAGTGACGGTTTGCAGATGAACGGCATAGCCAATGTATGAACATCGCACCTGATGTTCGCCGGCAGTCAGGTTCAGCACATAATAACCGTAAGCATTACTCGCTGTTCCTGTTGTCGTCCCGTCAAGAGCAACAGTTGCACCCGAAAGCGCTTCGCCGGTACGCGCGTCGCGTACTGAGCCATACAATCGGAAGGTTTGCCCGTATATAAGACCGGATGACAGTAAAACAAAAAAAAGATAAGAAATAACAATTCTCATGATGCTCATTGATTATCCTTATTTCTCAAATCTAAAATATATTGCGAAACAGAAGCCGCAGAAAAACATCCCTGTGCGCCGCCGCTGATATTTGTTGGTGGCGAAGCGGGCGCCGGTGAAAAAGCGCCACCGTCATCATAAAATTGTTTCGACAGCGCCGCATAATACCGGTAAACCGATTCGGAAATGCAGTACATATTCACTAATCCGCCATTATTCCATTTTCCAAAAGCAAATCCCATATCCGAACCACTGAAAGCTTTTGTGTGATTGTCGCCGTCCGACATTTTGTACTGATAGACATACGAAGGCATAAAGCGGTCGCTCACAACAGAAATCAACCATTCATCATTGCTTGATGAATTACCAATGCCCAGGTTTTCCCCATACACTATTAAATCTTTGGCAGAATGATAATCTATCTCAGAATGATCTGCGGGTAAAAAGCCCCCAAATTCCCTAAACATGTAATAATTAACTTCATCCTGCGGTTCGGAAAAATACATACACGGAACTAAAAAGCCCTCCCAGCCGTCAGGCTTGTCGTACATAAACCTGCCGATTGGTTCCAAGGATACGGAATCAATCACCGTACCGTAGCACATATAGTCTGTGGCGAAATATTCATGCCCTTTATATTCAACTTTTAACGTATAAGTGTTTCCAACTAAGCCTTTGGTAGATGTAGTAAAATATGCGCCTTCACGCACATCATAATTAGCGCTAATCAAATCTTCGCCCTCGAAGAATTTGGGAAAAGAAAACTTTCTAAATCCCCCGGTTCCGTCAGGTATTTCTAAAGTATAGTACCATAGCGAATATGGTATGCCATTATAATTAATACCTGAAGATTCCAATACCGAATCTGACGGCGCCGAAAAAAAAGAACGCAACACGTCTACATTTCCTTTTTCATCGGTAATGGTTATCCGTGCATCATTGATACCCCGCTGAATGATTTTACCGGTTGATATTTCCGATACATTTTCAATTACCTTTACATAGTAAGGTCCAGGTTCATTAGTCACCAAACCGGTAATAACGACAATAGTCCGGCTGCCCAAGTCCGGAAGCTGATATTTTTCAGTACAGGAAATAATCACGCAGAATACAAATAAGAAAAAGATTTTTGTTTTTGATTTAATTACCATATATTTAGTTTTATAATTACGTTTCCAACGCTACAAAAGTAATTCTTTTTTCAATAAAAAACCTGCGAAATTTGATTTTTTGTGGCCTTCTCCTTTAAATTTTCTAAAAACTTCTTTTTACCGCAATAGAAGGAAAGAACGGCAATAAAACAAATGCTTTGTACGTATCTCCCTGACGGTAAACTGCATACGGGTTGTTGCGGTTGGTAGCGTTAAGCAGAGAAATCTGCCATTGCAGGTCGCCCCGTTTCAGTTTTTTTTCGAAGGTATAATTCAGGTCTATCCTGAAATAATCCCGCAAACGGGTAATGGGGCCGTCGGGGATATAGTCGACGGTTAAGAACCCTTTCAGTTCGGCATATTCGGGTGAATGGGACAGAATCACGGGGCTTGGATATTGAATATTCGGAATATAATACGGATAGCCTGTCCGGTATTGTATGTTTATGCTGATGGATGAGCCCTTGTTTAACGAATAATTCCCAAAGGCTGTTATGCTGTGCGGGGCGTCATATTTGAAAGGATATGTTTCGTTTCCGAATGTACGGCGGGTTTTCGACAGCGTATAGGATGCCCATGCCGAAAACCTGTCTTTTGCATATTCGACCATCAGTTCGATACCCATTGAATGGCCTTTTCCCTGATCAAAGTTGGTATGATAGTCGAGGTAATACTCCAAGTCCCTGATCAGTAACAGGTTTGACATCTTTTTATAATACGCTTCGACGGTGATGCTCAAGTTGGAGGTGGTATAGTTTTTCCATCCGAGCGACAGTTGTGACGACTGTGGCAATTTGTTTTCCTGATAAGGTATCCAGTAATCGGTCTGCACGTTGTAATTCATTTCGTTGATTGTATTAACCGGCTGGCACATACGGTCGTACGCTATCATAAACTTGTTTTTATCGTTGAGAAAGTAATTGGCCTTCAGGCGCGGCGATAGGGCATGCTGCGTCTTTACAGTATTGTCATAACGTGAAAAGCGAATGCCTGCGTTCAATAGCCATCGCCTGTATCTCAACTCATCGTTTATGTACCCCGAAAAGGTGAGAAGCCTCAAATTGTCATTGTGATAGGTTGTCTTTTGATTTTCCGTTATCCTGCTGACGCGATCGGGCGTAAATTTCTGATAAGCCCACTCCAATCCGTAGAAAAGTTTGTTGTTGGGCCAATGATAATGCTCGAAAGCATATTTACCGCCCATTTCGGCAAGCAGGGACGAGGCGCCGTTCATTGATTTCTGCTTTGTCGATTCTTTGTTTACGGTCTTGTAATAATCGAAATTATCAAGGGTCGTATAATAGAACAGGTTTGAAAACAGCAAGTCCGGTTTCAGTTGCGAGGTATGTTTTAAAGAAGTCATAAACGTTTTCCATCCAAGTCCGAGTTGATCAACGGCCTTGCGGTCTTTATTTTTTTCTTTGAACCCGACGTAAAAATCATCATACCCGGCGTATGTCTGCCATGAAAGGCGGTTTTTATCGTTTATTTTCCATGACATCTTACCGTTGACGTCATAAAATACAATCCCGACCAACAGCGCTTTGTCATTCTTCCGAAACGCAGCAACGCCGTTATAGAGCCAGTCGAGAAAAGAACGCCTTGCGGCGATATTGTAACTCAGTTTGTCTTTCAGGATATAACCGTCGGAAGCCAGCGTACCGGCCAGTATGCCCAATGAAACGCTTGTATGGCGCTTTTTGTAATCGCCTTCCTTTAAAGAAATGGCGGCCACGCCCGATAACCTTTCGCCATACTGCGACGGGATACCGCCTTTATAAAATTCCACATGTTGGATGGCGTCGGCATTGAACCCTGACAGGAACCCGAAAGCGTGGTTTTGGTTATATACGGGGACGTCGTCGAGCAGGTAGCATGTCTGGTCGTTCGTGCCGCCGCGGATATTTAACTGGGACGAACCTTCCATTCCCGGCGAAACGCCCGGCAGGAACTGCAATGACTTCACGATATCCCTCTCCCCGAGAAACAGGGGAGATTCATTTACCAATCGGGGATTGATATGATAGTTTCCCAGTCCGCGATTTTGCATGTTTCGTGCGCGGGCGCTGACGATGACCTCGCTTATTTCAACGCTCGAATCAATCACGCTGTCGCTCTCAATCGTCAACTGCGCACATACAGGCATACAAATCAGGCATATAGAAAACCGTAACACCTGTCTGATGACCCATCGAACCCATCGTTTCTTATCGGCTATCATTCCGGCGGCAGTTCAATGAAATAACTCGTTACATTCATCCCTGCGAATATCCCAAGGCCGTTTTCAACGTTTGAATATACTTTTTTCGGTTGAAAATAGGCTGCAAAATCGCCTGTGGCCGAAGGATTCAGTTTTTGCTCATACGCGCTCTTGCAGAACTGGTCGTATTCGAGGCTTGCCGTTATGACTTTGACGTTAATTTTTGTATGGTAAGGGAACGGATCGATCGATAGATACTCCGTATCGCCAACTATCGTGACAATTGTATCATACGGATTTTGCAAAAAATAGGTAATACAGGAATGGGGCGAGAAAACAAGGTCGTCAAGAAACGGCAAGTTCTTATTTTTCACCCTCAGGAAATCTTCAAATTCCACTGAACCAACCTCTTCATGCTGCAAACTGCTTTTGTGACTTCCATTAATCTTATCAACAAAAGCATTTTTTGTAAACATATAACCGTATATCGCCTCTTCCGCTTTTTCATCCTTTTCAAAGACCGCAAACGAAGTAACCCACATGTTAATGGTTTCATTTTCAGGAATATCGAAAGAAGTTAATGTTATCAGATAATTGTCGTATAAACAGTCGCATGTGCGAATGGAGGCTGTGCATTGAATTGCAGGAGGTATCCGTGTAGCCGCTTTTACGGTTTTCAGGTTTGCGTACGACACCTCAACCGAATAGGTGATGTTCTCTTTGGGAAAACGGGCAAGCGTCAAGGTGGAATCGATGCAAATATCATCATACAACACTTCCGAACCTTCTCTAATGGTTACTCGTGCACCTGCAAGCCTTGTGCAATCATAGCGGTTATCCGACTTTTGAAGCCTGTACAATTGGATTTCGACAGGCTTTTCCGGACTTAAAATACTGTTCACAATAATACATTCCGGCTCGTTCAACCGTACATCACCTATGTTGTAATCTACCTCGCACGAACTGCCTGCGAAGAGTATCAAAATACTGATGATCAACTTTTTCATCCCCGCATTCCCGTTAAAATGGAATAAAAGCCGACAGTTGTAATTCGCGGATTTTGCCTGATTTCACCCGGTCGGTTTCAAATAATTTTACCGTTCCATATTTGCCGCTTATTCCTATCTCAACAAATTTGAGATGACAGGTTATTTTGGCTACGACGGGAACGTCAAAATTTTTCACACGCGAATCAGACCCTACCCCGAAATAATAAACCGGTTCAATCCCCAATCCCAAACTGAGGTTTTTCATCAACGAATAGTTGGCTGCGCCGCCGACAGACGCAAAAGTGTTTGTCGAAAACTCATCCGTAGCAGCAGCCAGCGTTCTCAGAAATTTTGCGCCTGTATTCAAATCCACATCGTAGTGAAATTTTCCGGGCGTCGGCGTGATGAATCGCAACCTGTAACCGGTTGATAATCCGAATTTATACGTAATCTCCTCCAAATCAGCGCCCGACCTGTCGATTTTAGCATCTACCTTGCCCATCCCTCCACTTAAAAGAAGTCCATGCTGTGAAATTTGTGCGCTCATTGACATTACGATTACCAACAGCGCAAATGTTGATAATACTTTTCTTACATCTTTTTTCATTTTTGTTTTTTTTAGTTTTAAGTCCGCTTACTTGTGCAGACAAAATGTTATTAATTAATATTTTATTTAGAATCTTTCTTTGTTACGGACTGCAAAGGTAAAAAGAAAATTCAAACAAAAAATACACCCCCCACTATTTAATAATATTTATGTTATATGTATATAATCATAACTAATATTTACAATTCGATGTTTTCGGCGTTGTGAGTGGAGTACATTATTTCGATGACTTTTCAAAAGGCATGATTTCTTTGCTCGTCGAACTTGTTAATATAATCTACATGGCGTTTTAATATAATAAATCATAAATATATATAAATAAAGTTAAAATAAAGAGGTAATTTTTATTATTTATTAATTGTTATCTTTGTAGTCAGAATATAAGGAGGCGAAGTGATTCATCTTTAAAATCGGGGTAGATAGCGTATTGGATTTTTGAAAAAATATTGTTTTTACATTTAAAATTAAGAGATTATGAAAAAATTGAACATTGCTTTACTTTTCGTTGCGGGATGTTTATTTGCATCCTGCCTGTTCGCGCAGGAGCACAAAATTGTTCCTACCGGCCCTATGCATCCTTTGGTTAATTTTGGAATGACCCGCGTGGATGTGAGCATTGATACACAATATATTAATGTTTCAATTATTAATTCATTTTATGATCTTAATAATTTTTATTCGGAGTTATTCGGAGGTGAGTTGACAGCACTACCTGGCGTTTTTAATACCTTCCGACACAGCGAGGACAAATTGACTGACACATTGTATTGTTATTATTACTCCAACTACTACCCTTATAGCAATGAAACATATCGACGGGTTTACCGATACAATGAAAAAGGCCAATTGTTGTGTGCGCACACTTATCGACCGCCTGAAATGATAGAGAAACTTTTCGCAGAATACGGATATAGTATGGCGTCGCAGGGTGAAAATCAAATCAGTGTATCCTCCGGTAGCTTATACCTTGTTAAGGTAGGCAACCAATCGTTCAAAGTATCGGTTAGATGAGGGTTTATTATAAAATTCTATTGTCGTTTATTTGTTTCGTTTTGTCACTTTTTCCGCTACATGCCGAAAAAGTAGATTCCGACAAAGCAGAAAAGATAGCATCACACTATTTGCAATCGAAGTTGCATCAGCGGCGAGAAGATGCTGTACGATTGAAGTTTGCCGCTACGACAAGAATTCCTGCTCCTTCGACGCAGGACACTGTTTTGTATTATGTGTTTGACATAAATGATGGTTTCATTATCGTTTCCGGCGACGATGTTGTAACTCCTGTATTGGGCTTTTCTGAGAACGGACGCTTTGATGAAAAAAACATGCCGTCCAATTTTACCGGATGGATGGATTGTTTGCAGGAAGAAATCGCTATGCCATATCGCAGGAAAAGCCTCAAAGTGAAAAGGTTAAACAGCAATGGGATTCCCTCCTACGCGGGAATGACGTTCTACAGGGGTCGGGAGATGCCTTTCTCAATGAGCATAGAGATATGATCAATAAGTCATCCGGCGCTGTTGCCCCGTTAATCGCGACAACATGGGACCAGGGCGCTCCATATTGGAACCTGTGCCCCCTGATAAATGGGAAGCGCACCTTAACAGGTTGCGGCGCTACGGTGATGGCGCAAATCATGAATTATCATCGTCATCCGGCGCAAGGTATCGGGCAAAGCGAGGCATACAACACGAAATCGACCGGTTTTTATGTGCCGGCTGTGGATTTTACAGTCGATTACGACTGGGCGAACATGCTCAATTCCTATTCGGGGAGTTATACCGAGCAACAAGCGGAGGCGGTAGCTGTCCTGATGTATCACTGTGGCGTAAGTTTAAAAATGGATTATTCCCCTGATTTAAGCCTGTCGAATACGGAAGACATGCCTGTTGCCCTGACCGCCTTTTTCGGTTATGATAAAAGTATTCAAACGAAATACAGGGCCTACTATGACAATGATTCGTGGGAATCCCTGTTAAGGGAACAATTAGATGCCCGTTTACCGGTCATATACCGGGGCGGACGCGAAGAAAGTCATGTATTTGTTTGCGATGGATATGACGATGACAACCTGTTTCATTTCAATTGGGGGTGGAGCGGACAAGCCAACGGCTGGTTTGTGACCTCAGCCTTGAACACAGATTATGGGAGATTTAACACGGATCAAGCCATTATCACCCATATAAAACCGGACGAAGGAGGAACAGCCGTTTGTGAGTTGGCGCTTTATGACGTATTTTTGTCCTCATCGGGTGCAGTACAATACAATACACCGTTTACAGTGTCGACAAGGGTATGGAATAACGGCCCGATTTTATTTGCGGGAGGTAGTTTGGGCGTGGCGTTAGTAAACAATGATAGTCAAGTGGTTGAAATTATCGGGTCAACAGAAATAGATTCGTTAAACCTGCTTGCTATCACTTCCCTTACTTTCATCCCTTGCAGCATACCGGATAGTGTAGCGCCGGGACAATATAAGCTGAAAGCCGTCATCAGACCTGCAGATGGAAACTGGCAAATGATTAATGCAACACGAGGTTGTCTAAACAGTATTGATATCGAAGTGGGACAAATTGCTGATGACAATGCCAACCTGAGCGCATTGGAGGTAGATCAGGGAGCTTTTTCTACTGCTTTCAATGAAAACACAACCATTTATCACGTCAATGTAGCTGATAGTGTGGAGACAGTTACCGTATCGGCCACACCGGTGGATTCCATGGCCACGGTCAGCGGTACGGGTATTTATTCGCTCAATGAAGGTTCCAATTATATATATGTAGTAGTAACCGCTCGGGATGGGAAAACGATAAAAGTTTATACCATCGTTTTTATTCGTTCCTCGTTGTCACCCGCCTTGACCGTATCGACCGATTTTATACGATTTACATACTTCGCCGACAGGGCCGAATTCACGATAACGTCAAACACAAGCTGGACAGTCACCAACAACGCTTCGTGGGCGACGGTTACCCCATCATCGGGCGCTAACAACAGTACGATAACCATAACAACGAAAGAAAATAAAAGCGCTTCTTCACTCATAGCTACAATCACCGTCAAGGGAACGAACCTGGAAGTCCTGACAATAAATATAATACAAACCTCAGAAAATGAAGGAATAATATGGGACTTATCCCCGACTATGACGGCCAATCTGAGGTATGGTATCCTGACAATTCGTACGAGTGAAAGCCAGGAAATTATGCCGGAGTCGCGTCCTTGGGGCGCATACTCTTGGCTTATCCAATCAATAGTGATTGAAGACGGGGTGTCTACAATTGCGAATAAGGCTTTTCAGGACAACAATTATCTTACTTCTGTATCCATTCCCGAATCGGTGACGTCGATTGGGGAATGGGCTTTTTTCGGATGTATTGCACTTTCTTCCGTGACGATTCCTAATTCGGTAACAAAGATTGGTTATAGCGCTTTTGCATTATGCTACGCGCTATCATCCGTAACTATTCCCGAATCGGTGACAGCAATAGGTAGTAACACATTTACCGATTGCTACGCTCTCACCTCCGTGACGATTCCCGAATCGGTGATTACAATAGGGTATCGAGCTTTCAGCGGCTGCACTGCGCTTATCTCTTTGACCATTCCCTCCTCCGTAACAACTATCGAAGGTCTCGCTTTCATTGGTTGCACAGGTTTGGAAACTGTGACGGTAGCATGGATGACGCCACTTCCATTACATGAAGAGTCTTATATTTTCTCTCAGGCTTTCAAAGCCACCTTGTTAGTGCCGGCAGGAACAAAAGCGCTATATCAGGCTGCTCCTGTCTGGAGAGAATTTAGTACGATTGTAGAGTACTTTCCAAGCGGTATCGAAAAAAGTAAGGTTTCAAGGCTGAACGTATTTATCTCGAATGGCGTCCTGCACATCATCGGCCTCCAGCCCGGCCAGTCATTACGCATTTACAATCTTGCCGGACAACTTGTATATAATGACATCGCGAAAGATGAAAATGAACACATTCCACTCAATACACGTAATATTTATGTCGTTGTTGCCGGAGAACGAAGCGTTAAGGTAGCTTATTTTTAATGGTCCCCCACAGTTTACGGATAACTGATTAAGAAACGAAAAAATCGTATGTATGTTTTTTGTTTTTTTGTTTACGTTATATCAAACCATTTCGTTTTAGAATTTCTGTAATCTGTTCGATAGTCAAGCCTGTAACGGTCGATATAATATCGAACGATAATCCTGCCTTATGACAATTGATAACTGTCTCCTCCCTGTTTGCTGAACGTCCTTTCTCTTCGCCTTTCTCCAATGCGTCGCTTATGAGGCCTCGCTCGGTCATGGCGTCAATCTTACTTTGGTCGTATGCCTCCAACTGTTCTATTGTATAAGCGGCACGTTCCATGTAACCGACCGCCTCGCACGTGAGTTCGTTTTCCAACAAATCTTTATGGACTTCCTGCGTGTTTTCGTTGATCTCGGTGAGAAATCGTAGCCACAATTCAAATAGTTTCTTTTCGGCACGTCCCTGAGGCTTAAACTTGGGTAATTCCACAAAAAGGAACTCCAGTCCTTTAATCTGTTTTTCGGTATCCTTTATATTAACAATCTTGTAGTAATGGTAATACTCGTTTTCCATGGCCTTCGATTTTTCAAACACATCGTTTACGAAATTCAAGGCATAGACCGGTTGAAGCAGTTTGAACGAATCGGCTTTCTTCAATTGCATCACATAAGCCTTCGAGGCGTTGAGTAACACACGACGCCGAAACATTTCCGAAAAATAAAGTTGCATCTCAACAATGAACTGCCGCCCTTCCGAATCCGTACAGCGCACATCCACAATCGAATTACGCAGGACATTCGTCAATTCGGGTATCAGTTCGCCCGTTTGATACTCGAGACTCACAATCGGCTTTTTAAGTTGCAACATGCTGTTGATAAGGCTCATGCAAAGATGCTTGTGTTCGCCGAAAACACACTTGAATGTCAAATCATTCTTTGGGTCAAGATACTTCATTTTAGTTGAAAGTTTAAAGTTTAAAATTGAAAGTTACTCAGACTGCAAAAGTATTAATTTATTTTTAATCAAAAAAATATTTTTTCATTTTTCTTATCCTCTCAACGTAT
>Ga0099364_10014003_pt1 | contig 10712 bp, 8 predicted proteins | sample TergutTh196P3_FD_73070 | JGI IMG/M metagenome (GOLD analysis project Ga0099364, IMG submission 73070) | Microcerotermes parvus P3 segment gut microbial communities from Pointe-Noire, Republic of the Congo - Th196 P3 | ecosystem: Host-associated > Arthropoda: Insects > Digestive system > Gut ...
TTTTCTGAAAGGAGTAACGAATTCGTCACTTCTATACCGTAACACGTCAATAAATTGACACATTGAAAAGAGCTAAGGTATGGCGACTTTTCCAAAAGTCGCGTGCGGTACTCCGCACAAGTCTAATAGAGAATGATATGTTGAATAACTTTTCATTCTCTATTCCCCATTAAAAACGGTCTGGCACTTTCGGCTTTTTTTGGGCCGATTCCTCTGACTCGTTGCAAATCGGCGGGAACTTCGAAGGGGCCGTTTTGATTCCGGTCGAGAATAATTGCCTCGGCCAATTTTTCGCCGATGCCGGGCAGCAATCGGAGTTCGATTGCCATTGCCGTGTTCGGATCGACTTGGAAGCTGTACGCCCGACGAACGCTTCCGTCAAGCAGTTGCGTACCACAAACACTCCAAGCGAGAACCGGTAGACAAGCCAACAGGATTGCCACCAATGTTCGCTGATCTCGCTGGGAAAGCGTTGGGAAGTTCATTCGACCAATAATTTTTATGGCGGTTACGGTATTGTACTGTTTGTACTGTTACCGGCATTTATACGTAACAGCCCAAAGCAAAGCCGTTAGGCGACGCCTGGGGTTAAGAGCATCCGCTGCCCTGCAAGGTTGGGCGGCAGTTGCGGCGGGACAACAGGTGGTGGTGAGTAGAACAAACGCTCTGAAGTTACAAAAAGGCAGTTTCTTGCCACTGCAAAGTGTAGTTCCAAACGACCGCCTTTTACTGCCGATCCAGCACGATTTTTGCCTTGGCCTTTATCTGGTCGTCTTTGGACTTTTCGATGACCTTTTTCATGGCATCGACGATTTGCGGGTCTTTACCTTGCAGGCGTTCGCAGATCGTGACAGCGGATTTGGCAACGGTCTCCGCGAATGCGGTATTGTCGATGTGTTGCATGGCCAAACCGAGCATTTTCAACGACGGATGACTGGCATAGACCTCGAAGACGAGGAGCCTCTCTTCGTCACGATCTGCAATTTCCATAATGTCGTTGCAGATTGCAATGCGGCGTTCCTCGGACATATTGAACTGCTGCGCCAAGCGACGGTATCCGCGAATCACACGCACCTTATGCCTGGTGTCCTTCGACTCTTTGAGAAATTTCAAGGAAGCGGCGGCGACGAGTTCGATGTCGTCCGGAGCACGCCACATACCGAACATCGCGGTCGCTTTGTCGACAAGTTCCGGCGAGTCGCTCCAAGCGAAGCCCTCGACCGTTTGAAGAGCCTTCGCACCGCCGATTTCCTTGAGAAGCTCAAGGCAAGCCATTTTGACGACCATCGACTCCGATCGGTCGAGCAGGCCGATAACTTTTTCAGTGGCAATGTCCCTCGGCATTCGTGTACAGGCCGCTTTAAGGACGTTCAAAATCACTTTAACCTCTTCGGCATCGTCCACGTCGGCAAGAACTTCGAGAAGCACCGGCAAATCGTCGGTCGGCGAAACTTGACCGAGCGCTTCGAGTGCCGCCCGGCGAACCCCCATATCGATGTCCTGGAGCGATTCCTTCAAAAGTGAAAAAGCCGTTTGAATCCGACGATCTTCGATCAAATGGATGGCGGTGATCCTCTGCGCCGTATTACCTTTTTCGAGCAGGGCGACGATCGCAACATCGACTTCCTTACCAGGAAGGTTCGAGAGTGCCTCCTTGGCGGCTGTCGCAACGGCAGGGGAGCCAGCTTGGTTGGCATTGTCGATCAGAACCGGCAACACGGAGGCGGCACCGATGTTGCGCAAAGCATCGATGGCGGCAATACGTACATCGGCATTCGTAGCGGACTTTGCCAACAGGGTGACAACCTCAAGCGACGTGGCCTTCGATTCCGCATCGGTACGGTCACCGATGGCACGGATGAGTAGTGACAACCGAACGACGTCCGTTTGTTTGTCGAGTTGTTCGATCATCGCCTTCGTTACGGCTTCTCCAGCAGGAAGTTCCCGCCCCGCTTTCAGGGCAAACTCAAAGAGTTTCGGATTGTCCGAATTTAATTGTTCAACCAGTTTCGGAATTCCGTCCAAGTCACGGACCAGAATGCCCCAGTACGCGGCAGACTCTTTTTGGTGTGGTTGAATGTCTGCAATGGCCAAAGCGTCATAGACTTTGATCGCAAGGTCTTTCTTTCCTGCATCCGCCAGTTCCTTGGCGAGGAGGAATCCGGAGTCGGCGAACTTGACATCGAGATTTTTCTGAGTGAAAAATTCAATAGCTCCTTCGCCTCCGGTTGCGGCATAGGCAAACCCGGCGGCTTGGGCGACATCGGGATTATCGTGTTTCAGGAATTCCTTTGCAGTTGCAGCCGACGCCGGATTCTTGCGGACGCCGAGCGTGCTGAGAACACCGGCAATCGCTTCCGGTCGGGTTAGTTTCTTGACCGCTTCGCAAAGGGCCGTGTCAACTTCTGAACCGGAAATCGTTTCGAGGGCATAACGGGCAAAGAATCCTTCGACTTCTTTGTCGAGTTGGGCGACGAGCACAGGTATCGCGTCCTTGGTTCCGTGAGTTGCCAGCCGTTTGCAAGCGAGCATTTTGAGGTACAGCACCGATTCGTCGGTTTCCGGACGCTGAATGATGCCGAGCATTGTGTCTTCGTTGGTCGTCGTGAGCAGGGTTCCGGCGATTTCGCCCCGATTACCGAGCAAGTCGTCCTTTGGAACCTGATGCCAAGAAGGGTCTTGAGCGAAAAGCGGAACGGTCAGGACGACCGTGAGGAGAAAAATATATCGTTTCATAGGAGTAGGCGTTACGAGTTATGAGTTACGAATGACGAGTTACGAGTGACGAGTTACAAGTTGCGTTTTCGTCATTCGTAACTTCTTTCCTAAATTCTCCACGGTGCCCGCATAGCGCGGCTGCGGAGTTTGTTTGCTTCGTCGTCGTTGACGAATTCTTCTTTAACGGGATCGAACACGACTTTACGGTTCAAGTCCCAGGCAATCTTGGCACAGTGCGATGCAATGTGAGCGTTGGCGGCAACATCGGCGTTTGAGGCCGGCTTTTTTCGGGACTTGATGCAGTCAAGAAACTCGCGGATGTGGTTGTCTGGCGACGTTCCTGCCATTCTAAAGAACTTGAGTTCCGAACGCAGATTCGGTGACGCTTCCATCCGACCGCTGTCGCCGGTTTCGACCCAGCCCTCGGTACCTTCGTAGTAGGCAGAGCAGGATCCGAGTCCACGCCAACCGTCGTTTCGCATCACAATTTTGACGCCGTTAGCGTATTTGCCTTCGACTCGGGCCGTTTTTTCGCCTGCGTCGTTGTGTGTCGGCCAGTATTCGATCGGAACGGTCTCATCGGACTGGTTCGCCCATTGGCAGAGATCGACAGTGTGCGTTCCCCATTCGAGGATTCCGCCTCCGTGGAAGTCGTAGTGTCCCCGCCAACCGCCGCCGATGTATGCCGCATTGTATGGACGCCAGGGACAGGGGCCTAACCACTGTTCCCAATCGACGACATCACGAGCCGGTTCCGGCTGAGCAGGCAACCAATCGTGGGTTGTACCGGGACTGAGCGTGTTGGCATGGACCTCGGTAAGTTTGCCGAGTTTGCCTTCGTGAGCCAGTTTGGCTGCAAGTTGGAAGTTGCCAATGTTGCGACGTTGCGTTCCGGCTTGGAAAACGCGACCATATCGATTGACGGCAATTTCGACGGCCCGGCTTTCTTGGATCGTCAAAGAGAGCGGCTTTTCACAGTAAATGTCCTTCCCGGCTTTGGCAGCAATGATCGACGCCATCGTGTGCCAGCGGTCGCCGGTCGCAATGAGAACGGCGTCCATCTTGGTCTGTTCCGCGTAAAATTCATGCATATCTCGGTACATGGCACAGTCCTTGTTGTTGTAAAACTGGTCGGCCATGTTTTTGAGTTCTTCACGACGATTTTTCCGCGTGTCGCAGATGGCAACGAATCGAACATCCGGCTGTTCCATAAACACTCGGAGAACGTCACTGCCGCGTCCGCCGATTCCGAGGGCGCCGAGAATGATTTTTTCACTGGGCGGAACGGCTCCATCTTTACCGAGAAGATGACCTGGCACATAAAAAGGCAACCCCGCCGCAAGTAGTGCCGTCCCCTTGAGTAATTGCCGACGGTTACACGTCGCAGATTGGTTCAACATATTGGTCTCCTATGTATCCTTGGGATGGAAGGCTTTCGATCCGGAAAACGATGGAGTATAATCCAACACGCGGGGAGAAAGCAAGAGACTCGGAATTTTTTTAGCAAAACACCGCAATCGCCATAATCCTATGATTGCGGCTCTGACAGACCCGGACACAGTGCGATCGTTTCGCTGTATTGGACAACCATGAGAATCATCGTCATTACATTCATTGTTGCGTTTTTGCCTGCCGTCTGTTTGGCCCAGGAGGGTGAAGAGATTTACCGTCACGCCGCCGGATTGGCGAAGGCGTTTCAGAATGCAGCGAACAAGGTCATTCCGGCAACGGTCAAAGTTATTGCGCATCTTCGAACCACTGAGGAACTTCAGACGCTCCAAGCGCAGACCCCGGCAATCCAAGCGTCCAGAGACCGCAGACGCCCCGGCGACGAAACGGGAACCGCCATGATTATTGATCCGCGAGGCATCCTGCTGACGAACAACCACATCATCGCTAGGGCGAAAGAAATCGAAGCCGAACTACCTGACGGACGCAAATTTTTTGTCAAAAAATATCGTCACGACCCCGAAACAGACCTCGCCGTGATGTGGCTTGATGTCGATGAAAGCGAAGAATTGCCCTACGTCGAATTCGGTGACAGCGACTCCGTGGAACTCTGTGAATGGGTGCTTGCCGTCGGTAATCCTTACGAACTCGATTCGACGGTCAGTGTCGGCATTATTAGCGCGAAAGGACGTTCGCTCAACGCAATCCAGCGGACGGAGTTTTTTCAAACTGACGCTTCGATCAATCCGGGCAACTCCGGTGGTCCGCTCATCAATCTGCGTGGCGAGGTGATCGGCGTTAACACAGCGATCATTTCACGCACTGGCACCGGACAGGGAATCGGCTTCGCATTGCCGTCGAACAACGCAATTTGGGTCGCGCGACAACTTTACACCAAAGGAAAAGTCGAACGTGCTTGGCTTGGTGCGGTGACGTATCCGGTAACACCGTGGGAAGCGAAACGTCTCGGCGTCCAACCTCGCGTCGGCGTCATTGTCGATTATACGATACAAAAATCCCCCGCCGATCAGGCCAAGTTGCGAGAAGACGACGTGATCCTCTCGTTCAACGGTCAACCAATCTACGAGGTGTATCAACTGCAACGCTTCTCGGAGCGGGCCGACATTGCAAAAAAACACAGAATGGAAATTATCCGCGACGGGAAACGTCTCGAATTGACATTCGACGTCGTACCGATGCCGGAAACCGCTCCAACGCTCATCGGCAACAACGTGGAATCGTACGTCGACAATCAACTGGGCATTCATATTGTACGGGCAACGGACTTGTTGCTCAATCGTCTTAGAATCAAAGGACAGCAGGGCGTGTTGGTGGTCGGTCTCATGCCGGAAGGGCGGGCCGAACGTGCCGGAATGAAACCCGGCATGTTGATTACGAAAGTCAACGGTATACCGGTGACGACGCGGGAAGAATACATTACGGCACGAAACACCGGTTCGCTGTCCGATGGATTTGTGCTCGAAGTCGTTCGTCACGGCGGCTCGGTGGGACAAATCGTCATTAAGCTCGGCGAATGATCCTTCTCCGCACGGCACAATTCGGGGACAGTGCGAATCATCAATAAACGTTACATCAGCAAATCTGCAATAATTTAGCCGATCAGCCTCTTCGCCAGATTCGGCACAGTGGCCCGATGTTCGCCCTGAACATAAAAGCTCTCGCCGCCGTCGGAGACGGTCCGGGCGAGAATCGTCTTCCAAGGACGAAAGTAATAGCGAGGATCACACTTCGGCGGTTCTGCGTGAACGTCTTTGCCTTCCAACGGCAACAGATCGAATACGGCTGTCGTAAAATGTGCAATTCTTTGACCGGTTTGGTGGGCAACGTTCCGGGCCATGGAGATCGCTTTGAGATAGACTTCCGGACCAATGACGCCGCTGCCAAAGTTGAGAAAGACGCCGCCTTCGAGTTCCTGGATCGACGCCGTGTAAATCAGAAAATCCGTATAAGACGCCGCGCCGAAGGCCGCACCGTCGCAATTCGGATGCTCATGAATAATGTCGCAACCGATACCGACGTGAACCGTTGCAGGAACTTGTAGTTTGTAAGCATGATAAAACAAACTCGTTTCCTTGTACGGAAAGTCGTTGCGGTCTATCCAACGCCCAACGCCTTCGCCAAAACCGATGCCATCGCGGGCCGCTTCCTTGGCGACTTCGTTCAGTTGACCGGATTCCGTCCAGAGACCGAACTGTCCCTCGCTGATGTACTTCGCAACGCTTTCGCTCGTTGCCCCGACCATTGCAAATTCGAAATCATGAATCGCCCCGGCTCCGTTGAACGCAAAGTGCGTGATGTAACCCTGCTTCATCAGTTCGATCAAGAATGGAGCGGCTCCAGCTCGAATGACATGGGCTCCCATCATCATCATCACGGTGCTCTTGCGTTCTTTGGCCTTGCGGATCCGGTCAGCAAGAACGCCCAATGCCGGATGGTCGAACACAGGAATCGGTTCATCCAACGACAGCATGGTTGTTTCGCAACGCAAGTCATGGACTCGCTCCGAAAGTGGTTTCAGTTTCAGAAGACGGCGATCAAAATGTCTGAAGGGCATAGTTTTCTCCTAGTCAAAGGTTCCGGAGTACCGGTTAAAATTGTGGAATATACGGCGTTAAGCACGCAAGGTTGAAAAGGCGTTGTTTGGGACGTTCGGGGGACTCATTAGAATATACCGCAAAACGGGAAAAAATAAAGATTGCAGAAGAATTTACTTGCCTGAAAAATCGAACGGCTTTTGGTTGAACGGTGTCTATTTCGGACACCAGAAACCCCTCATGTACGGAGGGCAACCAAAATGCCGAAGCCCAAACAACCGCAGGCAAAAACCCTTTCGCTGTTAGACCTGTCCCCAATGTTCCCCGACGAACAGGCCGCAATCAAGCACTTCGCCGAAATTCTTTGGCCAAACGCCCCAGTCTGTCCGTTTGGCCGGTTAAAGGCGTTGGTGCTGGGAATGAAGGGGAAGCGATTGACCTGTAAAATGCTGATTTTTCTGGGGGGAAGTTTTTTTCTGTAAAATCGGGTAAAATTACGGATGTGGTCGGTCGGGGCTGGCGAGATGGGGCCGAGACGATTTAAGGTTCGCTCAGTTTTTCACTTTGTTGCGGGCGACGTGGTCGTGTGTGCTTGTTCGCTTTACCTCCTAACCAAAATTGCCGCTATGCAACTTATGCGATGTTTTTCTATAGTGCCGGGCTGTTGTTTCGTTATTCTACTGCTTGGCATCGATATGCAAAGTGTTTCTGCACAAGAATCCGTCCGAAAACAAGCGATTCAAATCATGGACGAGTGCCTCCGGAGCATCAAAAAAATACAGCGGGGCGAATGCATCATTCGTTTTCAACTTCGGGATCGGGACTCTTGGGATCCGATGCGAACCTCGACCAAACAACTCAACGTAAAGTTTGAGGGCGAGCAAGCCCTCATGGTTGGAACTGCCGGGGAAGACCGAACGATTGCTTATGCTTTTAACTGCTACAAAAAGGGAACGTTTGCGTTTTTTGCATCCTCTCCTGCCAGGTTACAAGGTCCTCCCCCGCCGAAAGAACTTAATATTCCCAATATACGTATCGATTCTTTGAACATATTTTCTTTCTCGTCGGGTTATGGCAAGTGGGACGCTCTGGATCAACTAAAGTATCTCCTCTCGCCCCGGGAACACTCGGTTCCCCCTCCCCATCTGATACGCCAGGTAGGATTGGTTCCTGTATCTTTACAGCACATGGTTTATAGCGATTGGGAATCTCTCCTTGCCGCTTTCAAAGACGATGCCCGATGGAAACATAGTGCGGAAGATGCGCTTTTAGATAACCACAATGGAATCTTTAATGTGCAAGTGGGCGAAGAATTTTTTGAAGATACCCATTGTAACGTAATTTCATGGTCTCAAATGGAACCGCTGATCTATCCTGATGATGTGAGAATTTTTGACTTCAGTGGAATGAAACAGGTGGGCAATGATTATGAATCCCGCCTCGAATATCTCGAAAAGAACATACTGCTCGGACAAAAACGCATTGATCGCATCAAGGACTTAACGGAGCGCAGACGACTGGCGCGAAGTACATATCATTGCAAATACTGGTTTGACAAGCAGCGAGGAAATTTACTTCGTCAAGCAATTGTTCATAGTGAGAGAAAGACCAATACGGATATAAACTCGTGGCCATTGACCAATTCATCCTTCTCAAACAAATTGAGACAAGACGCCTCCAGTGGTATTTGGTATCCCTCCAGTTGGGTTTACCGGACGATAACACTCGATGGCGATGAGCGTCAACACGAAGAAGGGAGTATAGAGTACGTCTCGCTTAACAAGCCTCTGCCCACGAACACTTTTTCGCTGGAAAACATTGATGCACTGACGTCGGATTGTCCCGTGAAGTGGAATCTCGATTCTCCGCCGCCGGGCAAAGGCAGACTGGTATGGGACGGCAAACAAATAATCGGGCTGGAGTTCGACTGGGACGCCTTCGACCACAAGCAAAAAAACAAACGAATTGCAATGATCGTGGCCATTAATGTCCTTTTCATTTCCGCCATTGTTTTAGTACAGTTATTTCGGGCGAGAAGTCGTCACAAAGACTGAATAGACATTATGATGAAGCGATACGATCTCATTATGGCCATTGCCTTTTTCTCCCTGACTTTTATTGGCTCGCTGGTTGTATTGATTGTGTTTAGTTTCGACCATCGAGCAGATGAACCGCCTCTCATTGCCGAACGTGAAACCATTGACTTGGGCGAAGTGTCCCACCAGCAAATCATCTCCGGTCACTTTGTCGTAAAAAATCAATCGCGTTATCCTATTGAAATTTTACGACTTCTTCGCAGTTGTTCTTGTACATCGGTATCGTTTGTGCGAGGAGAATTACTTCCAAATTCAACGACACAAATTGATTATGAGTTCGACACGGGAGCGACTCTTGGCGCATTAGTTGCGGAAATCAAGGTACTCTACGTTTATCAGGGCGATTCGGCGAATCGAGCCCGAATGCTTCCGCTTACTCTTCGTGTCCAAATTGTGGAAGGACAAAACGAGGCAAGCAGAGAACGGTGAGGTCTCGTTCGTCTTCCAAACAACACCTCCCGAACAAATCGAACGAGAGATCAATGCCTCCGGCATAGCGACGGCTGTTTTCAGAACAGAGACATCGGCACGATACAACTGCACCGTACATCGCATAAGGTCAATTTTCTTGACTGCCATGCTTGATGTTCGCGCGTGTGGGGCACACAAACTTGTCTTTGGAGTCGTCAAAGACGACTTCGCTGTTATTCCAGCAGTTACGGCATTTCACAACGCCGCACTCATCACAAGGCATCAGGTCTTCGTAGCAGTTTGTACAACAAATTTTCGGTTTGTCCATTGTCTGTTTTCTCCTTGGAAAGGGACTGAAAACAGAACAATACGGATTTCTCGAACCCCATTTTTTGACAGCAAAATCACCCCAAACGTCCCAAACCACGCCTTTCCAGCCTGGCCAGGTTAACGCCGTAATTCCCTAAAATTGTAGGACGGTGGGTTCCAAGAGTTTGTGTAATCCGATGTCGCCGAAAAACGATGGCCAGGCGCGACGGACGCAACCGGGATCGTCGAGACGGACATTGGGAACGCGAAGCCCGATCAAGCCGAGACTCAATGCCAAGCGAGCATCGCCCTCCGAAGAAATAACGGCAGAAACAAGTTCCTTGTTCGGAATGACCATAAAACCGTCGTCAAATTCCGAAATGGTGGGGCCAAACTTGCGGAGTTCCGCAAAGAGTTTCGACAGTCGCTCTGGTTCCATGCGTCGAACGTGGCCAATGTTCGAAACCCGGGACGGGGTCTCCGCAAAAAGAGCGCAAACAGCAAAGGTTTGAATCGAATCGGTCATATCGTACATATCGACCGCAATTCCTCGTAACAGCGACCGTTCCGGCCGACTGACGACCACAGCATTGTTTCGAAAATCGACATGACAACCCATTCGACGCAGGCAGTGAATAAATTCCGTTTCCTTTTGAATGCTCACGCCGCTAAGACCGGGAACAGCGACTTTGCCCCCAGCAATAGCCGCCGCCGCAAAAGCGCAATTCGCAAGAACAGCATCCGGTTCAACTCGAAAGGTTCGTGGTCGATACTCGGCTTCCCGGGGAATCTTGAATGTCATCCCTTTCGAAAACAGGACGTCGTTCGAGCCGGCGGTCACTTCGACGTCGACGCCAAACTCCCTCATCAAGTCGAGTGTCAGGTAAACATAAGGGTCGCAGGCCAATTGGTTGACGACGTGTAGTTCGACCGGTCCGTTGTCGGCAGCAAGTGGCGAAGCGAGAAGAATGCCGCAAAGATATTGACTCGACACCGATCCCATGAGCGACGCAAAGCGACGATTCTTTCCGCTCATTTCGCTGTTGACGGCGTAACGTCTCGACGACGGGCTGATACCGTGTCGCCCACGAACACCGTGAATGAGAAGCGGTGGCGTATCGAATGCGTTTTCACTGCGAACGTCGGCACCGAGTTGATTCAGTGCGAAAATCAG
>Ga0099364_10014004_pt1 | contig 10712 bp, 8 predicted proteins | sample TergutTh196P3_FD_73070 | JGI IMG/M metagenome (GOLD analysis project Ga0099364, IMG submission 73070) | Microcerotermes parvus P3 segment gut microbial communities from Pointe-Noire, Republic of the Congo - Th196 P3 | ecosystem: Host-associated > Arthropoda: Insects > Digestive system > Gut ...
TGCCTATGAGGACAGATTGATTTTTATCGCTCAGGAAACAGAACTTGATGATGATCTTGTGCAAGATGTCAAATCAAGGATTGGGATGTATGTAAGGGTAACAGATTTAGACGCATTGAATCGGTATATGGACGGGAGATTCAATCTCGCACCTCAACAAGCTATGCCCGTTCCCGAGGATGCCATTGCGCTGGAGGTTCCTGTCGAAGCCGATGCTATGGATTCCGCCGGCGGCACGGACAGGTCGCCAACTATGTCGCCGTCAGCTCCGCCTGCGCCCGCCCCTCCGCCGGACATGCCGGACATGCCAGACATGCCGATGAATGACCCTGCCGAACCGGCTCCCCCTCAGGCAGACGAGCAGTTTGAAGCCGCGCCAATGCCAAATGAGCCGCAGGATGAATCAATGCCAATAAGCGACCCTGAAGTAGGGGATTTCTCTGAGACTAACACACAAGTACAGGGTATTGACGAAGGCGATATCATCAAAACAGACGGCAAGTACATCTACATCGTAGCTTCCAGCTACCTGAAGGTTGTGGAAGCTGAAACGATGACTATGGCAGGAGAGTATTTTTTGGGGGAAAACACGCAGGCCTTTGAAATGTATTTCGATATCGGCAGAATAGTTGTAATCGGCTCGCGCAGCCAAACGCAGATTAATCCTCCACGGAGCATAATCGAAGATTCACCCGACGTGATGCCTGGCGACATCGCCATTTCGCCACCAATTTACGACTTTGACCGGTATTCAAACTATACCTTTGTCACGGTGCTCGATTCGAGCGATATTGTCGACATTAAGCCCTTCCGCTATTACGAGGTGGAGGGAGGCATGAGCACCACCCGGAAAAAAGGTGATTATGTTTACTTAGTCAGCAGCTTCTCCCGATGGTACAGGGTGTACTCGGAAGACCCCCGCCCGCTGGTCAGCGTTGGCGATATGCCTGAGCCAATGCCAATTGATAAAATTATGATCATGCCCGGCCGTTCCGGTGAGGAATTTCTGACAATAAGCGCAATCAACATCAGGGATGCTTCGGATAACATCACAAGCGAGACTATCGTCGGCAGCGGTTATGTCACATACATGTCGCGTGACAACCTTTACTTGGCGATATATGACGGGCGTTTTTATGACAGGCAGATAATGAACATCGCCCGCTTCACAATAGATGGCACCAGGATTGGTTATGTCGGCTCGGGGGTAATCGAAGGCAGCCTCAACGATCAGTTCAGCATGGATGAATACGAAGGGCATCTCAGGGTTGCCGCATCGGTGCAACGCTGGCCTGATATGTACAATAATCTATATGTCCTGGATGCAAATATGGACGTCGTTGGCCAGATTCTTGGATATGGTGAAGATGAGAGAATATATTCTGCCCGATTCATGGGCGCGCGGGGTTATGTGGTCACTTTCCGCGAGATTGACCCCCTGTTCGTTTTCGACCTGTCCGACCCGAGGGCTCCGAGAATCACGGGCGAGTTGAAGATACCGGGATTTTCCACTTATCTGCACCCAGTTTCGCCGACTGTTCTTCTAGGTGTTGGCAGGGACGTCTATGATATTTACCGCACAGACAGCCGTGGGAATCAGGTGGTGGTCGGCCAGAACATCGGTGGCGTCAAGATTTCCCTGTTTGACGTTTCGGATATGGGCCGCCCCCGTGAAATTGACACGCTCATACTAGGCGATTACGGTTATGCCGAACTGCTATATAATCACAAAGCGGCAATGTTCCGGCCGGAGCGCAGCATTTTCGGTTTTTGCGGCAGCGCCGGTGAGTTGGGCGCGAAGGATTTCCAAGGCGCATTTCTGATTTCTTACGCTAACGATATGCTCTCAGAGGTAGGCCGAATAGAGTACGAGAACCCATATTCGGGATTCTCGGTTGCGAGGGCTCTGCTCAATACCGGCCAAAGGCTCGTCTATATCGGCGACACCTTGTACTATTTGCAGGATGGCCTCCTACGAAGTTTCGACTTTAGCACTCTGGCTGCGAAAGCAACTCTACAGCTCGCTGCATAGGGGCAACTGAATAACCTCACATCACCTTTCAAGCCGACGTGATAGCCTAAATTCCGCACGAAGTTAAGATATACAAACACATCACCGAAGAAAACCCTGTGGTTGCAGTACATTATTTGAGGAAGTCAGGCAGAAAACGCTTGACTTCCTTTCTTTGACTATTGAGCCGCCCTGTGCGTGCAAGCAGGCATGCCATACGGCATAGCGGAACACAATCCCGGAAGCATTGCGTTGCAGTGCTTCCGGGATATTAATGCTATGAAAGGCTGTCAAATGCCGCGCATTGCATGTTGTAGCAGCTCGACTACGGGGTGGGTGGGAAAGGTGCTACTACGGGTTTGCGGAGTGTTGGCGGGGAGGCGAGCGGCGGGCATCTTTGTATATCTTAATTTCTTGCGGATTTTTGGTTATTATTGAACTAAAGCGTGTGTCCCGCGCTTTAGAACAATCCTGTGACTTTGCCGCTTTCTACGTCAACATCTATACGGCGATATGCGGGATTTGAGCCTGTGCCGGGCATCATGCTGATCGCTCCAGCCATCGGGCAGAGGAATTTCGCGCCCCCATATACAAGAATGTCGCGAATAGGCAACCTCCAACCCTTTGGCACTCCTTTCAGAGCCGGGTCATGGGACAGGGATAGATGCGTTTTCACCATCATCGTGCAGTAGTCGGAGTAATGCGGGTCGCTTTCAAAGCGTGCGGCCTTTTCATTGGCGAGCGGAGACCAGTCTACGCCATCTGCGCCGTAGACCTCTTTGGCGATAATCTCGACGCGGCGGCGCAGTGGCATCGAAAGGTCATAGAGGTACTTCAGCTCGCTTGGCTGCTCGCATGCCTCAGCCACGACTTCGGCAAGCTCGACTGCGCCTTCCCCGCCGAACTCCCAATGCTCACTTAATGCGCAACGCACACCTTTCTCCTTGCAGAGGCGGCGCAGCAATGCCACCTCCTCGTCAGTGTCTGTGTAGAATTTGTTTATGCAAACAACGGGCTGTATACCGGATTTTATGACATTATTTACATGGTGGAAAAGATTTTCCGCTCCTTTTTCAAGCAGCGCTAGATTCTGCTCGGTATACTCTTTCGGAATCGGCCGCCCCGGGGTTACCGTAGGCCCGCCGCCATGCATCTTGAGTGCGCGTATCGTGGCGACCAAAACCGAGACATGCGGTTTCAAACCGGACAAACGGCATTTGACGTTCCAGAATTTTTCAAAGCCTATATCCGCAGCGAAACCGGACTCTGTCACATGATAATCGAATAACTTGAGCGCAAGGCGGTCTCCAATAATCGAAGACTGGCCGATTGCGATGTTCGCGAATGGGCCTGCATGTATGAGACAGGGCTGATGCTCGACAGTGTAGCACAGTGTCGGGTTTATAGTGTTGCGCATCCATGCTGTCATCGCCCCGTCAACTTCCAAATCCGCCGTGGTGACAGGTTCGCCTTTTTTGTCGTAGGCAACCACGATTTTGCCGATGCGCCGGCGAAGGTCGGCCAAATCCTCAGCGATGGAAAGTATCGCCATTAGTTCGGAGCCGACGGCAATCCCATATTTGGAACTCATCTCAAAGCCATTCTTATCACCCTCACCCAAGCCCATGCGGATATTCCTGAGGCCTTGGGCGCAGAAATCAATGACCCACCCCATTTCGATGCGTTCCGGGTCAATGTCAAGACGCTTTAAGCCTATTTCGGCAAGTTTGGCATCGTCGTAATTGCGCTCATGCTGCATCCGGGCGTTGAGGGCGACCATAGCGAGATTGTGCGCATTCATAATATCATTGATGTCGCCTGTTAGCCCCAGAGAAAACTCTGTCATAGGGATTAGCAGCGCATTGCCGCCGCCTGCCGCTGAGCCCTTTACGTTCATCGACGGGCCGCCGGAAGGCTGCCGCAAGCAACCGCCGACATTCTTGCCTAGCTTGCCGAGACCCTGGATAAGCCCGAGGGAGGTTGTGGACTTCCCCTCGCCAAGCGGGGTCGGCGTGATTGCGGTTACTTCAATGAATTTGCCATCAGGTTTGTCTTTAAGGCGTTTTGTGATTTTGGCGAAATCTAGCTTAGGCGTATTCCCATGCGGGATAATCTCGTCCGGCAGAAGACCCATCTTTTCGCGGAAATACTCCACGTCAGGCAGGGTTTTCTCTGCCTCTTCAGCGATTTCCCAGTCCTTATGTTTTGTTGGATCTAACATTTTGCATAGCCTCCTTAATTTTATTGGCGGTATTCGATCGCTAGGACACGAGGTGCGCTATTCTTATTTTTCATTTGCCCCATTCGTCCGAGTGTTGCTGTTTTCCCCGATAGCAGCATTGCTGCCGCGCGAATCGCGCAGATAAACCAACCAATAGGCCATACCCACGAAGACTGCGCCGCCGATAATGTTTCCAACCGTGACGGGGATAAGATTTACAGTCCATAACTCACCCCATGAATGTAAGCCTAAGCCGGGGTCGCCATGGACTTCGATAAAGGCATTTCTGTAGTGTGCGTTACCGGCGGCAAAAATGCCGGCAGTTATGTAATACATGTTTGCGACGCTGTGCTCGAATGCAACCATTACGAAGAGCCATATCGGCATGAACAGGGCAAGGAACTTCCCCGCGATATCTTTTGCTGCATAGGACATCCATACCGCTATACAGACGAGGAAGTTGCACAAAATGCCACGAAACAGGGCATCTAGGAACGGCAGCGTCGTCTTCGTCACAGCGGTATTGATAACTGCAACGGCGACACCGTTATCGTAGAAAGACCCTATGCCACCATACACGAAGAGAGCCGCTACAAAAATGCTGCCTATAAAATTTCCTATGTACACAAAGAGCCAGTTTTTAAGCATGGCTGTGGTTTTTACCTTTTTTTCCAGCACGGATATGACGATGAGGCAATTCCCGGTGAAAAGCTCGCCCCCCGCAATAAGCACCATCGCAAGACCGACCGGGAAAATAAACGCGCTGAGATATCTCGAGAGCGAACCTGTCAGACTTGCCGAGGCGAAAGTCTGGCCTAAACTCGCTAGAGCGATGAACATACCCGCAAACATACCCAAAATCAGCATTTTCGATATGGGAAGCTCGGTCTTAGCCACGCCTACGGCAACATAGTTTTCGGCGATTTCTTTAGGCGTATTAAACATAAGCGTTTCTCCCTTTGAATTATATCGCCCCATACCCTGTTTTGCGCAGCGATGCTTTCAGTTTGGCAAGGATGGGGAATACCGCCAGCAGAAGCACTATATAGGTGACAAGCTGAGGCACCCTTGACCATAGCAACGGCAGAAACGGAGTGCCAAAGTAGTGCGACAGCCCGAGCGTGGTGAGTCCTGCGCCACAAATAATCTGAGTTGCAAAGGAGCATACCACGGCATGCGGCCAGAACTTAACATTCTCGCGGTGCAGAACAAGCCCGAAAATAAATCCATTTGCAATGCGGGAGACTAGGACTAAAGGAATCGGTGCCAAGCCCATGAAAGGCCAGCCTAAAAAGTCGGAGATACCATATGCGGCAGCGGCCCAAATCGGCCCGAAATACATACCGCAGAACATCATGGGGACAAACGAGAAACTAACCCGTGCCGTAGGCAGGTTAATCGCAGGGACAAAACGCTCCAAAACAAAGGCAAGAGCTATAAGCATGGCAACAGCAATGAGCTTCGTAAAATTGTTTCTACGCACATAAACCTCCTCTTGAATCAGGGTGTGGTTAATACCCACCCTTTTGCCACAAAAGAAAGTTTTTGTGGCAGCGGACGCGGGAACACATCGCAGGCTACCGGACTCCAGATACCGGCATCCCTTTCGTCCGGCGGCAACATCCCATCCACCGGCACTTAACGCATGATCCCTACTCTGACCTAACTCATCTTCTTATCCTTACAAACCCCCTTTATTAGGAGCCTTGGACAAAAGTCCCGCCATCATCTTTGCTGCCGTAAGGGTATTCCTCATTAGCACGGCGCGGGTCATCGGCCCCACCCCCCCAGGGACAGGCGTGATGTACGATGCCACTGCCTCGACTGCAGGGTAATCCACATCTCCGCAGAGCTTGCCATTCGTATCCCTGTTCATTGCCACGTCGATGACGACTGCGCCGGGTTTCACCATATCCGCAGTGATAAGACCCACCTTGCCCACTGCGGCGACTAAAATATCCGCCTGCCGGGTAATCGCGCCCAAATCCTGAGTGCGCGAATGGCAGATCGTCACCGTGGCATGCCGGTGGAGCATCAGCATAGCCTGGGGTTTGCCCACGATGTCGGAGCGGCCTACCACGACGCAGTGTTTGCCATTGGGGTCAATGCCGTAATGGTCAATCATTTCCATAACGCCCGCCGGTGTGCAGGGCAGGAAAGCGAAATTTCCGGTCATGATCCGTCCCACATTCATAAGATGGAACGCATCAACATCCTTGTCCGCGGAGATTGCCTGGATGACTCTCTGTTCGCTATACCCTTGGGGCAGGGGTAGCTGGACTAATATGCCATTGATGTCCGAGCGGTTGTTCAGTGTGTCTATTACCTGCAGCAGGGCTTCCTCCCCGGCATCCGCAGGGAGCGCGTATTCCTCGCTCCTGATCCCGCAAGCGGCGCAATCTTTCTTCTTGCTATTCACATAGACGCGCGAGGCCTGGTTGTCCCCAACGATTACGACGGCAAGCCCGGGATCCAACCCATTTTTCACAACTTCCGCACGCACTTCTTCCCGGACTCTGTTCGCCAACGTATTTCCGTCCATAATAATCGCCATAAAATTATCAGTCCTCTCTATCGCATTGAATTTTATCATTTCGCCATAAGCAGTATTAATTCAGACTTGCTTGATATGTTCAGCTTTTTATAAATATTAGCAATGTGCTTGTAAACGGTAGCGGGGCTGATTACCAGTATTCTTGCTATGCTGGACGGCATGACCCCCCTGCGGATCAGTTGTGCGATTTCGCGCTCTCTTCGTGTCAGCAACTTATCTATATCGCCGAGGCCGAGGCTTTTTTGTTCGAGTTCTGGCATAAGCAAAAGGTTCTTGTGGAGATTATCCAAATGAGCCTGCATGATCCCCATGATGGCAACTTCCTCCGGTGTGTACCCGCTGCGCGTTGTGCGCTCAAATGTGCATAGAGCCTTCACTGTGTTCATGGCGTCATGCAGGGGAAAGGATAAGCTGCAGCGAATCTGCAGTGGTATGATATACTCAGCGATAAACACGTCTCTGCACGGTTTTGACCAGTCAAAGGAACGCTGAGTGACGCCGATATTCTTGCTGAATCCTCCCTTGACGCTGTAGCGGCCCCCCTCTAACGTCGAGTAGTATTCAAGATACATGTCCATCCATAAACTATCCGCACCGAACAAGACTGTATCACAGACCTTATGGTTGTCATTGTAGAAGTATATCCTTGCCTGATCGTATGGCAGCAACCTTTTGACTGCTTTCGCAAAATGCACACAAAAATCCCTCTGCACTCGAATATTGCCGTTTTCAAGAATCAAATCATTGAGTTCCTCCCACGGTACGGAGGTCTGACAAGAATGGTTGGTTATCATAGCGTTATACACATCCTTTGCAAAGTGGTATAAGAATAATATAAACGCAAATGAAGTTTTGTCAATAGCATTTTTTACAAGTTGTGCGCTAACGAGAAATAATACCAAAATAATTCCGTCACTATTGCATCGAGCGGGTAGTCCCACTCATCTATGCACAGACCTTCTATTTTTTGAACTTCAAAGGCCACGGCTATGCTTTTCGCGGTTTTGCATTTCGGCAGATATCGGTCATAATAGCCCGCACCCATCCCTATGCGAATCCTGCTCTCAGGATCAAATGCAGTGCATGGGACGATTACAACGTCTATTTCATTAGGCTCCAATATATGCGATACATCCAGAATCGGGGTCATTATTCCGTACTTGCCGCATTCCCACGCGGTTTCGGAGTCAGGAACCGCCGCGACCATAGAACCATCGCTGCCGCAAATCGGGTAGGCCACCGTTTTCCCATCATCTGTGGCACATTGATTAAAATACGAAATGTCAACTTCGCCGTTGAATGGGACGTAACTGAAAATTGTATCAGCGTTTTGATAAAACTGGCTGTTTAGCAAACTGTCGCAGATTTTCTTGCTGTATTCCTCTGCCATCACCAGGGACTTCCGCGCTTTTATCCCCTGTTTGCGCTGCTCTTTTTTATCCATAACTCACCCCGCAATAAGTATAAGAGCTCTGTAATATTCGTCCACAAACAAAACTTAATGTAGGTACTAAGTTCCCGGATTCGTACTAAAAGTCACAATAATTATGCATTATGCATTATGAATTGTGGACTGTCCGGGTCAAAGCGGATGTCTTTTACTAAGATTTCCCTGCCTTCCTGCTGTTCGCCCTCGGGGGTAAAACCGTTGGCAATGAAAAACTCCCGGTGCGGGTTGCTCAGAGACAGGGAAACGCTCAAGGATGGGCAGCCGGACGCCCTCGCGAGCATAATCGCCTGTCCAATCAACTGGGTGCCGAGACCCGCCCTGCGGCATCCCGGGTGCGCGCAAATCAGGGAAATCCTGCCCGGTTGCATCCCAAGCTGCAAGTAGCCAGCAGGCTCGTACCGTAAAAAGCCAACAATCGTAGTCCTAAAAGATGCATCAAGCAAAAGGATGTCCTTGTCGAACGGCCTATCCTCGCCGGCTTCCTCCCAAACGCACTCCACAGCATCCGCCATGCCCGCGCCGTATTCCATCCAAGGCAGGGGATAAAAATACATATCCGTGATTAAATCAGAATCTTCGCGGAGCCTGCGGCGCTCATCCTCAAAGCAGCCAGGGTCATCCTGCTCCGACAGACGCAGAGAACCGTCATCCGCTTCAATTACGGCAATAGCGGTATTTGACATGGCAGGCACGTCATGAGCATTCTCCAACGGGATTCCCAGCAGGTATGCCATCAGCAGCCGGATGGCGAACCCATGGGAGACGACTGCAATTGATTTGCCGTCGTTTTCGTCGGCGATTTGCCGGACAGAGTCAACCATACGAACGTAAACCTGTTCTGCTGTTTCGGCTCCGTCAACTTTCCATTTGCCCGGCGCGGTATGAAAGCATTCGACCATCTCGGATTCCCTGTATGCAATGTTGCCCCATGCCACTGCTTCCCAACTGCCGAGAAAAACTTCTCGTAAATCGCTCCTATGGTAAACAGGAACTCCCTTTGGCTTGTAAATCGCGCAGGCTGTGGCTCGGGCTCGGTATAGGTCACTGGTGTATACCGCATCAACCGGGATGCCCTCAAAGCGCTCACCCAGCGCCTCTGCCTGCCGTCGCCCAAGGTCGGTCAGATTGCCATCGCTATGACCTTGGGCGATACGGTATAGGTTTCCCTCTGACTGAGCGGAACGAATCAAATAAATCTTTGTCATAGATCACCCTAACGCACTCAGCGGAGCGCAAATTGTCAGTGTTCAGCATATGAGGGAGCAAAGTTCATGTCTCTTCTGAGGGTATCTTCAGAGGGCATCACCTGAGTAGTTGTCCCGAGGATTATTACCCCTACATTGCAATCTCGCTGTTACGCCTTCTCGATTTCGTTATTGAACTTATCGAGCTCATCAGGATCCATATGCCATCCGTGCTTATCCTCGGGATACGCGCCGGTGCGGACGTCGTTTGCCCAGGCACTGTACGCGTTGAAGGCAAATTCCAGGAAGTTTGCATAAGTCTTGGCATGCATTGCGGGCTTGGACATCAGGCCAAACGTGTCCCCGTCGACCATCTCGCTGCCGTTGCACGCACCGCCGGCTGCGATGCTTATCACGGGAACGCGAATCTTTTTGGCAATGGCGTTGCTAACCTCGATTGGGGTAAGCTCGATGGTCATGGCTTTCATGCCGTTCTCCTGATATTCATAAGCCATCCTGTAAACTTTCATTGCGTCTTCGGCAGTCTTGCCTAGCTTCTTGTAGCCGCCATACAAGCCCATGGTCTGCCAGCCGGAGATGGCCCCCACGTGGCCAAAGATAATCACGCAGTTATCCGCCACGTACTTGAGCGTCTCGTTGTTGATGGCCTGCGGGAGTATCGAGTCGGCCCCGCAATAGTGGAAATTGGCAAAATTCGCCAGTGCTGAATGCTTCTCAGCGTATGCATTGGTGTTCGCGACGTAGTTGATATGAATTTGCGGCGCGACAGCCCGGTACGTTGCGAGGTGCTCCGGAACCCGCTTGAGCGACTCTTCAAATCCGGCGCGGCCTTCGCCCGGTGGTAGGCGGCAGACATCCACGCCTGCCATATTGGCTGCCATGGTAAACATCGGGCCTAGCATTGCGGGGCAATGCTGGACAATTTTCTTCCCTTCATCTTTGAGTTGCTGGAGATAGTGGATCGTCTTGCGTCCTTTCACTGCCATTGACATCTTGGGGAGTGGGCTAAACATTGCTTTCTTTTGCTCTTCTGTCATTTTTCAATCTCCTTTACGTTTCTGCTTCCTTCTGAGGGGTTTAGTCCACTATAGCAAAAAATATACCCGCAAGAAATACATAATATTATGTATTTTCGTTTGTTTCACCAATCAAAAAACAATGACACTAGTGCAGCGTATACGAAATAACTAGACTTATCTTACGTCGCCTTTTTCCGCAATCCGTCGTTGTTCGTCGGTTAAATACCAAAGGGTATTCGCCCTCCTCACGCC
>Ga0099364_10014005_pt1 | contig 10711 bp, 9 predicted proteins | sample TergutTh196P3_FD_73070 | JGI IMG/M metagenome (GOLD analysis project Ga0099364, IMG submission 73070) | Microcerotermes parvus P3 segment gut microbial communities from Pointe-Noire, Republic of the Congo - Th196 P3 | ecosystem: Host-associated > Arthropoda: Insects > Digestive system > Gut ...
CGGGCTCGTGGGGCGGCGGTCAAGGGCATGGCGGGGCCGGCGGGTTTCAGGAGTATACCCCCCTGCCGCCCCCGCCCCCGCCTGAGGACCACCACGGCCTGCCGCGCCTGCCCAACTTCAACCCCCATATGACGCTCGAAAATATCGCCGTCTGGTGGGGAGACGACGTAGGGGGCGGCAAAAAGAGCGCCGACACGTTTCTGCGCGCCGCCGCGCTGCCGCTGTGCCGACTGCTGGAGGAAGCTGATTTTACACCGCCGCGGGACGAGACGCCCATGCGCTTTACGCTCGACTGCAACGGCGGCGAAACTCAGGAGCTGACGGTATACGCGGGCGATATCGCGTCGTTCCCGGAGCTGCCCGGACAGTATTTCAGGATACCGCACATCTCCGCGATAGGCCGCGGGCTGCTTGAGCCGGCCGCCGGCGAGCCGCCGGCGCCCGAAACCACAAGGGGACGCGTGGAGGCGTCGGCCATCCTCGCGTATTTTTCGGCCGGAGGGTCATACGTCGAGCTGGAGCGGCATAAAATCGGCGCCGTGGCGTCCGCGTTTTTCGACATGGAAAAGACCGAGGCGCCCAAGCCGGACGAGCTGTCGGCGCAGCGCGAGGCGCTTGTTTTCTTCTCGCAGGGCAATAAATATTACGTCACGCGCTACGACGGCTGTATTGAGTTTTACGGCGACGGCGCGCCGCGCGTGTGGTATGAGGTGAACGACGCCGAAGCGGAGCATATGGCGCAGGCTTTGAGGTAAGAATAAAGCTGAAAAGCGCCGCGGTGAGGCGACGCCGCTTTTCAGCAAATAGATGAATATACTCGGAGGCGTACCGAAGCGGTCATAACGGGGTGGTCTTGAAAACCATTTGACGGCAACGTCACGGGGGTTCGAATCCCTCCGCCTCCGCCAAAAGCACAGTCTTGTCCCATGCCGCCGAAAGCGTGGGACGGACGCTTTTCCGTCAGCTTCACTTGGCGGCGCTTATTTTTGGTTGACAAACATACGCCAATGTGATATACTTGCCCATCCTCAGTCTATCGCCCCTCGCGCTTACATATATTGGTTCTGTGAGAACCATTTTGCGGAGGCGAGGTGTTGGACATGAAAAATGTATGTGGAGGAGTAGAGCCTGTCATGACACTCACAAAAGAGCAGATTGATGCCATCATTCCAGATTTGAAAGCTCCGATTACCGAGGACGAATATCTTGCCTGTCTGGAACTTGACAATGAGGGGTTTGATTACGGCGCGATCATGAACTATGACCCCGAAGAGGCGCTGCGACTCAAAAAACTTTTAGAACAGATGGTGAGCGCGTAATTATACGAACAGTCGGAGTGTACTATTATGGACGATGTTAAACATATATTGCCCGTACATCTTGAGGATCAAATGGTTTATGAGTTCAGCAAAGCCGTTGAGGACGCTAAAGAGATACTGGAGCAGAAATTTGACAGGGTAAGACTTCGGCCCGGTTATGAGGCAAGCTTTCGGCGTGATTTCGGAAGCTTGCGCGCCGACATTCTTCCGGTAATGAAAAGCCGCAACCTTAAAGGCTTGGATCCTCACAAGCTCGCGGCGATTGCTTGCTTAACGGTGTTAATTGTCCGCCCTCTGCATATCCCGCAAAATGGCGAGGGGCACTCTGTAAATGAGGTTGTCGCGTTTCTGTTGGCCGTCAAGATTATCCGCAATTATCAGGTTGCGCGAGCCGTACCGGATAAAAGAAAGCAAAAGAAGCTCCACTCAATGCTTGGCTCGCTGGAAACTCCCGACTTGATATACGATACCCAACCGGTGCCTGTCAACACGATTCTCGCGTTTAGACAGTTGTCGCGCACATTGTGCCAATCCAAACATCCGATTGACTCGGCGTTGGTTTTATCATCTCTCTTCTTTTTTATTGACGCACACAGCTACGCCGCGGTGGAATCCATCGCGAATACCATATAAGCTCAAACACAATTCCGCGCAGCGACTGACATAATAAACGCGCGGAACCCGCGGCCCGCATCCGCCAAAAGCGGCTAATGCGAACTCGAACCGATTCTTTTTGTCGGGGAGACGTTCGCTTTTGTCTTTGGGCTTGCCGCCCCCGCCTGTTCTCCGCCTATGCTCAATTCACCAACAGCCGCGAGCCGGCGCCGGAACAAATTGGGGAGTTACAACGTCTAATAGGCAAACACGAAAGGAGCGGCGGCAAATGAGAATCAAGAATGTGCTGAGAAAACCGTCGAAAGCAATAGTCGCCATTGTGCTGGCGGCGGCGCTGAGTATAGGGTTTGCGGTGAGCCGTGCGCCGTCTGACGGCCATGAGCCTGTTTTGGGAAACGGAACTGACGGAGCGGAGGAAAATTACACGCCGCCGCCGGAGGACATCGGCCTCCCGGCTGACGGCGCGGAGGAAATTCACACGCCGCCGCCGGAAAATATCAATCTTCCGTCCATGTGGATAGACATGGTGTCGCCAAGCGGCCTTTGGTTCTTCTTTGAAAACCCGTCGTACAGGGAGTATCTGTACGGCTCAGACTATTCTCTGCTTGTACGCGCAGGCGATGAGTGGCAGCCCGTTGAGCCGATTATTGACAACGCGGGCTTTACCTCCGAAGCATACTCCATTCTTCCTTACAGCAACACCAAAATGGAGATGAAGAAGATTGACTGGCAGTGGTGGCTCGGAGAACTGCCCGACGGGGAATATAGGTTCCAAAAGAATATTATGTACCTGCGCGGCCCGGGAGATTTTGACGTTTTTGCCTTAAAGTGGGAGTTTACACTGGCCGGGCAGACCGTAATCCCGGAGTGCGGGATGGCCGAGCCCGTGCCGGCCGGTGACGGCAATGATACGGTTTCCCCGCCGCCGGATGTGACAAGTCCAGCGCCCATGCCAAGCCGTCTGGTTTCTATCGAGGAATGGGACGGCATTTCGGCTGACGCGCTGGAGCTGATTTATCAGGACGGCGATACGGGCTATTACCTGTCAAGCATCCGCTCGGGGAATATCAGGCTGACTTTTGAGGACGGCGAGCGGATTTCATTAAGCGAGGCGCTGTCGCGAAGCAAGGTAAGCATTGACGAGCTGATCTCAAACGGGTTAAGCGTGATTATTATTGACGGCGGCGCGCCGGACAGGTGAAGCTTTCACGGCTCTTACGGCCGTTTGCGTTTGGAGACCACGGTTTGCGTCACCTGGCATACGGCGGCGGTCAGCACGGCGGCGAATATGGCCTCGGGTATGCCGTTGGCCGTTATTACGCCTATCACCACGCCGTAAACCGCGTCTATGGCGACGCCCCTTATGTGGGCGTAGGCGTCTCTGAACAGGAAAAAAATCAGGTGCATGACCAACAGCGTGTTGGTAAGCGAACCGGCCACGCCCGCCGCGGCCAGAGATGCGGCGTTGGCGGTTCGGGAGCCGCGCGCTATTTTGCGCAACCCCGAATAGACGAGCCACGGTACAACGCCCACCAACATACGCGGTGCGAAGCATACCGCCAGCGCCCAAGCGCTTCCGCGCGCCGTACCGGGCACCGGTATAAACGGCGAAAAGGCGAACGACGACAGCGCGGGCGTCATGGTATTATTTATCAGGCTGGTCGCGCCGAACAGGAACCCCAGCACGGCCCCATGCTTCGGGCCGAGCATGATGGCCCCGATGATGACGGGCACATGCAGTATGGTCGCCTTTATAAACGGAAGCTGGATAAACCCGAAGGGCGTGAAGGCCAGCAGCAGCACTATGGCCGCGAACATTCCAAGGACGGCCAAGCGTTTTGTCTTGCTCCAGTCGTTCATGATAAAATCAATTCCCCCTATATATAATGAGCAGGCCGTCTGTAAGCAGTCCCGGCTCATGCCGGTACTCAAACTCACAAAATGGCAATACGGCCGGCGCGTGGCCGCCGGTGACGGCCACGGCGGGCATCCCCGAAAGGCCGGCCGCGGCGGCGGCGCGCCGGATATATCCCTCGACGGCGCAGGCCGCGCCTATCAGCGCGCCCGACAGCAGGCACCCGCCCGTATCGCGGCCTATGGGCCGCGCGCACGACGAGCCGCCCGCGCGGATATCCGGCAGCAGGGCCGTCCGGCCCGCGAGGGCGTCAAGCCCGGTCTGCACGCCGGCCAGTATGGCGCCGCCCATGAAAACCCCGCCCGCGCCCACCAGATTGACGGTGGTGGCCGTGCCGAAATCGACCACCACAAACGGCGGCCCGTATTTTGTCATGGCGGCCGCGCAGCATACCGCGCGATCCTCGCCCAGAACGCCGCCGTACCCGGATATGTCAAGCCCGGACACGCGCGCGGCGGCGCGGGCGTCCGCGCGCAGCGGCGCCCTGCCGGTCATGGCTTCCAGCGCGTCCGTGACGGCGGGCGTCTTGCCGGGCACAACCGAGCAGACCACGCTTCCGTCAAGCGTCTCCCAAACGCCCGCGCCGAAAGCGTTTTCCGCGAATGATATGAAATCCTCCGCGCGCGTCAGCGCGGCGGAAGGCAGCGCCCTCTCCGCCGTGCCGGGTATACCGCCCACGGCGGCGCGTATGTTTGTGTTGCCGATACCGACGGCTAAAACTGCCATAAGCTCTTTCCTCTACGCCGGCGGCTGGGCGGTTAGAACACCCGCCGCGTCCGCGACAGCCTTTATGATATCGTCCGCGCGAGCCAGCGCGCCCTTGCCGAAGTAGCCGCAGGCCAGCCGCGCCTCGCGCGGCTCTATCAGCGTCCAGCCCCGCGCGGTCAGCCTTTGAAGGTTTTCCCGCGTGACGGCGTTTTGGTACATGCGCGTGTTCATGGCGGGCGCTATGAGCATCGGGATATCATACGCCGCGAGCGCCATAGAGGTCAGCATGTCGTCGGCTATCCCGCAAGCGAGCTTGCCTATGATGTTGGCCGTGGCCGGAGCCACCACGAACGCGTCGGCCGCCTGCGGAAGCTCGACGTGGACGATCCGGGAGGGGTCGTCCTCCTGCAAAACGTCGGTATAAACGCGGTTTTTGGTCAGCGCCTGCATGGTCAGCGGCGTTATGAACGACGCGCCCGCGAGCGTCATGACGACGTGGACGCCGCATCCGAGCTTTACCAGCCCGCCGGCTATGTCGGCGGCCTTATAGGCCGCTATGCTGCCCGTAACGCCAAGTATGATTGTTTTCATGTTAATCTCTCCATAACGCAATCATATATAATGACGGCTATTTCGCTCTTGGTGGCGGCGCGGCGCAATACCGCGCGGCCGTCCGTCAAAAACGCCTCGTGGCGGCCGCCCCGGATGCCGCTCACGTCGTTGGCTAACACAAGGTCGCAGCCGCTTGAGTCCATAAGGGCGCGCGCCGCCCCGATCAGCTCCGGCTCGGACGCGCCCGCGAGCAGCTTGAAGCCGACAAGCAGGGTTTCGGGCTGAAGCCGCTTTATCATCGGGATGACCTTGGGCGCGCGCTCCAGCGCGATGAACAGCTCATCGCTGTCCGAAGATATCTTACCCGCGCCCGGCGCGGCGCGGCGCGCGGCGTCAGGCGCGCCGTGAAGCTCCGCGCGGAGCTCGTCCCGGGTCATTACCGCGCGCGGCGTATAGTCGCTGACGGCCATTGAGTGTATCACACAGCCAAACGCCTCGCGGCGCAGCAGCGCCTCTATCGCCGCCGACAGCCCGGCGGCGGAGCCGACGCGTATCAGCTCGCGCGGCTCAAGCGCGGGAACGGCCGCCGTTTCGCCGCACACATACACGACGCCGGCGCCGGCGCGCGTGAATCTGTCGGCCACCGCCGCGCCGGTCAGGCCGGTGGAACGGTTGGTGATACAGCGCACCGCGTCGATATTTTCACGCGTCCCGCCGGACGTTACCAAAACCGGAAGCGTCATGGCGGCCCCCTTCACGGATAGATGCAAAATCCAAGTACAACGCAAAGTATAGCAGGATATCACTGCAAAGTCAACGATTCCGCATGAGGGGGAGCATGGCTGACGCATGAATATCTATATTGCGGCAACCCATGTAGGGACGCACAGTGTGCGTCCGAGGTTTTATTCTGCCACAACGCGCGGAGGGAACGCGGCACGGGAGGACGCGGACGCACGCTGTGCGTCCCTACGGCGGCACGCCGGGAATTGCGCGAAACGCGCGTTCATGCGTTTACCTATATGGTGTTTCTCGCGAGCAGTCTGTTCGCGGCGTGGCGGTGCGGGATGCCGGATGAATTGCAGTCGAAAACATATTCGGAGCATCGCTCGATATACCAGTCGTGAAAACAGGTGAAAAGCTGACCGGATTTCCACAGGTGGTGATAATCGTCGTCCGGGGCGGGCGGTATGAAGGGCTTTTTCACAAAGACGTGAAAGGCGGCCATACCGCCTTGGTTCACATTCGCTTTATAGCCGGCCATGATCTCGCCGCGCAGCTCCGGCCTGATGTAATGCAGCACGCCGCTGGAGAACAGCACGTCGTATTTTTCATCTAAACGAAAATCACACAGATCCGCGCGGAAGGCCCGCACATGGACACGCGCCTTTTCGGCGAGCCGTTTGGTTTTCTCCAAGCCGGCCTCCGAGATATCAAAGGCGCTGACCTCATACCCGCAGCGCGCGAAAAACACGGCGTCCTTACCCTCGCCGCACCCGATGTCAAGGAGCTTGAGCGGGCGAACCGGCGGCAGCAGCTCCAATACGCTCAGGCACATGGGCGACGGCTGAACGCCCCAAAAATATTCTTCCTTTCGGTAATCGTCCTCGTAAAACGAAAGGTCTTTTGCCGACGCGGAAAACCCCAGCAGCTTATCAACGCCGACATTAAGAGTCCGCGCGAGCAGCGGCAGCAGCGCCGTGTCCGGCAGGGTTTGACCGGTCTCCCATTTGCTGACCGCCTGGAACGTTACTCCAAGCCTGTCGGCAAGGGCCTCCTGCGTCATCCCCAAGCCCTTCCGGTAACGCGATATATTGCCCGCGACCATTTCCCTCATGACACTCACCTCAGGAATATTATGTACCACGCCCCCTTCAAAAGCAATAACCGCGTATTTGAGGATGGCGCGAAATTCAACCCCCGTTTGAGGTTTCGGGCGCAAAAATTATTTGTAAATTAGTTATGTCAATTAGCGACAGGTTACTCGGCGTCCCGGAGCTATACTTGTACCACCAAGTTTAACGGTACGGGGAGGCGCGGGCATTGAAGGCGCGTGTGTTGGAAAAATTATTCGGTACTGTGGCGGTAAGGGCCACGGCCGCCTGTGACGCGGGGGGCGGCGGATACGCGGCGGCGGGCGGAATTCGCGGGTCGCGCGCGGGAGGTTACGCGCTCAGGATGGTCATGGGGTTTGTGATGACGCAGGCGTCAGTCCTTGGCGGGCTGTCGCCGTTTGGGGTCGCTTTTGTGGCCGCTCAGCGTACGAGCGGTCAGGCAGTGTTCGCGGCGCTTGGGGCGGCGCTCGGCTACATAGTGTCCAACACCGACTCCGGGCTGCGCTACATAGCCGTTTGCGTGCTGACGCTGACGGCCTATACCCTGCTTGACGGCATGGCCCCGTCGCGGGCGCGCCGCCCGTCGCTGATGCCCGTGACGGCGTTCGCGTTCAACGCGGTCACGGGCGTTATCTATTGGCTCGGGCATAACTCGGCGCGGGGCGGGCGGGACGCGGCGGCGTTAGTGCTGCTCGTGACCGAGCTGCTTCTGACGCTTGGCTGCGGCATACTGTTCCAAAGCGCGCTGGCGCGCGCCCAAGGCGGCGGCTCGGACGGCGGCGCGTTTTCCGGGGCCGCGTCGGTGTTTGGGAGCGCGGAGTTCGGCTCCAAGCGCGCGGGCGGCATATTGGCGATAGGCGCGTGTACCCTGCTCGCGCTGTCGGGCATTGTGGTCGGCGATATACTGTCGCCGGCGCGCATGGCCGCCGTGTGCGCCGTCATGCTGTGCGCGCGGCGCGGAGGCGTCGGCGCGGGCGCGGCTTCCGGGCTGTGCATGGGGCTTGTTATGGATCTGGGGATAGGCGCGCCGTTTTACAGCATGTCGTATGGCAGCGCGGGCATGATTTCGGGCGTGTTCAAGCGCGCGGGCAAGTTCTGGACGGCCATTTCGTTTGTGTGTACGGGCGCCGTGTCGGCGCTGTGGGCGCTGTCGGGGCCGCACAGGCTGTCGGTGCTGCTGGAGGCGTTCGCCGCGTCCGTTATATTCATGCTCATTCCCGACGGCGCGTTCGCGGCGCTGGGGGCCTCGCTGAAAACCCCCGAAAACGTGATGCGCGCCGAGCGCGTGCGCCGTCTGGCGCACACGCGCCTGACGCGGGCGGCCGAGGCGTTTAGCAATGTATACGGCGCGCTCGGCGGCGTGTTTTCGGACATACCGTCCGACGACGAGGATATAGAAGGGGTGTTTGACCGCGCGACCAAAGAGGTCTGCGGCCAGTGCGCGCGCGTCTCGCAATGCTGGGACGCCGAGCTGCCCGCCACCTGCGCGGCCATCCGCGACGCCGCCAAGAGGTGCCGCGAGCGCGGCAGGCTCGACAAAAACGACCTGTCCGGTTATTTCGCCGTTAGGTGTATACGCTTTAAGCAGCTGCTCGCCGTGTGCAACCGCGAGCTGACCGCCATGCTGTATAAGCGCCAATACGCCGCGCGCGTGCGCGAGGGGCGCGGCGTGCTTTGCCGCCAGTACGCCGTGTTCGCGGGCGTATTGGCGCGGCAGGCCGGGGAGTTGGCCGCTATACCTGAAAACGACGCCGCCGCCGAGCGCCGCCTGTCCCGATGGCTGCAAACATGGCAGCTGTCGCCGCGCGTGTCCGTATACCCCGCCGCCAACGGGCGCATGTGCGCCGAGCTGGAGGGCGAGAATCTGTCCATACTGCTGACCGACAAGCGCGAGCTGGCGCGCGGCGCGGCGCGCGCGCTCGGCTGGATGGTCAACGAGCCCGAGGAGGCCGGCGTCGCGTCGCTGGACAGGCTTACGCTGTGGGAGTCCGAGCCTGTGATGGCCACGCTCGGCGTGGCGGCGCACAAGCGCGGCGGACAGCCGGTCAGCGGAGACAGCGGCGCGTATTTCAAAACCGACGACGGCGTTTTATACGTTATTCTGGCCGACGGCATGGGCAGCGGCGCCGAGGCCGCCGCCGACTCGCGCGAGGCCGTCGGCCTGCTCGAGGGGTTTCTGCGCGCGGGTCTGGAGCCGCTGCAGGCTATGGAGTCCATGAACACGTCCCTGCTGCTGAAAAGCGGCGGCGGCGCGCTGTTTGTGACGCTCGACCTGCTGTCGGTCGATCTGATGCGGGGGCGGCTGTCGTCCTTCAAATACGGCGCGGCGCCCACATATCTGCTGAGGGGCGGCGAGGTGTCGCGCGTGACCTGTGAAACGCTGCCCGGCGGCATGGAAAACGGGCGCGCGCCGGACATATTCTCTCAGGAGATGGACGCGGAGCAATGGGTGGTCATGATAAGCGACGGCGTCGCCGACGCGCACGACGACGCGTGGCTGACCGGCGCCGTGGCGGAGCTTGGCGGCGACGCCGCCCAAGCCCCGCGTGACGCGGCGGCCTATATACTGCGGCAGGCCATGCGGCGCGGCGGCGCGTTTGACGATATGACCGCGATGGTGCTGAGGACTAAGAAAAGATAGCAAAAAAAATCCCCCCCGCGTCTCACCCGAAGGTGAAGCGCGGAGGGGGATTTTATATGTTTTACCTGAGCAGCGACAGTACCGTCTGCGGCATTTGGTTGGCCTGCGCGAGCATGGCCGTGGCCGCCTGATTAAGTATGTTGCTGGTGGTGAAAGCCATCATTTCCTTGGCCATATCCACGTCGCGGATACGGGCTTCGGCCGCCGACATATTCTCGGCTATGGTGTCAACGTTGGCGACGGTATGCTCGAGGCGGTTCTGCACGGCGCCGAGGTTGGAGCGCAGCTCGCTTACGAGCTTGATGCCTGTGAGCGGGTCGCTGTCGGGATCGAGCAGGTCGCCGTTGGGCAGCTTGCCGTCGATGACGTTGATAAGGGCCTGGAAAGCGCCTATCAGATACTCGCCGCTGTCGCCGTCTATGGCGTCTAACGCGTCGTCAATCAGGAAGCCTGAATCCTCAGTGAGGAAGCCTGCCTGATCCACGTCGTTGTTGAGCGGATTGAGCAATTGCTCGTATTCGGTAATCTCTTCCCACACGCCGCGCAGCAGATCCCCCGCGCCGACGCCCTTGAGCGATACCTGAATAACGTCGCTGGCCAGTGTGTTCGCGCCGACCTGCAGGTTCAGCGGGCCCTTTGACTCGGGAATCTCGGTTGCGGCCTGAAGATCCTCGGCCCACTTGGCAGTGCCGTCGTTGTAAGCGTTGTCCGCGCCCTCGAGGTCGTATATGCCCGAGAGGACGTATTTTCCGTTGAAGCTGGTGCTGGCGGCGATACGGTCAAGCTCGACGCCGAGCTGGTTGATCTCGGATATGATGGCGTCGCGATCCTCTTTTTGGTTGACGTCGTTTGCACCCTGCACGGCCAGCTCGCGGATGCGCTGGAGTATGGAGTGGGATTCCTGGAGCGCGCTTTCAGCGGCCTGTATCAGTGAAATACCGTCCTGCGCGTTCATCGAGGCGCGGTTAAGGCCCCTTATCTGCGCGCGCATTTTTTCGGAAATGGCCAGTCCGGCGGCGTCGTCGGCCGCTCGGTTGATACGGTAACCGGAGCTGAGCTTCTCGGTGGATTTCGATTGGTTGGTCTGGTTTATGCCCAGCTGACGGTGAGTGTTCATTGCCATAAT
>Ga0099364_10010622_pt1 | contig 10710 bp, 13 predicted proteins | sample TergutTh196P3_FD_73070 | JGI IMG/M metagenome (GOLD analysis project Ga0099364, IMG submission 73070) | Microcerotermes parvus P3 segment gut microbial communities from Pointe-Noire, Republic of the Congo - Th196 P3 | ecosystem: Host-associated > Arthropoda: Insects > Digestive system > Gut ...
CCTACAACTATTTGGTTTCATTGGTAGGAAATGTTGTCAATAAATTGGAAACAAGCACGATGGACTTTATGGATCTGTTGAATGAACCGTCAAAATAAGCGCGCATGGCACTGAAACGAAGAACAAAAATAAATGAATCATTCAGCATGGCGTCTATGACGGACATCATATTCCTGTTATTGATTTTCTTTATGATAACGTCTACGCTTGTTGTACCCAATGCCATCAAGGTTACTTTGCCTCAGGCTCAGCAACAGACGGCAGCGAAACCGATTTCGCGCGTAACCATCGATGCAAGCCTGAATTATTATGTGGCGTATGGAACCCAACGGGAAAGGCAAGTATCGTTTGATGAAATCGTACCTTTTCTGCAAGAGCAACAGGAGAGAGTACCGGATATGTTTGTCGCTCTTTATGCTGATGAAACGGTAGCCTATCGCGAAATAGTGAAAATATTGGATATGGCAAATCGCAATAATTTTAGTATGATACTTGTCACCCGCGTACAAAGATAAAACAGATGAAATCCGCATGCAAAAACTTGCCCCAAATCGCATAACATGCTGCGGATTCCATTATACCTATTAAAACAAATTATGCACAGATGAAATTTGATAAAGACGACATAGTTGCCCTCCTCGGAACGATTGCCTTTCACTTCGTAATCTTTCTGATCCTGTTTTTCACGGTACTTAAAACAATCGTACCGGACGAAGAATCAGGCGTTTTGGTTAATTTTGGAAACATCGACCTCGCTGCCGGACTTTTTGAACCCAGAGGAGGAAGAACGACGGTAGGCCAGGACGCCGTTTCTATTCCTGAAGTAACCACCGTGCCTACTCCTCCGCCAACTCAAAACAGACAGGAAGAAATGATTACGCAGGATACGGAAGAGACGATTGCTATTGGCGAAAACACACGCAGGGAAGAAGAACAGCGGCAACGCGAAGAAGCCGAGCGTGAAAGAGAACGGCGCGAAGCGGAACAAAGGAGGCTGGCAGAAGAGCAACGACAACGCGAGCAGGATATACAGAACCGTGTAGCCGGCGCGTTTGGGATAGGAGATACCGACTCGGACAGTCAGGGAACCGGCACGACAGGTACCGGCAACGAAGGCAGTCCTTTTGGAAATTCGGATACAGGATTAAATGAAGGAGTCGGCGGCTTTGGCGGCTCATTTAACCTGAGCGGACGAAGCATCAGAGGCGGAGGTCTACCCCGTCCCGAAGATCGCATTGCCGAAGCCGGCACGATTGTTGTCAATATTACGGTCGACCCGAGAGGCGATGTAATCAGGGCAGAAATAGGCAGAGGTACGAATATAGATAATGCTGTGATGCGGAATGGCGCACTCGATGCCGCCAAACGCGCCAAATTCAACAGCATACAAGGAACAAATAACCAAAGCGGAACGATCACTTACCGGTATCGGATGCTTTGAGGTTCAAGGTTCAAGCAAAGTTTAAGGTTCAAAGTTCAAGGTTTTAGTGTTAACATATTAAATATTTATCAGATGAAAAAAGCGTATTTATTTTTAGCTACAGGTTTCGAGGAAATCGAAGCGATTACAACAGTAGATATTTTGCGCCGCGGAGGCGTGGAATTAGTGACCGTTTCCATCACTGGAGATTGTATGGTTGTGGGCGCTCACCAAATACCGGTTTGTGCAGATAAACTTTTTGAGGAAACAGACTTTATGGATGGCGATGCCTTTATCCTTCCGGGCGGAGGCCCTGGCAGCCACATGTTGAACGCACATGAGGCCTTGAAGAAATTGCTTGTCTGCCGTTATGAACATCACAAATGGATCGCTGCAATATGTGCAGCGCCTTTGGTTTTGGGCGGATTAGGATTGTTGGAAGGAAAGAAAGCCATCTGCTATCCGGGCATGGAGCCTACCTTAACAGGCGCCATCCTTACCAACCAACCAACTGTAACAGAAGGAAATATCATTACAGGAAAAGGCCCCGGCCTTGCATTCGACTTCGGCTTGACGATTCTTGCCGCCTTGCACGGTCAGGAAATAGCCGATAATGTAGCCGACGATCTTCTATTGAAATAAGTTGATGGCTGAAAAACATATAAATTGGTGATTACAATCAAAAAAATATATTTTTTTTTCCAATCCTGGGGAAAAGATTTTCATTTTCAATTCCTCATTCCCAGGCTATACATGATGAAGGCATAGATATCTGCATTTTCATCCAATATCTTTGAGATGGGTTTACCGGAGCCATGTCCGGCATTCGTTTCGATACGGATCAGTTTGGGGGCATCGCCTGTATTCGCTGCCTGCAACGTAGCGGCATATTTAAACGAATGAGCTGGTACCACCCGGTCATCATGATCGGCTGTAGTGATCAGTATAGCAGGGTATGCAGTTCCATCGTTGCGTATGTTATGAAGCGGCGAATAGGCATACAGGTATTCGAACATTTCTTGACTGTCCTCGCTTGTTCCGTAATCGCTCGCCCAGTTCCAACCGATTGTAAATTTATGATAACGAAGCATATCCATCACGCCAACAGCAGGTACGGCAACCTTAAACAAGTCGGGACGTTGATTGACAACCGCTCCGACCAATAGTCCGCCATTCGACCCGCCATTGATAGCCAACTTGTCTTGATTCGTATATTTTTCCCGGATCAGGTATTCAGCGGCCGCAATAAAATCATCAAACACATTTTGCTTGTTCATTTTGATTCCGGCCTGATGCCACTCTTCGCCATACTCGCTCCCTCCACGCAAATTTGCTTGTGCATAGATACCACCGTTTTCTAAAAAAACCAAACGGTTTGTCGAAAATCCTGGGGTCAGGCTGATGTTAAAACCTCCGTAACCGTACAGAAACGCCGGATTGCTCCCGTCTTTCTTCAATCCTTTTTTATAAGTCAGGAACATCGGTATTGTCGTTCCGTCCTTGCCGGGATAAAATACCTGTTCAGTCGTATAATCATCGGGATTAAAGGCTACCTTGGGTGCCATATAGAGTTGGGATTCATTTGTATCCATATCGTATGAATAGATGGAGGGCGGAAAAGTAAACGAAGTGAAAACATAAAAAGCCTCCTTATCCTCTTTGTCACCCCTGAAACTTACCGAACCCAAAGTAGGGAGCGAGACTTCATGTAATTTCCTGCCTTCCAACGAATAAATATAGGCGTGTTGCGACGCATCCTGTTCGTATATCAGGACAAGTTTTCCTCCGATAACCTGTACATCTTCCGACAGCACCGATTCCGATTCAGGGATAAGTTCTTTCCATTCTGTTAGTTGTGGCGAGCGTAGATCCGCCACCATAATTTTGGATTTCGGGGCCTGATAGTTCGTCAGCAAGTAGATTTTATCGCCAACTACTTCAACAGGATAATACATATAACTCATATCTTCGGTTAGTTGAATCACCGTTGCATCACGAGTCAGATCTTTGATAAACAAGTTATTGCCGTTATCAGCTCCCGACTCAATGATAAACAGGACGCGTTCGTCTTCACTTACCACACCATAATAGAATCGCTGAGGTTCTTTCGGATTCCGGTAAATCAACAGGTCTTCCGATTGGGGCTTTCCTAAAGTATGGTAATAAATCGTATGATTCTCGTTCATATCCGAAAACTCCTTTCCTGTTTCGGGGGCGTCATAAGCGCTGTAATAGAATCCATCTCCTTGCCAGGAAGGGCCTCCGAATTTACACCAGTGGATATGATCGTCGGTGTGCTGTCCTGTCGCAAGGTTGATTACAAAGATTTCATTCCAATCTGATCCGCTTCTTGATATACTATACGCAAGGTATTTGCCGTCTTTCGAAAAAGAGAAATTGGTAAGCGCCACTGTGCCATCTTCCGACAATTGATTCGGATCAAGTACGACCGACGGCTCTCCGTCTAATGATTCTTTTACATACAATACACTTTGATTCTGTAATCCGTCATTCTTCGTGAAATAATATTTTCCTTTTTTCTTGATAGGCGCCCCTATTTTCTCATAATCCATCAACTCGGTCAACCGTTGTTTCAACCTTTCGCGGAACGGTATCTTCGACAGATAGGCCTGCGTAACCTTATTTTGCGCCTCTACCCAGGTTTCCGTTGCTTTCGATGTATCATCTTCCAACCAACGATAAGGGTCGGCCACTTCTCTGCCAAAATATGTATCGACAGCCTGATCTTTTTCTGTCACGGGATACTCAATTTTTGTGCTTGTATTACAAGCGCCTGCAATCAATAAGAAACTGCTCATACATAAAAAATGTTTACATTTCATACACGTTAAATTAATTAAAGGACAAAGATATTCAAAAATATCCAATTAGCAGAATTATCGGGGCTTTCTCCGTGCACTTCTGCGTTTTCTGTATCTCTGTGCTGAAAATTGTATCATGACTATGTTTTCCAGCACAGAGAAATCAACGTTTCACAGAGCAAAACACAAATTTATTTTACAACAATTTAAATTGTACCCGAATTATTTTTTTTGTATTTTTGCGCCATGATGATAGTGAAACTGCCACTTATACGATTGTCTGTTTTGTTTGGCTGCATTATTCTCCTGTGTCTATGGAGTTTTTCATGCAGACCGGGCAAGTTTGATCCGGCACAGACAATGGATGAAGTTGAAAATACGTGTTCGTGTTTTTTCGGTATCTGCATTGATTCGCTCAATGTGGCCAATTATACCATCCGATCGGGAGACAACTTATCAGCCATTTTTTCAAAATTAGGCGTATCGGCAGCCAAAAGCGAAAACATTTATAAAGCCTCTGCCGACTTGCTCGACCCTAAAAAACTTCGTGCCGGACTGAATTATTATGCCTTATCGTCTCAGGACAGTTTGGAATCTGTCCGGTACATCATTTTTGCGAAATCTCGTATTGAGCATGTAATCATTGACTTGTCAAGCGAAGAAATCGATGTATATCCCTATCAAAAAGAAATTACGCAAACACAAAAATACGTATCCGGAAGCATACAATCATCTCTTTGGAATGCTATCGTCAATCAGGGCGCCAACTCACTACTGGCCATTCAAATTGAAGATATTTATGCATGGCAGATTAATTTCTTTGCCATTCAGCCCAAAGATTCTTTTCAAATACTGTACACGGAATCGTTCATCGAGGATACGCTATCAATCAATATTTTTTCCATTGACGGGGCTATTTTTATTCACGATCGAAAAACATTTACAGCCATTCCTTTTGTACAAGACAGTATCATCGAATATTTCGATGAAGAGGCACAAAGCCTTCAGAGAGCCTTTCTGAAAGCGCCATTAAATTACAGCCGTATCTCCTCAGGTTTTACGAATTCCCGTTTTCATCCCATCTTAAGGGTCAATCGCGCACACCATGGAGTAGACTATGTGGCGCCTTCCGGTACGCCTGTCAAATCCATCGGTAGCGGTAAAGTGGTAGCCAGGGGATATGAAGCAGGAGGCGGAGGCAACTACGTCAGGATACAACACAACTCGGTTTATACCACTTCGTATATGCACCTTAGCGGATTTGCTACCGGTATTCAGGTAGGAAAACAGGTTCAACAGGGAGAAGTCATCGGATATGTCGGTTCGACAGGATTATCTACCGGTCCGCATTTGGATTTCAGGGTCTATAGAAACGGAACGCCTATTGATCCTTTAAAAATGGAGTCTCCTCCCTCCCACCCTGTGAAACCAGAATTAAGAGATAGTTTCGAAGTTGTCAAACAAGAGGTTTTGCATAAACTCCTTAACATGGGAGGAAATGGAGAAACAGAGAAAGTTGGGGAAATGGAGAATTAAAAAAATCAATGATTCAGTTCTTCATTCCTCCTTTGAAGGGGGTTAGGGGGATGTTCAAATGGAGATAGGGGGGATGTGTTCAGTTATTAACAATAAAAATAATGCATAAAATATGAAGTTTTTGGGTAATATTATTTGGCTTATATTCGGCGGTTTGATTACTTCCATTGAATACTTGATAGCAAGTTTATGTATGATGATCACCATCATCGGTATTCCTTTCGGATTGCAAACATTGAAACTTGCCGGATTGGCGCTATGGCCTTTCGGCAGCAAAGTGACAGACAACGGTAGCAGCGGTTGTCTGTCAGTCATTATGAATATTGTGTGGATCATTTGCGGAGGATTATGTACTTGCCTGACTCATTTGCTGTTCGGCATCCTTCTCTGCATCACCATCATAGGCATCCCTTTCGGAAATCAGCATTTCAAAATGGCCAAATTAGCCTTGACGCCGTTTGGGAAGGATATTGTGCGGAAGTAGTTCAATGAGCGCTTAATAGACTACGTGTTTGATTGCGAAAAAACGTGCGAAAATGCGGCAACGGTAACTAATAGCCGCATTACCAAAACCATCGTACATTTTTAATTCATAATTATATATCATTTAAAAATTTACCACTTATTTTTGTCCTATCAATATCAAAAATGAAGGAAGGAAACGAGTGTATCCGAAACCCTGACAGGGTTCGACACCCTGTTAGGGTTAAGAAAAGACTAACGGATGACTACCTTATGCGATTTTGTCCCTGCGCCTGCTTGAATGGTCAGGATATATGTTCCTTTGGCAAATGGCTGTACGGGAATGGCCAGGACAGGCTGATTCGTCGTTTGTTGGAACACAGCGCTACCTGACAGGTTGACTAACGTAACAAGCGTTTCGCCCGCACCCTCTATCGTTACATACAATACTTCCGACGCCGGATTGGGATAAACAGCCGATTGAATAGAAGAAATCACTTCATTCGCATTTCCCGTGGGATAGAAATTAGTGTAATATTCTTCATAACTATAACTATCATCATCATATCCGGAACTCCATAAAAAGTACATGTAATCTACATTTCCCTTTTCATCATATTTAAATTCTCCTGTGCCGGTACCATATAAACTGCCATCAAATTCATATTCATATCCAACATGTTTGATTAACTGTTTCGCATCATTATAAAAGAATTCTTCTTTGGTAAGCAAAATGCCGTCAAAAATAAATATTGAACTTGAACTTTTTAATCCTTGTGGGTTGTAAGTGTTTACAAGACTCGCTGTAATCCATTCTTCACTTCCACTCAGTCCCTCGCCATCATACACAGTCGGGCGATTTCCTGCGTCAAATTCTACTGCTATAAATTTCGCATACAACACCCATTGGTTGTCCACAAACTCATATTGGTATATTTCAACAGGATTAAGCAAATCCGATTCATTCAACACATATACATCTTTACTATAGACTTCCCATACTCCTTCATATTCATAATACCCGTATGATATTTCTTCAGCCGTTACTTTACCGTCTTTTAACGTGTAAGTATATTCAATTTTACGAAACACTTGTTCGTTGCCATCCCAACAATCAACAAGTATCTCTTCTGTCTTTCGTCCGTCTGTATCATACTTAATGTGGGTTTTAGCGATCAGATCCGTTTTATCCTTGTCGGAAAACCGATAAACAGAGTCCGGCAGGTTTGCCGATCCGGAGCGGAATTGAACCGGACTGTACTTTTCGGCAGGCAGACTGTTTGCCGCGCCGGAGCGGGTTCTGACCTGACTGCGCTTTTCAGCCGGCAGGTTTCTTAACACTTGTTGAACAGACGTTCTGCCTTTCAACACATTCTTCACTGTGGCATTCTGTGCGCTTAACAGGCAAGGCGCCACACAAATCAAAAGTAAAAATTTTTTCATCTTTTTGAAAATTTTAAATTAAACATTAATGAGATTTATTCGTAATATATTTTTCTGTTCAGACAAGGTTCTACCTGCGTTACCCGGACAAACTCCGTTTAGACAGGTAGAATCTGTCAGGATAGTCCACACAGGAGAAATAATTATGGCGTTCCCCAATCTATTGCTTCATTTACACCGAGGTCCCTATACAAAATCCAATATAAATCCCTCGTTGGTTTATAGTCAAATACCGCATCAAGGTTATCCATTGCCACATCCGCACTATATACTACATTCCATCCTTTTTTATATGTTTTTATTAATGTTGAGGGAGTACCATACTCACGCATTACGGTAATATTCAAATCGCTTTCAGCATATAAAAAATACACGTCCACGACATCCTTTGCATTAGAATTGGCTAAAACGATATCATCAAAATAATTTCCCGCCGTATCGTATGCCACGAGGCTTACAAGGTATGATTTTGTACTGCCAAAATAATAATAATCTTCAAAACCAGCGTACTGTGGCCCAAAAAATACGCGAAGAAGAACATCCTTGCTGTCACGAAGTTTACTTTCGTCTATTGTAGCAGGAAGTGTAAGCGTAAAATTGCCGCCCGACCAATCGGTGGTTGCAACTGCTTCACCTGTCGACGCCGCTCTCAATGTGATTTCCTGAGATGACCTTGTTGAACTCATGTCCTCCGCTACGGCTCTTACTGTGCTGATTTTTGAGTTGTATTTACTGCCGTTGTAAACTTGCGCTCTGATAGTTGGATGTGCTTCATCAAACCTGAATGGTTCTAATTTAGACAAATCCGGGGCTTTGTCACATGCGACCAGCACGGTTGCAATTACTGAACTCAACATCACATTCGTTAAAAAAGATACTTTTTTCATTTTATTATCCCTGTATTCGTGTCGGGCGCAACTTTTAAAATTATTAATACCTGTTTGACAATGTTGTCCGTAGAGACGCAATGCATTGCGTCTCTACAATTCTTCGCTGTCGGATTCGCCGGAGGAGGCGGCTTTTTTCTTCCTTCCTTTTCGCTGTGCGAGCATGGTTTTGTAGCGGGCGATGTTGCTGTCGAGCCGGTTGACAAAGTCTGTCAGGTTGTGATTGGGGTTGAGCATCATCGTGGCTTCGATGCGGGCAATTATCTGTGCGTAGCAGTTGTCCGTTTCGTAGCGCACTTCGACCATGCGCAAATCGGTTTTCTGGCTCTGTTCTTCGTTGCGCTCCATCATCTGCGCCGAGAAGTCCTGATTGGCTATGTCTAACTGCTGCACCCATTCGCCGAGTCCGAGCAGGGCGACGTCGGGAGCGTATTTCCCGTTCATGTCCTGTACGAAATTGTAGATGGCTGCCGTTTCGGCGCTGTATCCCTTGATGGCGATATTGCCGTACTGGTTGAAGACAAGCATCAGGCTGGATGCGGCGTCCTGTTTGCCGGCGTCGAAATGCGACAGCATACCTTTTGTTACGTCGCGGAAACCGCGGTAGATATTGTCGCGCACACTGTCTGACTGCTCAATCCGTGCCGTATAGGCGCTTTTGCGAATCTGCACCAATAATGCGTCGGCATTGGCATAGTGTGTGAGAAAGGCGTCAAACTGCGCCTCACAGTTCATCGTTGCTGCGCCCTGCGCCTCTGCGAGCGCCTTAAATTCGGTGAAGAACTGAAACCACTCATCGTGTCTGAGGTTTTTTAAAAATGCTTTTTCTGTATTCATGTCTTTAATATTTATAAGTGAACATTATGTTGCGGGTGAATGATGCGTTGTAAAACTGTCCCTGACGGCAGGGCATATATTCCGGCGACCGGAAAGTCTCCCCGCCATGGCGGACAGCGTTTCCGACGGCCGGAAAGTTTCGCTCCGGCCGTGGCGATGTTTTCCGGCGGCCGGAAAGTATGCCTGCAACCATGGGCACGGTTTCCGGCGGTCGGAAAGTCTCTTCCGGACGATACGCCCGGCAAGGTCGTCGACGGTTTTTGTTTTTTTGGGACTTGACCCCGGCAATCCGGTCGGTCGGGTCTTTCGTTACGGTGTTCTCAATCAGATAGAACCGTTCGTGAATTTTCTTAACTGTTGCCATACTTTTTTAATTTTTAATGTTATGTAATCAGTAAATTTATTGCTATATATAGAGTTATTTTAATTGTATTATTTATTGGTTTTCGCCGCTCCCTTTTGTTTCTTAACGAAAGGGTAATGGTTCTGAATTTGTAATTCATTTATTACTTGCGTTACAAATGCTTTACCATTTCCTCCCTCGGTTCCGTTCATTTTTCACATTTCTATTTATTTGTTTATCCTTACAATAACTCCGTCTTCGGTCATTTCATGTATAACATTCATTGTTTCAAAATTACCCCCGACAGTTGTTCGGGTGTCATTTGTTGCGCTTCTTGTTGTACTATTTGACACTCGAGTCCATACCACATGATCGTTATACGTGTTTAATAAGGTATTGTTATTTATAGGTAATATCCAATCATAAAAATAAGTAACAAGTATAAGAGGCTTATCACATGTAGAAAAGTGCCCTGTAGCACCATTCGAATGCAAATAAATTGTGTTATTGTTTATTGAATATACTCCCGTTGAGACAAGAAAATTCTCTATTGTGGCGCATCCGCCAAAACTGAATGTAATTTTTTCGGGATTGTGTTCATACAAGTATGTTCCATCCGGATACAATATTAATATTTGGTTGACTGACACATTATACTCTCCAATTTCATTTCCATTTTCAGCATATTGTTTAGCTCCTATCTCTCCAGTCCCCGTCCATGTTCCTACAACAGCAGATAAATCATCAACACTTTCTTGTTGAATAATGCTAACTGTTTGCGGCGTTACGCCTGTGCCGGAGACTGTAACAGTAGTTGTCCGCTGGCTTGCACCTGTATTGGTTGCGGCTGTGACGGTTACTGTACCGTTATTGTTACCCGATGCATGCGATACCGTTGCCCATGATGCGCCGCTGCTGACTGTCCAGTCGGTATTGGCGGTGATGGTAAACGACTGCTGT
>Ga0099364_10014006_pt1 | contig 10710 bp, 8 predicted proteins | sample TergutTh196P3_FD_73070 | JGI IMG/M metagenome (GOLD analysis project Ga0099364, IMG submission 73070) | Microcerotermes parvus P3 segment gut microbial communities from Pointe-Noire, Republic of the Congo - Th196 P3 | ecosystem: Host-associated > Arthropoda: Insects > Digestive system > Gut ...
CGACAGCTTGCCCGCCGCGTTGTGTTCGAGTAGCTTGTCTTTTTTGTTGATTTCATTCTCGATTTTCTGCTCTAACTTCTTAATATCCTTAACAAGGCTGCCGCTTTGTTCAAGACCCTTATACATTTCAATATAGCTTTCAATCAGACCTTCGGATATAGGCGCGGTTTCCTTGAACAGTTCAAACAATACCGGCTTTAACTCACTTTCATAGATGGCGAAGGCGGGGCAGGAATCCGCGCCGTTGTTGATTTTGCCGCTGCACACCCACTTGCTGTTGACCTTGCCCTGCTTGTCCTTGCTGTCGCGGCGGTAATATGTGCTACCGCAATGTGTGCAAAACAGCTTGCCAGTCATGAGATTGTCGTGGTTGCAAATGTTTTGCCGTGCTTTTACGTCCTTGCTGCGGCGGGACAATACCTCGTTGGCTTTTTCCCACAATTCTTCGCTGACAATAGCGGGGACAATTTCGCCCGTTTCGTCCTTAAACATCACCCATTCCTCGGGCGGCAGAAACTTTTGCTTTTTGGTGAACATATCCACGATTTTCACTTTGTTGCCGACATAATAACCTTTGTATTTAGGGTTGGAAATAGTGTTTGACATAGTGGAATGGCTGATTTTATTACCGTTGCGGTTGCGGTAGCCCTGCTCCCAAAACAAATTCTCAATCTGTTTCATACTGTATGAATCGGTGGCGTAAAGCTCATATAATTGACGAACCATCTGTGCCTCCGGTTCGTTGATAATAAGCCGTTTGTTGTCCTTATCATAACCAAACATACGGCTGTTGCCGAGGACAACACTATTTTTAATCGCTTGGCTGTGCCCGAATTTAACCCGGCTTGATAGTTTTCTAAGTTCGTCCTGTGCTATGCTCGCCATAATGGTTAGGCGTAGCTCGCTGTCCTCGTCAAAGGTATTGATGTTGTCGTTTTGGAAAAACACACCTACATTATACGAGAGAAGCTTGCGGGTGTATTGAATACTGTCGAGGGTGTTGCGGGCAAAACGGGAAATTTCTTTCGTGATTACAAGGTCGAACTTACCGCGCTGCCCGTCCGAAATCATATTATGAAAATTATCGCGTTTGAGCGTGGAAATGCCTGACAGCCCCTCGTCTATGTAGCCGTCAATAAATTTCCAATTTTTATTATTTTTGATAAATTCACGGTAATAGCTAATCTGATTGTCAAGTGAATTAAGCTGTTCGTCCTTTTCGCTCGACACGCGGGCGTAAAAGGTTACGCGCAGGGGCATGTCATAGATTGATTTTGTTCTCATGTCCTGTCGTATTGCATGAACGTCCATTCGTATATCCCCCTTGAAATTCGTTGCATCATTTTCAATATAGAATATTGTACCACAGAAAATCGGATGACGCAATAGGAAAATCAAATTTTTTGTAAAAAAATACTCTCATCCCGCTTTTAACTGCGGGATGAGAGTATTTTTAATCTATGGGCGTGGCACTTTGAAGTAATTAGGGTTTTCATTTTATTGCGTTCCGATTCTGTAATAATGCCGCGGTCATATAGGTAGCTGTTAAAGTAGTTTAGCCAAATTTCATTTGCAACAGCTTGTTTCTGGTTTTCGGTTTTCAACAGACACGCCCCCCTTTGTTTTATAGTATGTGGTAATTTGGAAGAATTATACATCATAGCCCGTGCCCCCTGTCTTTTGCTCTTAGCGGCGTTTGCCGCGCCTGTTGTGGTGTCCTCAATTGGTGTATCAAATCTCGTATAAAATCATTTACCCTCTGTGGAAACATCTCTAACGCCTTACAAAACCATTTTGTTTTCTCGTAAAGTGCTTCCCAACGGGATTTATAAATATCTCGGGCATTCTCAGCCCGCTCCAATTTATATTTCAAGTCGCTAATCCTCGATTTCGCCACAATACCTTGCTCTGCGGCGTTTAATACAGTTCCCCAATTCCTTTTGGATAACGTAACCTTGTCACCAAATGTCGTTGGCTTTGCCATACTTTGAAATTCACCGAACATAATTCCAACGCCCTTGACCCTATCGTCAATTTTTTCGTCAAGCGATTTTAATTTAACTTCCTTTTTCTTGATTTTTTCGTTCAATTCGGCGGTCTTTGCGGTTTTGTCCTCAATCGTTTGCCCTAAATGCTCCGCATGTTCCGTATCTTTTTTGAGTTTGAACTCCAAATCTGATAAATGCTCTACTGTGCTACCACGTTCCCCACGCTCAAAATCCTTAAATCCCGCCTCTTTCATACACTCATAGAAACGGTCTTGCAGCAGGGAGTACGAATTTACCCATACGCCGTTTTCGTCTTTGCGTTTCCACCATTTTTTACTATGGCTGACTTGATTTATGGTATCTTTTAACTGCCCCGCCTTTTCTTTGCTCCGCTTGCTGAAATAAATCTCTTTTTTAACCACAGGCACATATATAACGTGCAAATGATAATGATAAACGTCCTTGCCTAAATCGGCAGAAAGTCCGACATTTACCTCATCGGCATGCATTACGGCAGATAGAATGTACCGCTCATCGCCGACCTCTTTTACCGCCAAATTATATGCCTCTTGATAAAACTGCTTTGCGAAGTCATATCCACCGTTTTGCTCGAAGTATGAGGTATTAACATCAAAAATCATTTCGTCAATGATTTTTGCGTTTTCCTTTTGCCCTCGTGTGCTGATAACCTTATCCGCAAGCAGTTTATCAAATTCTTCGATATACGTTCCCTCGCACTTCTTAAAATGCACATTAAACGGAACTCGCTCCAACTGAATATCAGCATTACTGTAACATTCATTTTTCCGCTCGTTGTGCCGTTCTCTAATGCCCACGCCGCTCCGTGTATATGCGGCATTACGGACTACTGTTTTGTTTGCCATTACCCACCACCCCCGTACATATCGTGGTTGACCTCGGCACGGTAATAGCTGTCAATCGTAGTAGGTGCGTTATATAGCACAGCCCTCATATATGCTCTGATATTACGGACTTTGCTTGTGTTTTTATCCACTTGGTCAAAGGCGTATTCGATATGCTCGGCGGTTAATTTCAAAAATCTGCTTTTCACCACTTCCGCCGGATATTCCACGCCGCCGATTTTTATAGTTTCCTGCTTGCCGCATACTACATCAAGCATTAACTCCACAACCTCGCTAACGCGCTCCATATCGTACCTTTCGCACATAATGTCATATTCGATATTTGATTTTATCAATCCGCGGTATGCGCCAATCGTATCAATCCCATCTTCCCGATTGATAGATTGATGGTTCTTGTCAAAATGGTTATTCTTCTTTGGTTCTTCTTTGTGTGAAACAGGTTCACTTACCTCGTGAACCTCGTTCACTAATGCAGATGAATATATTTCATTTGATTGTGAAATAGGTTCATCTTTATATGAAAGAAATTCACCGTCCGACAGAATGGTGTACTGATTCACATTCGACCCCTGCACTTTACTTTTTGATATAAGCCCCAACGATACCAACACTTTTATAGACTTGATAATCGTCCGCTCTGTGCAACCGACCGCTGCCGCTAATGTTCCTATGGACGGATGGCATTTGTTATTTTTGTCCTTAAAACTGCAAAGGGTTATAAAGGTCATCTTTTGAAATGCCGTCAATCCGCCGCACCGTATAAATCCGTTGCCGACCTGTGTAAATGGTTTGCTTGCCATACTCGTCCTCCTCCTGCTAAAATTTTGTTTTGAAAAAAGCGTTGACTTTCTTCAAAAGTTGTGTTAATATGATATTAAACATCTTGATACGCGCCATCTTGATATGTTTTATCTCGATGTAGGGTATCGTGTCTGATTTCATTATACACGATAATAAATATCGTGTCAAGTGTTTTTTGAAACTTTTTTATTTGTAATAAAGGGGTAATGTTTATGGCTAATTTTGCCGATAGGTTAAAAGAATTACGCAAGCAAAAAGGCGTAACACAAAGACAAATGGCGGACTTGTTAGGAATAGCTGAACGGAATTATCAGCGTTATGAAACAGGTGTCGTTGACCCGACAGCTTCAAATTCTATGAAACTTGCTGATTTTTTCGAGGTAAGCGTTGACTACTTGTTGGGGCGTGTCAATTTTTGGCACGACAAAGAGGGGCATATCGTTGTTAAAGTGCCGCCGGATATTTTCGGAACAACTGATGAGGAACTGGCAGAAATGGAAAGAAATGCAAAAGAAAAATGGGAGAAAAGCAACAAAGTTCGGAAGAAGAAATAACGTGAAATAGTCTCATACATATAATGAAATACATTCACCATTCCATATAAGAAAACATCGGCGGAGGAACGCACCATATAACATTCTTTGAATGTATATGACCCACTCTGACACTTTCGGCAAGCCGCAAAGTGTCGTGGGCTCTCCGAGGGGGCGTCGTCTGCGGACGCCGCTTGGACGGCTCCGCCGTCCGTTCGCTTATATCCAAAAAGGCTACCGCTTTTTGAATAACGCTCACAAAAAATCCGACTTGCCGTGACAGGCAACTCGGATTTTTTTAATGGTTGCGTTTCTGTCGAAACGCATAAAATAAATTATAGTTAAGGGGAAGTCCGACTTGTGGTCGGACTTCCCCTTGCAATAGTATATTTTATTTTCCGTTGTCAAGGGGCGAGCGGTTGTATTTTGCCGCTAACACACGGGGCGGCAAAATCTCCACCGTCAAGTATGACCCCATTGACAATACGGATGCAGAAAAAATTTTTACAAATTTCTTGAAGACGATTGATTTTATTCGCCGATTAGTATATAATATGTTTATATTACTATGGAAGATGTGCGGTTAGTATGGATTATATCGGCGCAAAGGATACATCTGATAAATGGGGTATAACAAGGCGGCGGGCTCAATTATTATGTGAGCAGGGGCGAATACCCGGTGCGAATAAAATCGGTACAATATGGATTATTCCGCACGATGCTGTAAAACCTAATGACGCGCGAATAAAATCCGGTAAATACATCAAACAAAAAGAGGATAAATAGCTTATGGATATTAAAAAATTACAAAGTATTTTTGCTATCGGTGAAACGGTGGCAGTTGAATTTAAGCGGTGCGGCAACGGAATCGAATCGGACACATACGAAACCATTTGCTCATTTTTGAACCGTTATGGCGGCGATATATTTCTTGGCGTTGAGAACAGCGGCAAAGTTTGCGGTGTACCTAAAAATGCGGTAGAAGATAATATCAAGAATTTTATTACAATGATTAGCAACCCGGACGTCATATCGCCCACGGTGTACCTTGTGCCGGAAATTTTGGAATATGAAGGTCAAACGATTATTCATATCCACGTACCGCCAAGCTCGGAAGTGCATAGCTATAAAAAAATTATATATGACCGAAATAATGACGCCGATGTAAAAGTGACGGCGACAAATCAGATTGCCGCTTTATATATTCGTAAACAGAAGATTTTTACCGAGAAAAAAGTCTATCCATACGCAAAAAACGAACATCTGCGGTTCGACCTGTTGCCGCGCATCCGTCAAATGGCAGTAAATCGGAATAAAGACCATCCGTGGAAAGATATGACTGATTCAGAGTTGTTGCAAAGCGCCGGATTAGTCAGCGAGGATGCGGAAACAGGAAAGAGAGGATATAATCTCGCGGCAATTATGCTACTTGGACGTGATGATATAATTTTTTCGACAAATCCGGTATATCGCACAGATGCTTTGTTGCGTAAAGTGAACTTTGACCGTTATGATGACCGGTTAATCGTGCAAACAAATTTAATCGAAAGTTATTATTTGTTGCTCAAATTCGCGGAAAAGCACCTGTGGGATAAATTTTATCTTGAGGGTGATATAAGCGTTAGCCTCCGGAATATCATTGCACGCGAAATGCTTGTAAACACGTTGATTCATCGAGAGTTCACAAGCGCGCACTATGCGAAATTTATCATTGAAAAAGATAGGATGTTCACCGAAAATGCTAACCGCGCCGTTACCGGTGGCGTCATCACGCCGGACAATTTTGACCCAACCCCTAAAAATCCGATTATCGCGGCATTCTTCCGCAATATTGGTTTGGCGGACGAGCTTGGCTCCGGTGTAAGGAGACTACATCATTATGTGCCGAAGTATTCCGGAAAAGTGCCGGAATTGATTGACGGTGATATTTTTAGGATTATTGTACCGCTTGACGATAATTATTCTTATGATGTTGAAATGGATAAAAAGTTCGGTGATGTCGGTGAAAAGTTCGGTGAAAAGTTCGGTGAAAATGAAACACAAAATAAAATTTTATCCGAAATGCGTGAAAATCCAACAATAAGCGCAAAATCAATAGCAGAAAAACTCGGATTAACAACGCGAGCCATAGAGAAGAATATCCGCGCATTGAAAGATTTAGGTACTGTTGAACGTGTCGGAGGGGCAAGAGGCGGACGATGGGTTTTGTCGATAAACAAAGAACAAAAATTATAAGATGGTGAAGGTGGCATGGGCTTATGGCGAAAGGCTATGTATTTTATTTCATTGTATATATAGTTATTTGCGTTGTTTTTCGTGTAATTGGAATCCCTGATGCTACATCAGCCTTTCTCGCATTCATCATAACTATTATTATTGGTGTAAACAGACATAAAAATCCAAAATCACTTAAAAACACCGTTGAATCAGAAGCAGATGTAACTAAACAGAATTGTATGGAAAGCGAGAATGAAAATATGCAAGATGTTGCCGGAAATAACGATACACATGAATGGAAGCAAAGAAGAGAGCGGCTTGTTGAGGAAAATCGTTTAAGAGCGAAGCAGCTTCGTTTGAAATATGCTGATTTGTCCAAAATAGTGCTTAAAGATGAAAATGAAACATCTTCTAAACAGGAGGATGAGGAAACAGAGATTGTCAGGACAACCAATGATGATGACAAAATAGTTCCTTTGGACATATACCGCACAACTTACGAGCAAACCTCCTTTGCGACAATAAATTTATTGGATACAAATAAAGAGGGCTCTTATTCTACGGAAAAAATCGCCGTACAGCAACCGCGTCAAAATCACCGAGAGCCGTATGCCACCTTTGCAAAAATGCGCAAAGTCGGCAAGACCTCTTTACGTAATTACGGCTATTATGGGGATGATGCCATAATTTTCTACAAGCAAGCTGAGTTTATGAAGGACTTTGTTGATGATTACGACAAAACAGTTCCCCTGGACACATACCGCACAACGTACGAGCAGATGTCCAATGAACAATTGCGAACTTATTTTACTTGGAGAACAAAAGTTAGGAGTGGAAATATCGAAGAAATTTCAATTTCGTATTATGCGTTTTGTTATATCTATGAATTGATTAACGGCATTGGCGTACTAGGCGGGAAAGACGGGATAGAAAAGTTGATAAGTTTTTGGGACGGCTACAGAGTCCATGACAGCAAGATAGATTCTTACGTGAAATGGTGGATAAAGGATTATTATATAGCACACTCGGGTGAAATGTCGGAGTGCTTTGACTCAATCGCAAAACGTTGTCCGGTGTCATACGAAGATTATAGCCACTATATAGAACGGATAAAACAGGGCGAGTGGGATATAAATTTTTTGGAAATGCGTTCGGCATATAAAATTTCAAAAAAGGCGTTTTATGTAAAAGGCAATACCAAAGTGATAGAAGATTGTTTGAGTGCAGTTTTGCAAGCGATAAACAATCTCTTTGCCAAACATAATTTAGACTTTATTGATTTGTTTTGGTCAAAGTATCAATATGATTACTGGTCGCCTTTTAGAAGCGCGGTTTATATGCCACGCAAATATAGCGACAAGGTAGTGAAACTAAGTGAGTGGGAAATTTACACATGTAAAAAAGGAAAATGGTCAGGACAAACATACAATTTTTACAATTTCCCTATCACTAAAGGATACATCCTTAAAAAGATAGAAATTCAAATGAGGGTGGTTTTTGGAGGTTCAAAAAATTTGAAAGCACCGTCCGTCAGCGAAATTAAGCAAGAATTTACAGGCTATAATCGTTCTTTGAATGGCACAGATGAATGGGAAAAACAGGCATATGCGCTTATTAAAAGCACGGATTTTGAGCAAACCATAATTAATGCTATTCAAGAATATTGCAAATTTGCAAATATCATCGTAAAAGATGGTAAAGTTACTGAGATTAAACCGATTGAAATAGACATGAGCAAGCTTGACAAAATCAAAGAGGAACACGAAGCAACCGCAAAAAAACTTATTGTTGAAGAATTGCCGGTTGAGGAAATTGAACCCATGCATGCTGAAATTGACGAGTGCAGCTTTACCATTGGCGGTAACGATGAGCTTATTGCATCTTTAACGAAAGACGAATTAGATTTGTTAATATCTCTAATGAAAACCGGGCAAGCCTCTTCTAATTGTGAGATTTTGATAGAATCCATAAACGAAAAAGCTCTGTCGGCTATTGAGGATAATGTTATTGACTATGCAGATGGAATGCCATACATTTATGATGAATATTTGGATGACTTAAAAATATCAGTAGGAGGAAGAAACCAATGAACATTTCAAACAAAATCCCGCCTCGAGTTGCGAGTACATTATTAAACGCTTTGAAAGGCGGGGTTGTCCCGCGCACCGGGCTTGGTTATATAACGGTTGGCAGGAAGGATGAAATCGATGCCCTTTTGCATGATGTTGACACTATATCAGACGGGGGCGCGTCATTTAGATTTGTCGTAGGCAAATATGGCACAGGGAAAAGCTTCTTGTTACAAACAATTCGTAACTATGCGATGGAGAGAGGCTTTGTTGTCGTAGATGCCGACCTTTCGCCGGAGAGACGTTTGGTAGGTAGCAAGGGCGAAGGGCTCGCTACATATAAAGAGTTGATGAAAAACCTATCCACACAAACATCGCCTGATGGCGGGGCACTAAGTCTTTTGTTGCAAAAGTGGATATCAAATTTGAAAACAGAAGTAATGATAGAGCAGTCCATAACTGCCGAAAATAAAAAATTGAACGATTTGGTTGAGATAAAAATTCATCAAACGATAGATGAACTGGAAACCATTGTTCATGGCTTTGATTTTGCGAGAATAATATCTATTTATTGGAAGGCTGTCGTTAATGAAGATGACGAAATGAAAAGCAAAGCCCTAAAATGGTTTCGAGGTGAATTTTCTACCAAAACGGAAGCGAAACAAGAACTTGGCGTTGGAGTGATTATAAATGATAGTGATTGGTATGATTATATTAAGCTTTTTTCTCTGTTTGTTGTGAAGGCTGGATACAAAGGAATGCTGATGATTATTGACGAAATGGTAAACCTTTTCAAGGTTCCTCATTCTGTTACGCGGCAGTATAATTATGAGAAAATTCTTACCATATATAATGATATTATGCAGGGTAAGGCGCAGCATCTCGGCGTAATTATGGGTGGGACGCCACAAAGCGTTGAGGATGCGCGCCGTGGGATATTCAGCTATGAGGCTTTAAAATCACGGTTGGAGAGCAGCAGATTTTCAGACGGAGTTACTCACGACTTGCTCTCGCCTATAATCAAGCTAAAAACGCTTACCCCCGAAGAAATGTACTTTTTAATACAAAAACTTGAAATGATTCATGGACAAGTTTATAAATATGAACCACAGTTATCTGACAATGACCGGCAGTTTTTCATCAAAACAGAATATGCGCGGGTAGGGGCAGACCAAAATATAACACCACGAGAAATTATTCGTGATTTCATTGAGATACTGAACATAATACTCCAAAATCCCGGCAAGACAGTTGGGAATATTTTGGGAGGCGAGGATTTTAAATACTCCGCTTCAATGGATAATGACGAGAAAATTCAAGAGGAATTTAAGGGGTTTGAGATATGAGTGCGTTTGAAAAGTTAGCTCCGTTTATACAGGATTATATCTTTCGGAATAGATGGGAGGAATTGCGCGAAGTCCAAGTCGCAGCGTGTGATGTGATTTTTAATACGTGTGATAATCTTTTGATTGCCACTCCGACTGCCTCCGGCAAAACAGAAGCGGCGTTTTTGCCGATAATAACCGAACTTTACAACACTCCTTCCGATAGTGTAGGAATATTGTATATCGCTCCGCTTAAAGCTTTAATTAACGACCAGTTTGCCCGAATTGAGGAACTTTTGGAGGAGGCGTACATTCCTGTAACTAAATGGCATGGTGACGCCTCACAAACACTAAAAAATAAACTTGTTAAAAATCCTAAGGGGATTTTGCAAATAACGCCCGAATCCTTAGAAGCGATGTTAATGAAACGCAAACAGCATATTATTTCTCTGTTTTCTGATTTGCGTTTTATTGTTATTGATGAGGTTCATAATTTTTTAGGCGAAGATAGAGGTGTGCAGCTGTCTTCTGTTTTAGAACGCATACAGCATTTAACAAAAAATATACCGAGAAGAATCGGACTTTCCGCGACAATAGGAAATCTATCTGCCGCCGAAGAATGGTTAGGAGGTGGTAGCGGGAAAAAATGTACAACACCGATTATTTCAAACGAGCGCCGCAAAGCACGGATAATGATGAATCATTTCTATGCCTTGCCTAACAAGTTAGATTCCGACGAAGAAAGTTGGAAACCTTATTTCGATTTTCTTTATAATTTGACAAAAGGCAAAAAAAGCATTATATTTTCTAATTCGCGCTCAGATGTTGAACGTAATATTATCAATTTAAAAGATATTGCAGAGCGAAAGAGGGAACGAGATGTGTTCTTAGTG
>Ga0099364_10014007_pt1 | contig 10710 bp, 8 predicted proteins | sample TergutTh196P3_FD_73070 | JGI IMG/M metagenome (GOLD analysis project Ga0099364, IMG submission 73070) | Microcerotermes parvus P3 segment gut microbial communities from Pointe-Noire, Republic of the Congo - Th196 P3 | ecosystem: Host-associated > Arthropoda: Insects > Digestive system > Gut ...
CCGGGGTTGATTTGTGTTACGCCGGAAAAATATCAGCTATGAAGATTGTCCCATTGAGGGTCGATTTTGTCAAGAGGCGTCCATGCCGGGACTGGTGGCGAGTGCAGAATACGGAGTTCCCGGATAGGAATTTTGATTTTCAAACCATTTTTTTCGTCGGTTTCGCGATATTTGGTGTGTTTCGCGTTGAAAATCATTGTGACGGAGTCTGGCAACCCGGATTCGGGGAATAGCCAAAAACATAACCCGTGAACAGATACGCGAGTTTGTATATACTCCGGTGCCTGGCAGTTGGTTGAACATTGCGGAATGTGAATTGAGCGTTTTGACGAAGCAATGTTTAAGTGTACGAATGAATGACATGGAAAATGTACGCCGTGCGGTTGCGGCTTGGACCGACTATCGGAACGAACATGCAAAGGAAGTCAACTGGCAGTTCACCACAAACGACGCCAGAACAAAATTGAAATCCATTTATCCCGTCTATCACTTCGAAAACAAATGAGTATAAATTTAATCAACATGAATTTTTAGAAAGGACAGTCCAGTAGGATAATAAACAGTCATTTTGTATTCCCCTTTTCCGCGTTCTGGGCTACTCACATTTCGAGTCACGGAAAAAATTCACGATGTTATTTCACGCAGAGCACACGGAGAATTCTTACCTGGCACCATCTCTGCGACCTCTGCGCTCTCTGCGAGAAAAAAGATTTTTTTGCGACAACGCCGCGTCAGTGTCTGTACTCGAAACTCCGCGTTTTTTTGGCATCCCGGATCATTTTTTCCATTTCACGATAACCGGCTTCGGACAATTCGTCATCGGCCACGTTCAACAGCGTCGCCACAGCAACGGCGGGACGACCGGCAAAGAGCGTGTCGAGCAGATTTTTGAGCAACGATTGCGGAGCTTCTTCCCGCCGCAACACCGGGCGATAGAGATAACGTGTTTTCTCACGCCGGTATTCGAGAAAACCTTATAATGGCAAGGACATCGCCGACCGACGCTTCGCCAAACCGGAGTACAGTTTCGACAACCTGCCGCTCGCGAGACGCAAGCGTCTCCAGTCGGGGTGACGATTTTGACATGAATTCCTCCCATATCCTGTGTTTTATCAAAAAGTGCTTTAATTGAAGCATCTGCTCGAAATACAGCACTTTCGGACTTGGGAGTCAAGAGCAATTCGAGAGTGAATTGCCGTGAAATCTTCCGGCTTTCGTCAAAAAAAAAACGACGGGCAGACATCTCTGCGCCGTCGTTTTTGTCTATTGCATCAGGGTACGTATCCCCCCTGTTTCTGGTCACTCTTGCGAGTTTCCTAAAAAATGTTGTGCGTCACGACTTCGCAAGCCGCAACAAAGTGGACATCTTATTCTGCTTCGGGTGTAGCAGGGGCACCGCCTGCCGGGGTTTCAGCAGGTGTTTCATCGTCAGCTTGTTGGGTTGCATCAGGTGTCGGTGTCGGTGGTGCAGGTTTTTTGCAACCAAGCGAGAAGCAAGCGAGGCAGGCGACCATCAGGGTGAGTGCGATCAGTTTTTTCATTCTACATTTCTCCTTACGTTTTGCACATCATCAGTTGTGAGTTGTGCCGTGTCAGACATTACGGCGACTTTAGCCGGATCGTGAAACATTTCACAATCTTCACTATAATATGACGTATCAAGGAATAGTGCAACCGTTTTTGCGAAAAACAAGGCAAAAAAATATTAATTTCTTAGAATATATATTATAATATGATTTTCTTTTCAGTCACAACAAAAATACGTAAACTGCCTAATTTCCACGTGTAAATTGTGGAACCGCCATCTGCGGAGTCTGGCTGCCGCTAAATGGTTGCAACAGCAATGGTTCTGTCATTGAGGGAATTGTTGCAGGAACCGTAGCTTCAGGGAGTCTTACAGGCGAAAGCGGTGGAGATTGCGGATTCAATGATTGTGCATCAGCACGGTAAAGTATATAAAACTCCGTTTCAAAAACAGGTTCCAACTTCAACAGTGGCGACTGAGAGGATTTTTCCGACAAAATATACGTAAAACGATATTTTTCCTGCAACGCGATCAGTTCGTCTTGGGATTTTGTCTGCAAAATTTGTTCAAGCAATAATCGTTCCTGCCTGCTACTGTACCTTTCCCTGAGATCATCAGGAACATGATCAAGGTTGAGCGAATAACAGTCATTCATCGTTTCATACCACTTGACCAACGACGCGGCGTCATGCGGCATTTCTTTCCGGGTACTGACATTCGCCCGTTTGGCGTACCACTTGAACGATTCATCGCGCTGCGGAACCAGGAAAATCGCGTCTTCCTCCGTGTTTTCAGCGATCCATTCGCACATTGCAAGCCATGTCGGAAAGATGTTCGGCGACGAACTGGGAAGCACCGTTCGCGGGATGGTCGGGAACAAACGTTTTTGCGAGTGTTCGAGCAACATCGGCACAGAGGCTCCGAACACGATCAGCAGGCTCAACATCAACTGCAACATTGACCAGCTTGGCGGACGGTCGGGTTGTGACGAATGGTTGCGGTTCCAAAACAGCAGGAAACCGCAGAAGATGAGTACAACACCGTAGGCCAGTGTATTCGATTCGCTCGTGCAATTGTCGTAGGACAAGCCGGTGCGCATCGGCGGGCAGAAGTTCGTGAAATACAAAAACGCCAGTCCATAAACCACACCGGCCATCAAGGCCGAACCGCCAAGCGATTTGATCCACCAATGCGTTTCAGCCGGGTATTGCGTCTTGCGGCAAAGTGCGATCGCGCGGTACAAAATCGCTGTGCCGCAAAGGGCCATGCCCAGCGGAATGGTAAAATCGGTCATGCGAAACCAATAATACTTGAGCAGTTTTGCGGCAAGAATCACCTGGGGTGGAAGCTGGCTTTCGTCCTCAATGGGAACGCGTAGCCCGTAGGCAATGATGAACCCGACACAGGAAATCATAATCGTCCCGACGACAAAGCACGCAATGCGGAACCCCGGCGGTGCGGGCGGCTGGATGATCGGCTCGTTGTCAGGTACGGCTTGCGGGTCGTCCGGGCGGATGGTTTTGCGCCCCCAAACGACAGCAGCGCAAAACAGCCAGGCCATCGTCAGCAACGACAAGCGAATGGTCCAGCTTGTGTAAAACCTGTAGGGCAACAGGTGATGCGGTAACCGCTTGAACACGGCGATATAATTAGCTTGTTCCTTGATGTGTTGAGCTTCAGACTTCTGGTTTTCAGGTTCAGGGTTTCCGGCTTCAGACTCCGGGTTTTGCGTTTCAGAAGGTTGGACTTCGGACTCCGGCCACTCTGCTCTCTGCTCTCTGCTCTCTGCGCTCCCCAAAGCCCGATCCATCAAAATGCACGGCACAACGCCAACCAGCGAAATTGCGCCGCCGATCAGCAACGGCAGGATCATTCGCTTGAGCGGCATCCGGTCGGTGCGCCGTTGTAACAGCCAGGCCATGCCGCCTGCCACAACCGCCCAACCGCCGACAACCGGATGATACGCGGCGGCCATGCCGAACAACACCCACATCAGATTCCAGCGATTTCGGGCAAGAGCATCAAGCCCCAAAAAAACGAACACATACGCGAACACCTTGCCCTCAATACCGCCGATGATCCACTCGCCTGCCATTTGAAATTTGACCATAAAACAGGCGAACACAAGTGCAGAAACGACCGACGCCCAGGGGATAGTCACGACCACGCGGCTGAGACGATACCAACCCAAAGCCAAGGCCAGCCACAGCACCGACCGTCCCACCCAGGTTGCTACGTCGAGCCCCATGTAAAGCGTGAGCCAGCCAAAGGTTTTGTAAAACAGCCAGTGCGTGTCGTAACTGTTCAAAAACACATCATTTTTCAACAGTTCAGGTTGCCAGGCATGCATGGCCTTGCCGACGTAATACGGCTCATTGGTGTCAGGAACCGGCCAAGCCCCATAAATGAAAAAAATGGCGAAAATCAGGATCAACTCGGCCAATGCCCGGGTGAACGGTTGCCGCTCGACCTCGGGAATCGGCGGTCCAATCCGTCTTTTGGGTGTGTCGTCTTTGAGATCGTCCCACGTGACGCTCGATGGCTGTTGTGGTTTGCCAATGTCCATCCTGTTGACGGCATCCTGGCGATTGTGATGTTTTTTGCTCATGCTGAGTGAATGATTACTATTCCGATGTGGCTTTGGGCGTCCATGACGCTTCAGCTAAACGAAACAACCCCAAGGTAACATTATGCCAAAAATAGATTTTTCAAGCAAGAGCAATCATTGGCCGGGGAAACCAAGATGGCAGGGCGGTTGTGCCGTGGCTCCACAACCACTTGCAGATGCTTTGTGTGGATTGCTATTTCCTGTCAAACAGCAGCGTTGTCACCGTCATGAACAGGCCGAACGCGATGGCCAAACAACCGCCGATAAGCAGTGCGTTGCCGAAAGAGTGGGAGATTTCGGCGTGGATGAGAATCGCACCGGCGATAATTAATGCCGTGCTGACCATTGCAACGGCCAGCCGCTTGCTGGAGCGCGTGACCGTTCGGTCGAAGACCATCAAGCCTTCGTGCGTGAGCCGCAACTGGAACTGGTTGCGATTGAGCAATCGGAAGAAACGGTCAGTGTTGTTCGGCAGCGACTCGATCATTTCCGCGTAAGCCAGTGCGGTGCGCGTGACTCGTTTGCGGATGCGGTTCGGACTGTAACGCCGCCGCACAAGCCGTACGATATAAGGCCGCGCGTGGGCGATGACATCGAAGCCGGGTGCCATCGCCGTGACGATTCCCTCGGTGGTCGTAATCGCCTTAATCAGGAAAACGATGTCGCTGGGACAGTGAATTTGATATTTGCGAAGCTTCTCGAAAAAATCCTGCAAGAGTTTTCCGATTTGCATGCGCGTGACCGGTGTGGCTCGGAAACGCGCGATGTACGTGGCAACATCCGACTGAAAGTCGCGCCGACCGGCCGTCATGGGATCAATTTCAGCCAAGTCGATCACCGCGCGAATAACCAGTTCTGCGTCACCGAGTGCGACGCCGTAAAAGACGCTGGCCAGCAAGTCGGCAGTTTTCCGGTCAATGGAGCCTGTCATGCCGCAGTCAATGAAAACGACACGTTCGTTGTCCTGGATAAAAAGATTGCCCGGGTGCGGATCGGCGTGAAAGAACCCGAACTGGAAACACTGCCGGAACACCGCATCACAGATCGTTTTGACGATTCGCACCCGTTTCGACAGCGAAAGCGTCACGAGATCGATTTTCGACAAGGGCCGCCCGACGATTTCTTCGGTCGTCAACACGTCGCTGGTCGTCGCGTCCCAGAACACACTGGGAAAACCGATCGTTTCTGAATCGGCGAACAAATGGCGCAGTCGCTCGGTCGATTCCGCTTCCTGATGATAGTCGAGTTCCTGACTCAACTGTTGGGCAAACTCGCGCACCACGCCGACCGGGCTGAAACCGAGATTCTTGTAATGCGCTTCGAGCCAACGGGCGAGAAATTCGAGAACTTCCATGTCCGACCGGATCGTGTTTCGCACACCTGGACGCATAATCTTGACCACGACCGGGGTACCGTCCCGGAGCCGCGCACGATAGGTTTGCCCAATCGAACCGGCGGCAAGCGGCGTTTCCTCGAAACTGGCAAACAGTTCCTTTTCCCGGCCATGCAAGTCCGCCGCAAGAGTCGCCTGCATAACTGCGAAGGGCAACTCTTTGCAATTGTCCTGCAACAGGCGAAATTCCTCGATAAAATCCGGTGGTAGCAAGTCGGGACGCGTACTGAGCACCTGTCCCATTTTGATAAATGTTGGCCCCAGTTCCTCAAGCACCTTGCGCACACGCGCGGCGAAAGGCAAACGCTCAACTTCCGGGTCGGGCAATCGTCGCCGGAAAAATCGCCTGCCCCGTGCGTACCAGCGGTCAAGCCCCGTCGCGTGGACAAAGTCGCCGAATCCGAACCGTATCAAAACCGACACGATTTCCGTCACCCGCTTGATATTGCGAATCGTACTTGTCAACGGAATTTCAACCGGCATGGGATAACACTCACGTAAAATATTGAAAACAGCACGTTTTTGAAACTGACCATGAAACTGTACAATTATTTTAATCGCCCGGTGGCCAAAGGACAATCGCTTTGTCGCAAGATTTGCGAAAAAAGCGGTTGTTTCAACAAGCCGTAACCATCGAACACAGTTTCATCAGACAAAATTCATCTTGAGTGATTATCACGAAAAAACTGATAATTAAAGTCTCCCCGCCATTCACCCGATTTTGTTTTCAAGCTTTAGCGTAAGTTGCGGTAAATCTTATGGTTGAAAAACAAAACGAATTCTCTTTTTTGTCGCGTGATTCCATGAAACACTGGGGCTTTGTAACGGTTATGGAACATCAGCGACTCGGGCTGATTGGGGGGTATCTTGTATTAAATCCTCTCGGACGCCCGAATGAGTTTCATTGCACATCACCTGTGCGAACAACTCGTCCCCAGGAAATCCTTTACGGATCAACACTGAACGCTTTTCTTTATGGTGAACAAATCGCTCAAATTCTCATTGCAAAAGCAAAAATCAAACCCTTTGCCGTTGTGACGGACAAGCCTCAAGTTTTGGCCGTTCAGGAATTTGTTGAAATGCCGATCTGCTACGTGTGTCACACAACTTGGGAAAGCGAAAAAAACATGCGGATTGACGCAGCGGAAATGAGTGATCTTGCAGAAGCAAACGGCGTGATGACCGAAATCGCTTCGATTCCCGGATTATCCGCGTTTCGCTGGTCGGAACATCATGTCGGTCGATACCCAGTGGCCGTTCCCGAATTGGTTGCGCGACCGGCCGCAGAAACAGTTGACGAATTGAAAAACGTTTCATCTGTTATTGATTTCCTCGAACCGTTCGAGCGAATCCGTCTGGCCATCGAGGAGGCCCAAAAAGCGGCGTAACCATGGGGACGACTGAAATCACAGACCACTTTGGACATCAGGTTCCCGTGGCATGGAACCCCATTGTCCCGGAATACCTATTTCTTCAACGGACGAACGATACCACAGACATCACCGTCTGTTCCATTCGGAATCTTAACGTTTCGGTGGAATTGCAACCTGATCATTGGAACCATGCCATCGAAAGTGGTCGTGACATCACGACCCGATCGCAGGCAGTGGTTTCCCCAAAAATATCCGTTGCATCAATATCCGTGCCAGGTAGCATCCGCATGGATGTTCGCAGTTTTTTCTTTGCACAGCACAAGGATCAATTCCTGCCAACCGGCAAATCCGCAGACGCTTGCCTTTCCGTTTCTTCGGGCAACGTGTCAAACTCTGCGGGGCATCACAAAAACGATCAAGCTCAGGAAGAAGAAACGCCGAAACACTATACACGCTTTTGTGTTCCCAAGGACGCGATCAAGTTGAAAGACAGGCTTAACTTTTTGTTACAGCCGCCGCTTGAAGTGATCTTCGGACAACCGACCCTGGAGATGCCGCATGAGCCGTTTCCGTACCAGCTCACCGGCATCTCTTTTCTTTATGGGGCGCATCACGCAATTCTTGCCGACGAAATGGGACTCGGCAAAACGATGCAGGCCATTACAACGATCCGTATGCTGTTGCACCAGGGCGATATTCGCAACATCCTTTTGGTTTGTCCCAAACCGCTGGTGACCAACTGGCAGCGAGAGTTTGCGTTGTGGGCACCGGAAGTTCCCGTGCAGGTCATCGAAGGCAACCCGGAACGACGGAAACACCTCTGGCAGCGGCATTTCGACAAAATTCCGGTACGGATTGCCAATTACGAACTGCTCAACCGCGACCTTGAGTATTACGACCAGCCTCGCAGCCAGGGCGGTCCGCATTTTGACCTGGTGATCTTGGACGAATCTCAACGCATCAAAAACAGGAACAGCGCGACCGGTCACGCTGTACGCAAGCTGTCACGAAGCCGAAGCTGGGCTTTGACGGGCACACCGGTCGAAAATTCGCCCGACGACCTGGTCGGCATTTTTGAATTTCTCTCGCCGGGCTACCTTTCGTCGGGGATGAAACCGACGACGATGAGCGACATGGTCGGCGATTACATTTTGCGTCGCACAAAAGACAAAGTCTTAACCGATCTGCCGCCGATTCTGACCCGCGATGCGCAACTCGAACTGACGCCTGCCCAGCGACGTGCCTACACTCAGGCTGAAAATGATGGTACGCTCCGGCTGAACGATCTGGGGGATTCGCTCACCATTCAGAACGTGTTTGAATTGATATTGCGGTTGAAGCAAATCTGCAATTTCGACCCTGTCACGAACGAAAGCACCAAGTTGGAACGGTTGCACGCCGACCTCGATGAAGTGGCGGCCAGCGGTCACAAGGCGATCATTTTCAGCCAATGGGTCGAAACACTTGGCAAGCTGCGAGATCATCTCATGCCCTACCATCCGGTCGAATACCACGGCAAAATCCCGACGAAACAGCGTGACAACGTGATCAAAAAATTTCGCGACGATCCTGACTGTCACGTTATCCTTATGAGCTACGGGGCGGGCAGCGTCGGATTGAACCTGCAATTCGCAGGCTATGTTTTCCTGTTTGATCGCTGGTGGAATCCGGCGGTCGAAGACCAGGCGATTAACCGCGCCCATCGTATCGGGGTTGCCGGACCGGTAACAGTCACCCGCTTTCTGGTCGCCGACACAATCGAAGAACGTATCGAGAATATCCTGCAAAGCAAACGCGAACTGTTTGAGGAAATCATGTCCGGTGCCCGCAGTCTGAACTGCTCGACCGGCATGAGCCAGGAAGATATCTTCGGCCTGTTCAATCTCAAAATACCGCGAAACAAAGCGGACTAAGGAGTCTCGCCAAAATAACACTTACAATTGTTACGTTAATTTGGATTTTAAGGTATAGTTCCATTTTCCCAAGATGTCATTTCGGGTGATATTCAAGGCGTTGAGTTGTTCGTTGGTGATTTTTCTTTTTGTCGGATCGCTAGCGTCCAATGAACTGAAATCAAAAGTGATACAAGGTATTGAAATTACAATAAATTACCACTAAAATCGACCTGCATGGACTTGAAATTGGGATTGGGTGTGCGAATAAATTCCTGGTCAAGGCGGGGCTCATGGACAAAGGCAAATTGGTTTTCCCGCAGGTCATGGCGATATTGCCGTGGCGGCGATTTCAAACGTGTGTCGAGCGGTATCACGGTGATAAAAAAACCACCACGCTCACCACGCAAGAGTTTTTCAAAATCATGGTGTTCACACAAATCACCGGTCTTGAAAGTTTATCGAGTACCGTTTTGTGCTTGAATGCCTTATCCTCACAATGTTACCACTTCGGCATCCGAAGCAAGATCACCAAAAGCAATCTTGCTCATGCCAACCATAAACGAAACTGGAAAATATTTTACGACTTTGCTCAAATTTTAATCAAGGAGGTCACAAAACTTTATCACAACGATCCCATCAAACTCGACATCAACGAAGGCCTTTATGCACTCGACTCAACAACGATTGACTTGTGTTTGACATTGTTCCCCTGGGCACATTTTCGCAAAACAAAGTCCGCCATTAAAATGCACACGATGATTAATCTTAAAGGGAAAATTCCTGATTTTATCCTTATTTCCACGGGAAAAATGCACGATGTCAATGCGATGGATCATATGGATTGGGAACCGGGATGTTGGTATGTCATGGATCGTGGTTACCTCGACTTTGAACGTTTCTATTACATTCATCAATGCCAAGCATGGTTTGTCACTCGCAGTAAAAAGAATACTCAATACAAACGAGTGTATTCAAAAAAGGTTGATCAAAGCAAAGGTCTATTGTGTGACCAAAAAGTGCGGCTGACCGGAACGAATGCACTCAAGGATTACCCGGAACTCATTCGACGCATCAAGTTCATTGACGGTGAAACGGGTAAGCGACTTGTGTTTTTAACCAACAACATGGTGGCGAGTGCGGAAACCATTTCGCAAGTTTACAAAAATCGTTGGCACGTCGAGTTGTTCTTCAAATGGATCAAACAACACTTGTGCGTCAAGCGATTTTTGGGGCGTAGTGACAATGCGGTGCGGTCACAAATTTGGATTGCGATGTGCGTTTACCTCCTGATTTTAAAGTTAAAAAAACGGCTGGGGCTGGAATACTCCGCCTACGAAATCCTACAAATATTAAAAGTATCAACATTCAACAAAAGGTCGCTTTCTTCGATGTTTTTGAATGAAAATACACTTTTTGACAACTACTGTAACCCTAACCTAAAGACTATTGTTCGACTTATGATTGGACGCTAGTGAGATCGAATATATGATTTGCCCGAGGTGAATGAATCAGGGAAATTAGATAATGACCTGAAATACTATCCTTTTAACCCTCCAAATCCTTGCGTCCTAGAAGTTTCACCTGATGGCAAATATTTTTTGGTTAAACTATTTGCTGGGCCAAGTTTTTTGTATGACTCAATTTCTGGAAAACATGTAGATTTTGCTCTCAAAAAAATCGACAGTTTTGTTCACGAAACCATCATTGGCTTTAGTAAGTCAGGCCATATTTATTGTGGTGTTCAGTCAGTAAATCCGATGCTTCTTTTGAGAAATATTGAGACTGGCGAAATATTGAAAAGTTTTGAACACCCTAGTGCTGTGTCCAGGCTAAAACTGTAAGTTGACTAAAAATATAATCATTCGTTATCGAAGTGAAATTTCGGGTACACGGAGTCCAATTTGATTCGTGCGTCA
>Ga0099364_10014008_pt1 | contig 10710 bp, 5 predicted proteins | sample TergutTh196P3_FD_73070 | JGI IMG/M metagenome (GOLD analysis project Ga0099364, IMG submission 73070) | Microcerotermes parvus P3 segment gut microbial communities from Pointe-Noire, Republic of the Congo - Th196 P3 | ecosystem: Host-associated > Arthropoda: Insects > Digestive system > Gut ...
AGTTGCCTATGTTAATATTGTCTTCGTGGTATACAAAGTACATTGTTGCAGCGGTATTTGTTGACTGATTACCAATTATAGAAGATACCGTATACCTTTCCATAGCATAATACTTGACAAATTTCATATCTTCATCAACAAAAAAAGTTATGTAGCAGTCGCTGATGCCTGTTGTTATAGTAACATTACCAGACCATTGAATGTTTGTCGCGTTGCCTGTTATATTCCCGTTCATATTTAATGAGAATTGAAATGTTCCATCACCGTTGTCTGCCAATGCGCCGCGGGTAGAAGTTTGAATTATACCAAAGGGAGCATCTGAGCGACCGCCCTGCATATTCGCATTATTGTTGATGCTTTGTGAGTTTGGATACATATATGGATGCAAACCGGTGTAAGCGGCATTTATATTGTACGGTATATAGTTAAAGGGATTCTGAGCAAAAGCAGTGACCAAGTTATTCCACTGTGTTCCGGCGACATCAACCGAGTTTCTGTTTGGCCAACGGTCAGCGGTGGTGCTTGGTGTTACCGCGCCAGTTGCATCTGTTCCGTCAACGATGTTGGTGTTTCCGCCGTTGGATCTTCCGTACAGCCACTCGCCGTCATAATACCATTCACGCGCTTGCGTGGCATCTCCAGTACCTGCACCGAATAATCCACCTTGCCCTCTTGAGAAGGTAGTGTTGTAAATATCAACCGGCGTTCCGTTTTGATAGTTTACGATGGTATTTCCGCGTGCTTGAACAACTACGCTTGCAGATGCCGCAGCCCTTCCATGGCTTAACATTTCAAGCGCTCCGTATTCGCTAGCTTTGCTATAAGCGACGTTATATAAACGAAGCTCTAAAGGTGAAGCATTTTGCGGTGTACTTTGTACTGAGCCGCCAAATAATGAGACAACAATGTCTGTTACCGTAACAAGACCGCCGTGGGCAATATAGGCAACGCTGTCTTGTCTTACACTGCTTCCAAATGTTTTTGTTTCTGGTCCGGAGATCGGGGTGCTTGTAAGTTTACCGCCGACAATTGCAAGGCCGCTGTAGTTATATGTCAAGGTAATCGAAGATGCCGGAGGGAATGGTGTGCCAAGGCTGTTTTCAAAAGACCAGCTTACCACTGTGTTGAGGTCAGATTCCTGTATGCTGACATTTATATCAATCCCGGTTGTTCCCTTAACAATATTTGAGATTTCGCCTGCATAACCGGCTTTATTTGCAACAACAACAATGCTGTAGAATGTATCGTTATTAAGACCAGTGATTGTACCCGGTGAAACGGCATTTGCCACAGCGGTTCCGCCGGCGATTATTTGCCCGGCATCATTGAATTCTCCCTCAATGTAATAAAGAGTGTAGGTATCGGCGGCAGGGTCTGTTGCGCTAAAAGTATAGTTTAATATTCCTATGCTAGGACCATGGGTAACATCAAGATCGCTTATTCCTGTAGTAAAGGCAATAAGAGTACTGGCATTAAGTATACCTGAAAAGACATCGTTATAGTTGGCATTTTGCGCAAGAATTACGACGCTGTATGTTGTGCCATTTGAAAGGCCGCTAATTGTTCCAGAACCCGCGTTTGCCGGTATATTTCCATCTGCGGCGCTTATAAGGGCTTGAGCGTCGATAAAGCTGCTTCCAGTTGCATAATACAGTGTATAAGAGGTGCCTGCCGCAGGGTCTGCTGCGCTAAAGGTATAATTTAGTTCGCCGTTGAAAATACCCGGTGTTAATGATGTTAAAACCGGAGGAGCGGTAAATGTACCAAGGTTTATCGTCAGCACTGCGCTGTGTTCTAAAGGTGTTGCTGTAACATTAAAATTAGTTGCAGCTGTAACATCAATGTATATGGGATATGTACCGGCATTTGTCTGGGCCGTATCAGTTCCTTCGCCATAATAAACATCTTGGGTTAATCCGGCATTAGCGCCTGAATCACTGTTGAATCTAGTGATGTTAAGCGCCACAGAAGCTGTTTTTGCGCTGTTATCGAAAGTATGCGTATTGCCGCTAACGCTAAAATCTGCTGCTGTAAGATTTGCCTTTCCTATTTCAAGAGTTCCGGCGGAAAGGCCGCTTACCGCTGCCCAGTTGCCGTCGCTGGATACCGCTACATTAAATGTTACGGCATAACTTCCGGCAGCTCTTGGCAATGTTGATAAGCCATTGTAAGAAATAGTTATAGTGCCGTCGGTTTTACCGGATATTGGCGATATAAGGGCAGGCTTATCGCTGCCGTCGTAGGTATGCGACCCCATATTAAAGGTAAAATCAGATGCGACTGGGACAGCTGGGTTAACTGTAACAGAAACATCTGCTTTTTTAGCATTAAGGTAATTAGCGCTTGCAGGGTAAAAGGTCATTGCAAAGCTGTGAGGAGAACCGGCTACAGCGCCGACTGAGGTGCTTGGAACATCCCATTCAAATATTCCGGGTGTTGAGCCGGCGGCATTTGTAAATGCAGCCAGTGAGATATTTGTCAGTGTCTGGCCGTAAGTTGCAGTTAAGCCGCTGGGCCAAATAACAGAAGTAGGAACAATTGGCTCTATTTCATAATCTCCGTCAAGCGGTAAATCGGTGGCATCAGCGAATGAAGCTGTTGCAGCAACACTTACGCTAATGGCGTAAGTACCGGCATCGGTTGGAGCATCAGTACTTGAGTACACTGTTGGCGCTATTCCCGTATACAGAATTGTAATATCGCCGCTTGATATTTCAAGAGACGCTCCATTGTCAGGCTTAGCGTTAATTGTAACTGGCAGGGGAGAGCCGGTAAAATCAACTACCGATCCGCTCCAGTCAAAATCTTCCCCTTTCAATTGCTTTTTAGCAGATGGAGTTACCCGTCTTACATCAGAAGAAGCGGGGTTATAATACTCTTTAAGCGCTTCAACAACAAAGCTGTAGAGCTGGTCATTATCTAAACCCAGGGCTGAACCGCTCAGTGCAGTATCGTTAGTTATGGATACCGATACAACACCTGCCGCACTTTTAACAGCCGCCGCATCTGCTAAATTCCCTTTTGCATAGTAAAATGTCAGGGTATCAGCATCGGGGGCCGGTTTTGTTATGGTGTAATCTGCCGATAAAATCTTTCCGTCAACAGTTAAACCCGGGGCAGTTGTGAAATTTACTGTATCTATTTTTACAACAATATTATAGTCGGCGCTTTCTCCGCTCTCGGAAAAGACCTTATATGGTACTGTTTTTTCATCGCTAAAATCCTGTGGTCCTACAGGTTGAATCATAGCGCCGGAAAAACTGATTTTAGGCGTAAGCGCATTCAGACTGCTCTTCATATCAGGGTGAACCATTACGGTAATCGTAGAATCAACAACAATAATGCTTCCAATCTTTCCGTCAATGGAAACATCGCTAATGGCAACAGCCGCAGCATTAATAAAATCTTCCGGTTCAAATTTAAAATTTGCAACACTTGTCGTATGGTCGTAAATTTGAGCAATTTCCCGTAGTACTTTTACTTTGTCATCGTAGTTTATCAGAATAATTACCCCGTAATCGCCGGACGGTAAATACATGCTGCCTTTGTTTGTTGTTTCATTCAGGTCGACAGGATCACGGCCATCTACTGTAAGGGTGCCGTTTGCCCCTTGGGGTATGGTTATTTCATAGCTTAAAGTACCATTTCTCCCCGCAGTTTGTTTGAGTATACCTGTATTGGGCTCCATAACAACACTTAAATTAGTATTGCCGGCTTTTGAAACAGTAAAAGGATTTTCGTCTGCCGCACCGGTAAACAGAGCGCCGGCGCCGGTATTTCCGGTATCTAAGTCCGCAGCAGCTTTGTCTTCATAGCCGTAGACTGTTAAATTATAGATGCCCTCCGGCATTTCCTTTTCGAGAGTTGTGTTTTTGTCGAGAACTTCTACAGTGTCAGCGCTCGTCCCAGTGTCGGTAAAAATCAGCTTGAAATACAGAACTGACAGATCGTATTGGGAAGGCAAAATAGTGCGGGCGCTATTATTCTCAAGGTTAATAAAAACCTTGCCGTTGCCGTCATTGACAGGTGCAATAATGGGAATGGGGCTGAATATGTCTTTACAGGCCCCCAGTAAAAAAACTATTAATAGTAATAATGATGCATATTTCTTCATGATCTTCCTCCTATTCATGTGATACGGTAAAGGTATAATTACCTGACCATCGCCTGCCCTCTTCATCCTTAAAGAAAACAGTCAGGGTATAGCTGCCGGCATTGTTAAATGCCGCATAGTTAAGGGTATAAGAGTTAGTGTTCGCTGCAAGAGCTATGTTACCCAAATACCAGTTAATTTCTGTTAAAGTAGAATCAGCGATAATCAATGTTATTACCGGTGTAGAAGCAGATAATACTGTACCGGCATTGTTAAAGATTGCTTCCCCAATATCGACAAGGCCGAAATCGGTATCTTCCATGGTGATGTTCATAACAATAAAAGTTGCTACATCAACGGTATAGTTGCGTACAAAGTCAAGTTCCCAGCCCAAGCCGTTTTCTACGGTCGCTGTGAGGGTTATGGTTCCAAAGCCCTCTGCAAGCAGCCTGCCTTGATTGTCTATGTCGGCAAGGGGATTGGCATTGCTGCCTGCCATAGACCAGATAATGTCAGTGAAGCTGGCGCCTGTATTTACTTCCCCGCCAATGACACTGGGTTCATCAATATAAATTTTTGCAGTATAGCCGGTGATTCCAGTTACTGCAACAAAGGCCTTTACTTCAATGACCGCGCTGGTTTTTTCCGTGTAGTTTTCCATGATTGCCGTTACAGTGTAAGTTCCTGCTGTGTCTGGGACAAAAATTGTCCCGCTTGCAACTTCTGTATCATCTTTAAACCATTTGAAAGAAACTTCCGTCTCTGTGCCTGCTGTGTAGACGGCTGTTAATGGCATTGTGGTAAAAACATTTCCGGTATTAACGCCAGCAGGTAATGTAATGGAAATGTTTCCGCTTAGGGTACGGAGAATCACAGTAACAGCATCGCTGGTATTGTCCAGACACCCTTCCGCACTAACCGTAACGGTGTAAACGCCTGTCGAGGAGGGGGTAAATTCTTCATTCGTTTCGTTTGGAATGGGCCCCTCAGCATTGTTCCACTGGAAGCTAACGTTTTCTTCGCCGCTGTATACGGCAGTCAATTTTGTACCAATAAGCACATTATCTTTGTCTGTGCCCTCAGACAATTCAATGACAGGCTTTTGCAGCAGGGGAATAGGAACCACTGTAACAGAATCGCTTGTGGTGCTTTCGTAGCCGTCAAGACTGACTGTCACGGTGTAAGCGCCTGTTTCAGTAGGAATAAAGGTTATTTCAATTTCATCCTCAATGGGAGTACCGTCCTTGTTCCATTGGAAAGAAATGTCTTCAGTTCCATTGTACTGGGCTGTTAGTTCTGTTCCTACAGGAACTTCTTCCTTATCAATTCCCTCCGGCAGCTTAATGACAGGTTTTTGCAATACAGGAGTTTCAGGCGGATTAACGACACTCACCGAATTGCTGGTCTTGCTGTTATAACTTTCTGCGCTTACTGTTACAGAATAATTTCCAGCTACAGCAGGTGTAAATTTTTCGCTGCTTGCATTTCCAAGAACAGCGCCGTCCCTATTCCATTGAAAGGAAACAGCTTCCGACCCGTTATAAACGGCTGTCAGTTCAGTACCGAGAGTAACTTCCCCATCAGGTGAAATGCTGATGTCCCCCTCAAGATCGCCTAGTCCTGGCAATACCGGTTCTTTTGGTATTACCGGGTCAGGACAGGATACTGTTATAAATACTAACGCCCAAATAAGCGTTACCCATAGATGGTTTTTGGCTTTCATTTGTTTTCTCCACAAAACACAATTTTTATTTTATTCTCCATACGGAAAACTTAATATAAAATATATCATAACTAAAACAAAAGATCAATACATAAAATAGACTTTTTTTTAAAAAAGTATTGATTTCGACAAATTTTGGAATTTTGACATTTTGAGAGAAAAGGGCAAAAAAAAAGCGGCATCAGCAGTTTTAGGCTGCTGATGCCATTCGTACCTATCTTAAGCGACATATATTTCCAGTTTGGATTTTCTGCTGGGATGCTGAAGCCGTTTAAGGGCTTTTAATTCAATCTGCCGTATTCGTTCTTTTGTTAGATGGAATTTAGCGCCTAATTCTTTTAACGACATGGGCTTTAACATTCCCAAGCCATATCGGGAACGGATTACTTCCGCTTCTTTGCTGTCAAGAGTATCAAGTATAGAATTAATATCTTTTTCAAGCGATTTATCGATTAATGCTTTTTCCGGAGACTCTTGTCTTGAATCGTTAATTAAAAAACCATAAAACGGATTATTCTGGCCTGCCAGACTTATTTTATCCAATGAAACAACTTCTTTGGAAATTGCTAATATTTCTTTTATCTGTTTTTCTTCAATTTTTAATATTTTTGCAATTTCCCTTATATCAGATTCAGTATTCCCCTGGTTATCCAATACCATTTTTGCCTTTTCAATATTTGCAAGTTCGTTTATACGGTTTACCGGTAAACGGATGAGCCTTGATTTTTCGCAAATTGCTTTAAATATAGACTGTCGTATCCACCAAACAGCGTAAGATATAAAATGGAATCCTTTACCTGCATCAAACCTGTCTACAGCGGTAATTAACCCTATATTCCCTTCGTTAATTAAATCCGATAAAGGTATCCCTTTTCCATGGTATTTTTTTGCGACATTTACTACGAAGCGCAGATTGCTGTTAATCAATTTTTCACGGGCGGCTTTATTGCCGTTTTTTGCGTCTCTTGCAATTTTGTCTTCTTCTTCCCTGTTTAATAATGGGAATTTTCTTATTTCTTCTAAATACATTCCCAAAACATCCTCATCGTTCAATCTTTTTGTTTCTTTTTTCATAAGCAATCTCCTATATTTATTACTAAATTAGTAAGCAAATACCATACCAAACTTCAATTAAACACCATTTTTAAAGGTGACAGTCACTTTTTTTAAGAATTACAAAAGAAAATCGTATAAAAGAAAATTTTTTAAAAAAGTAAAGATGTCAAAATGACTCAGACTAAATAAACCTGATAAAAATGTGTCATTTTGACGCATTTTTAAGAAAGAAATTCCTGTTTTATCCAGTTTACACCTCTTTTATTTCTGCCTGCAAAAAGGATATGGCTTTTATACCCTGCTTTTTGCAAAATTTGACAGGCAATATTGTAATTTCCATCAATATCACCGGCATTGTGCGCATCGGCTGTAATCAGAACGGGCGCCTTGTATTGATTTAAAATACTTAAAAATGCCGGCGATGGGCAGGTTTCGGCAAAATACCCGCGGGTAATTCCGCCTGTGTTTGCTTCAACAACAAGTCCGGCAGAAGCAATAGCTTGTGCAATTCCCTCCAATCGTTTCATGCAGGTTTTACTTTCCATATTAAACCAGCAGTTATTTACATTATTTTTTTTAATAAGATCAAGATGGCCAACAATTTCAAAACCGCCCAGAGCTATCATTTCTTCAAGAGCATCCCAATATGCATTTATCACCGCCTCGCCGCAGCCTTTGAAATCTTCCATGATAATTTTATCCATCTCATCCTTTGAACCGTCAATCGTAAATAAAGTTCCGTTAGGCGAAGATATGTAATGTATGGAACCAATAATGTAATCCAGCCCCAGCTCTTTAACATCACTGTCAAGGGCAGTACGCAGCCCTTTAATGTATTCCAGTTCAAGCCCCAGATAGACATCAATTTTCCCCTTCCAGCGCCGGCGCGCTGCAAGAACCTCATTTTTATATTCTTCCAGCCTTTTTTCATCCATGTGCCAGTCTGTTTTTAACCCGGCCTTTTCAATAGGAGCATGGGAACTGAAACCTATTGCAGATAAACCTTTTTCAAAGGCTGTGCGGCACATAGTTTCGATATTATCCCTGCCGTCGCAAAAATTTGTATGGGTATGAAGCGAAGAAAAATTTTTATTATCGAACACTGGGAGACTATCGGTCTCCTAGTTCTTTTTAACTAAAGCTTTTTCAAGCTGGCGCAGGCGGTATAGCGAAAAAAGTTCTCTTCCGTATTCGGTAATTTCCCATATATCTTCTTCGGTTTTTCCTTCCTTCCCGTTGGTACATCTGACAAGATCCAAAACGGAAAAATCCGCCATTATTTTTTTTATGGAATTAGACGGGGTTGGATAATCGTTGCGTATTGTTTTATCCAAATCAGGATTTAAAACAGTGCCAAGGAAACGGGAAATTTCCGCAGTGCTTTTACCGGTTGCAAGTTCGGGTACAAGAAGTTTAAATATGCGTATCTCCCTGAACTGCCTCGTGTTTTCCCAGTTATCTCCAGAAGCATAATAAAAACTCAATGATACCTTGTTAAGGGCAAGCAGCCTGAGAATACGTTTCTGTTCATCCTGAAGTTTGGAAGTAACTTCGTGGTTCTGGCAGCACTGATGCCGTCTGAGTAAGAAATTTTCGCTGCTAAGCCTGGAAAGCTCATTTGCAACTTTTGGATCCAGCGTCATATCCGTCCGAATCCAGCCAGGCTGTGTATTGATAATAAATTCTTCCGCCAGCAATGCTTTCGCTTTTTGGCACAGATCAATACCGTGAATCCATGTTTGAAAAGAACCTGTTTGTAATTTTGCCTTAAAATCATTTAGCTTTTTTACAAGGGCAGGGTCGGTATCTTTTTTTACACCCTTCCACCGCGCTTTCTCATCTATGATTAAAGCTAGAACAGGGATGCCTTTTTTGGAAGCGATCGAATATTCCGTCATCGTGTAGAATTTATGCGCCGTAAGCGCAATAAAATAATCACATTCCTCAATGATTTTTTGAACAAGTTTTGCAGAATTTTTTGCATTTTCATCAAGAAAATCTGCTATAACAGGGATATGCCCCAGCTCCATTATGATCCGAATAATATCTTTCCGCTCATTCTTCAGATCATCCAGTGTTGAACCGACAAAAACATGGTATTTCATATGTTTATCATAACATTTCTCACAAATATAGGCAATGCAATATATTGATTGTTTTATTAATAAATGATATATTATCCCATGGTTCAAAAAGAAACCTGGTTTGAAAGCGATGATAAGGCCAAATTGTACTTACGGCGCTGGCTTCCTGAACAATCAAAACCGGCAGCTATTGTGCACATTTTACACGGAATGGGCGAACATTCAGGGCGTTACAGGCATCTTGCTGAAAAATTATGCAATGCAAATATTGCTGTTTGGGCGCTTGATCAACGCGGGCACGGAAAAACAGCCGATTTGCAGGTAAATCCGCGTGATAAAGGCGGAATATTAGGCCATTGTGCGGATAAAAACACTTTTAAAAGAGTAGCCAACGATGTTTATTTAGTAAATAAGAAGATCAGGGAAGAATTTCCTAATACCCCCCTTATGCTGCTTGGCCACTCATGGGGGTCATTTATTGCCCAAAATTATATAGAAAAGAAAGATTCCGGCGATGGAATAATTGATTGCTGCATTCTTTCCGGGACAAGAGGGCCGGGCGGCTTCAAAGTGAAAAGCGGAAGTATTCTGATGAGTTTTTTGGCTTTTTTCTCAAAAAAAAGCAAAGGGATACCATTTGCCAGAAAAATGGCAGACGGCCCCTACAACGAGCCTTTTTCTCCCAACCGCACAGAATTTGACTGGCTCTCCCGTGATGAAGCGGAAGTAGATGCCTATAAAAATGATCCATTCAGCGGCACCCTCTGTTCTATCGGCTTTTACAGGGATTTAATGAAAGGTTTGAATAATATTCATAAATTTAAAGCCATGTCGCAGATCCGAAAAGATTTACCCATTTACATTTTTTGCGGCTCTTCCGATCCGGTAGGAGACATGGGGGCAAGCCCGACAAAGCTGGTTAATATTTACCGTTCCTTATGTCTTAAAGACCTGGAATTTGTCCTTTACCCTGGAGCGCGCCATGAAACCTTGAACGAAACCAACAGAGAAGAAGTTATGGATGCTCTGCTCTCATGGATACGCCGCCACATTAACGGAGAATGATCATACTGTTATGCGTTATCGTTACTCAACAGAAGAAGACGGAAAGCTGGTCAAAAGAGCAGTAGTTTATACCCGCGATGAACACGGAATTAACCCGGAAGACATAGACAGCGAGGCAAAAAGCATTATTCAGCGCCTTAAATCATCCGGTTATGATAGTTACATAGTTGGCGGGGCCGTAAGAGATTTAATACTTAAAAAAAACCCAAAGGATTTTGACATTGTCAGTGAAGCAAGCCCTTTAAAAATAAAGAAAATTTTCCGAAATTCACGAATCATCGGCAGACGATTTAAATTAGTTCACATTTATTTTGGCCCGCGTGTTTTTGAAGTCTCTACATTCCGTTCTCTTAAAGACGGGCTTACGAGCAATACTTATGGATCCGTAAAAGAAGATGTATTGCGCAGAGATTTTACGCTTAACGCACTGTTATACGATCCGCAGCAGCAGGTGGTAGTGGATTATGTAAAAGGCTTAAAGGATATTCAGGCAAAACGAATCAGACCGATAATTCCCCTTTCGGCAATTTTTAAGGATGATCCGGTACGAATGATCCGTGCCGTAAAATATGCCGCTGCAACCGGCTTTACCCTGCCTTTTTCCTTAAAAAGCAAAATTAAATCTCAATCGAAATTACTGGCTGCAATTTCTCCTTCCAGGCTTACCGAGGAAATTTTCAAAATAATTA
>Ga0099364_10014009_pt1 | contig 10709 bp, 9 predicted proteins | sample TergutTh196P3_FD_73070 | JGI IMG/M metagenome (GOLD analysis project Ga0099364, IMG submission 73070) | Microcerotermes parvus P3 segment gut microbial communities from Pointe-Noire, Republic of the Congo - Th196 P3 | ecosystem: Host-associated > Arthropoda: Insects > Digestive system > Gut ...
TTAGATTGACTTTGTACTTTCCAGCCATAAACAATCCCTCCATGTTTTAGTTTATCATGGAAGGATTTTGTTTACAGAAAAAAATTTACATACTCGGTTTGACGAGCAGCCCCGTCCGAAACATAGTTATAGAGTTTGCCCCGTTTAATTTCTTGCCTAATTTAAACGATACTGGTAACGGGTCTAAACGCCCCTCAAACCTTCTGTTTAAATAAACGAAGCATTATATTAAGACAATAACCACTATAAATAACTCCAATAATATTATTGACTCAATATATCTTTCACTTCATTGATAGTTACGATATTTTTCATTAATTCTTCAAAAGCAGGTATATCCATGTTTTCACAGTTAAAGTGTTTTTCGGCAATCGCTCCTTTTTGTATAAGTCTGCGAGTTCTTGCTGCCCGCTCTTTTTTATTTGCAGATTTTTCAAGAGCCTTTTTTTGCTCTTTAAGTTGATTAATTCGTATATCCAATGCTTCTAATTTATCCGTATCAGATATTTTTTTACGCATATGACTCCCCCTTATATAAATATAATTGTATTATATATAATTATCACAAATATTTCAAACTTATTTAAACCGTATGTTAACCTATATATCCAATGTTTCGTTTAATCGTCAATTGTAGTTACGTCATGATGGGAATTGCCGCCGCCGTGTTTCTCTGATGTTGCTCTTTACACTATCATAATTATATGATACTATAAAGACCAACATGTCGGCTGCAATATCCCAAAGGGCGCACTTACTCACCATCCTATGGATGGTCGTGCGGCATGGGCTATGCCCCTGCACCCCACGAAGCAAATAATAATAACATCTGTTATTATTATTTGCTTCGTTATATGGTCAACAAACAGCATTCCTAATCATTTGCTATGCAAATAATTAGAATACTGTTAGTTGACCGTACATAAAGCATTCAGGGTGGTAATATATGGCAATATACCATTTAAGCGCGAAAATCATACGAAAATCACAAGGTCGCAGTACAATTGCTGCTGCTGCATATAGAAGTGGCGAATCATTACACAACTATAATAATGGTATTACTCATAATTATACAAAAAAAAGAGATGTAGTATATAAAGATATAATATTATGTGAAAATGCACCTCCTGAATACAATGATAGAGAAGTGTTGTGGAACGAGGTAGAAAAATTGGAAAAAGACCAAAATGCTCGATTGGCAAGGGAAATAGAAATAGCAATACCAAGAGAAATAAGTAGAAACGACCAGATAAACCTTGTACGATCATATGTTAAAGACACATATGTAAGTAATGGAATGTGCGCAGATGTAGCGATACATGAAGGTAAAAATGGTAACCCTCATGCTCATGTATTATTGACATTACGTCCAATTGATAATAATGGTCACTGGGAAAGCAAATATGAGAAATTATATATTTGCAAAAATGATGATGGTATTGAAAGGGAAATGACTGCAAAAGATTTAAAGGTAAATAATGTAGAATGGCAAAAGCAGTTGCCATATTATTATAATGGAAATGTCAAAAGTAAGCTTGTTTATATAACTAATAAAGAAGCTCGGGAAAAGGAAGAGTATAAAGAATATAAACGAATAAAAGGAAAAAACAACCCAAAGACTGCGAAAAATAATAAAGAGAACTCTACGATAGCCATATGGAATAGTAACGAAACGCTGGTTATATGGAGGGAACAATGGGCAAAAATGGCAAATCAAGCATTAAGCCGTGCCGGAATAAAAGATATGATAGATCACAGGAGTTATAAAACAAGGGGAATAGATAAATTACCAACATATCATTTAGGTACTGCAGTTAACCAAATGGAGAAGCGCGGAATAAGTACCATAAAAGGAAACAACAACCGCGAAATAATTAGTTTAAATGAAAATCTTAGAAAAGCAACACTCGAAAGAACATATTTAATTCAACGGATAAATCAAGACAAGTCATGGACGAACATACATGAATCAATAAATACTCTTAGTACAAGTATAACAAAAAATAGTTATGACGAAGAGCAATTATCAAAAGCACTAACAAATAATATAGATCATATAGAAAAGTTAATAAATGAAATGATGCAAAGAAAAAATTACCATGAAGATGATAAATATCTTATCAATGGTCATGAAATATTTTACAATGAGTACCACAATGCAAAAGCAAATTCGGACTTAGCAACACTACGAGCAAAAATAGAAAGTAATCTTATAGATTTAAAATCAAGCAAAAATACTATAACAAGCATTCAAAACACAAATAAACCTAATTATGACATTGTATCAATAGCACAGCAGTTATTAAATCATCGATCTGACTATATAGCAGCGTATATGCTATCTGAAGACCTACATGCTTACAAAGAAAACCCAATATACAAACAACAGTATTCACGGGTGCAAGAACATGTCACAAGAGTCAAAGAACTAACAAAAGAAATTAATAATTTAAAAGAGAAACATTCGACATTAGGCATATTTCATGGCAAAAATAGGAAAATTATTAGTGGACAGATTGAAGATGCCGAAAATAAGCGCAGACAACACAGCATACAATTGAAGTCATTGGGTTTATATGATCTTAGTCATGCAGATAAATATTTGATTGATATAAGATTGCTTATAGACAATGAACGTGATCGTATACGTTCGATCTATGAAAACCACTACAATGAAGTTACTCGAATGGAAAAAGCGAAGATATCTTTCACAAACATATCAAACTCTATTCCACCAATATATGTAAATAACGTTAAAAAACTATTATTCGAAAATATAAATAGCGATAAATTTTACACAAAAACCAAATCTATATCTTATTACCGGGCTGAAGCAAAAGCCAAAATAGAATTGGATGCGCCCCTAAAATCTAAAGGAAACGAAATAGACAAATCGCAAAAAGACACAATAAAAGATCAAATACTTCTAGATGATTAATGTCCTGTAAATGCCTTGGTATGTTCAACAAAATATGTAATGGAGGGATTATTATGTCAGGCAAATATTTAAGCAAACATGAATACAACCACATTGAAATGGATTCTCCCGAAACCGCAAAATTATTATTTATTAATCATTATTCAGATAGACATGATATAGAACGTTTTTCTGTAGCTTTTATAAATAACAGGAATAAATTAATAAATATAAAAGACATGTTTGAAGGTACTATAGATACAACATTAGTTTATGTAAGAAAAATACTAGAAGAAGCGGAATTAATGGGCGCAAGAGCTATAATTGTAGCACATAACCATCCCAGTGGCGAAATATCAGCATCCTTAAATGATATGATAATAACAAAAAAATTACTTGAAACGGGCTATAGTGCGGGCATCTCTTTGATAGATCATATTATTGTCGGTCGCAATGAAGCCATTTCGTTTCAAGAGAAAGGGATATTAAATAAATTATTGTCTTACGATGAACATGAGACCTCGGTAACAGATGAACCCTTTCAAATCAAGGATAATAAAAAACCAAAAAATAATAATGAAAAAAGCATTACAGATAGAATAAAGGATGCCAAGGAAATAACTGGTAATAACAAAAATGTCAGGGAAATACACGAAAACAAAATAAACAGATAGATAAATATTTATTAATCAAAATTAAACACATGTAGATTGGGGCTGCCGCCGCCCCAAACCCCGCGACAGGCACTAAAAAAAGAACTGTAAAAATCGACAGTTCTTTTTTTAGTGCCTCTATAATTTTGTCTATGCGATTCGCTCATAAATAGGAAGATATGCCAGTAATAACCAGTGATTACATTATATATATTTTATGAGACAAACGAAATAGCCCCAAATCGCGCTTAAAAAAACTTTGCCATATAATATCATGGCATAAACTAAATAAGGTGAAGTGGATCATACTGCTGACGCACTGTTTATAGCTACAAATCAGTGTGGGAATATAGAATATGTATTTCTTTCATCATTCCATTCTTTAATTGCCAAAACTCGTGTTTCTTTCCACTTTCCCCTATTAAAGCACTTTGGGCATAGGACAGAAAACAAGTCAAAATATTTTACAACATCAATATCTTGTGCTAAAGTTCCGCACAAGCGACATGGACTAAGCTGTTCAGAAACACGTGATTTAATCATTTGATCTTTATAATATTATTTTTATTATATTTAAACAAAGCAACCCTATTCTTGAAGCTCGTCTGAAAGGCTTTGATCAATAGCCACTGAAAAATCAATATTATTAAAAGTGGCGTCAGTCATTGCCGTCACTTTTCTAACAACGCTTTCCATCAACAACTTTATATCAACATCATTTACATAATTTATATTATTTTTTATATTTTCTAGAAGTTGTGATTTATCGTTATAATAGTTACTATATAATTTTATTATTGATATCTCGTCTATTGATAGAGCCATTTTACACCTCGAGATGCATTTCATTTTTTTCCAATTTTTTAACTTCATTATTTTCTGCTTTGTTTATTGCACGATCTATTCGATCTTTAATCCTTTTGGTTTGTTTATGATCTACAGAAAGTTGGTTTATCTCTAGATTATTATCCAATCTATCAATAAAATCGGATGAATGTTTTTGTATTCTGTCGAATGAACTATTTAGCTCATTTAATTCTTTCGATTTACTCCATGTAGCAATATATCCAAATGAGTAATCTGATGTATCAATACCATAGTGTGAACATACCACAAAAGCCGTGCTTTCTGCTTCTACCTCTCTTGTTCTATTATCTATAGCATTCCCCATTGTTAATTTTAAATCAGGGCTGTGTAAATCTGCGTGTGTTATTTCGTGTATAATCGTTTTTATAGTATGCGCTTGGCTCATGCCTTCTTTTATAGCTATACGCTTATTTTTTAAATCACAATAACCTTTTGCACCGCCGTAGATATGCTCAAACTCAATTTTATAAGGAGATATGCTTTGCAAGGAGCTAATAATATTGTTGTAATTTGATACACTAGCGTCTAGCTCATTGATCAATTTTGGAAGAGGTTCTCCTTCGGTCTGTGATATGTCATAGACATATACTGGCACAAAGTAGGGAATAATACGCTCTACTTCCTTTGAGTTTTCTATTTCAGTAGTTTTATATGTTCCATAACCCATAATTTGAATACCTTTTTCTCCGCGCTTCACTTGCCTATTGAACTTTTTTTGCCATGCTACGTAACCCGCCACATATGTTGCATTAGGTTTTTGCATCAGTATCAAGAGGTTGTTTCTAAAACTATAATTGTGAAATTTAGACATTATTGTTAAAAATTCACTATATTTTTGACTGTTTAAAACTTCTCTTGCCCCGGCTTCGGCTTTTTTTAATAGATCATTAACTTGTTGCCGTTTTTTATCGTTCATTTAACTCATTATCCCCTGTATCAATATCTCTCTCGAGATATTTGTATAATGTAGATTTTTTTATGCCTGTCGCGTCAACAATTTCTTGTATAGAAAAATCGTTTGTACGGTACATTCTTTTCGCGGTGCTTATAGCCTTTTCATCTACAGATGGTCTGCCAGCAACTCTGCCTCTAGCTTTGGCGGCTTCAAGACCCGCTTTCGTTCGTTCTGATATTACGTCCCTTTCCATTTGTGATATTGCACAGAATATATGGAAGCAAAATTTGCCGGTAGCGGTGGATGTATCGAGATTTTCTTTTAATGATACAAAATTTATACTTTTATTTTCAAACGCCTCAACTAATTGAAGCAACTGCTTCACCGTTCGTCCAAGCCTGTCCAACTTCCATACTACTAGAGTGTCCCCGGTTCTCAGCATTTTCAACAACTGCGACAATTCGGGTCGATTTTGCCCTTTAGTAGATGCTTTTTCTTCAAATATCTCGTCTACCCCATAAGATTTTAATGCATCAATCTGCATATCCAGATTTTGCTCTTTTTTACTTACGCGCGCATACCCAAAAATCATGACATTCCCCATTGTCTAAAAAACGACCGATTTATAGACAATTCGTAAATTTTAAAACACGTCATTCTATATACTACTATAATGTCTATTAAATAGTCTATTAAATCATTTCCGTATATTATAGCACTGCAAACCATTTACGGAATGATATGTCCCGGTTAACTGTCATTTATTTTCCATTTCAAGGCACAATTCAAATGCCCCTGCATATGGTAAAGAATACGAATATAACGTGTAATCATTTCCTTTTGCCGTTAATCTTGCATTTGGTACAAAAAATTCAGCCCCATTTTCATGTGTAAGAGTCCATTTGATATGATAATCCCCGTTAATAAATTGCACTTCATTTACAACATATTTTACAATGCTTGTTTCAAAATCTCCTTTTATATCATTAACTAACACTAATTTGTCATGCGTTGCGGTTACAACTGTATCGCCTAACAAACTTACCCACTCACCAGATGTTAATAATCTATATACTGTCGCCTCATGATCATATTTGTCTTCCTCATCGCTTTCTATGTTATCATTTTTAATTATTTCGTCTTCTACTATGCTTTCAATGTTGACGTTTTGTGTATAATTGTTTTCTGAATAAACTGTCGTCTTATCAACTTCACTGAATATAGCTATAGGATCATCTACTTCGTTGTATTCTGATTTTTTAGCAATGGTTGTAAAAATAATAATAAATAAAACTGTGGCTATTAATGTTATACTTATAATTATTACTTTTCTCATATATTTTCGCCCTTTTGCAATATTAATAAACGGGTATGCCATATCCGTATATTCGATTAATATTACCAAGTTCATAAACTCTTCGCCTTACTTGATCAGACGAATTTCCCTCTATCGTATATACCATAACACCATCGGAAGACTCTACTATGCCAACGTGTTGGGTTTCTCTTTCACTGCCCACAAAAAATATAATATCACCAGGCATCGGTATATATCCCTCGGTAGCGTATGCCCACTGTCCCCTATCCTTGAACCAATCTGCGCCACTTGTACATAGAACGAACCACGGCAATTGACCTGATTCTAAATATCCATTCTGTCCGGCTACCCATGTAACAAATGCTGCACACCATGGTTGATCAGCACTTAGCCCGGTGTAATATTTATAGGTTGCCCCCCCAACATTACCAATTTGTGATGCTGCTATAACTACCATGTCGCCACTTCCAATTCCCGAATAACCGTATCCAACAAGCCCTTGAATAAAAAAAGCGGGGTTCGTTTCAAACCCGTTGTCTATGTAAAATTCAATATGCAAATGTGCTGTTGTATGAGTTGAGCTTCCAACAGCACCGATGATATCGCCTTTAGATATTTCTTGACCATTTGACACTGTAACATACTCCATGTTGGAGTACACTACTTCATACTGACCGTTTTTCACTTTTACGTAATATCCATTAAGAGCATCATAACCGGCAGATGTAACTATTCCTTTTATTACGTTATTAACAGGAGTTCCTAATGGTTTGGGTATATCTATCCCCGTATGCTTTGAACGCCCCTCCGATATAGACCCCATTTCCCAGCCCCATCTTGATGATATATAAGATATTTGTTCATCAGCAAATGGATTTCCAAGTCTTGCTCTTGTTGTATATATTCCGGTTTTTTTCAGTATTTCTAATTGCTCCTGTTCTTTTACCGTTAATAGCGTATCTTTGAAATTGTAATAATAAGAATCAAAGCTCATCGTGTTTACGTATATGTCCAAATGCCTTTTAATATTTTCGACATATTCTTCGTCATCGTTTTCACCATCATTTTCACCATTATCAGTAGTTTCTATTTCTTCTATTTCATCCCAACTGTAAGTAGTATAATAATTCAGTGTACTATGTAAATCTTTTACGATACTTTTCACGTTTATGCCGCCAAATAGTCCATGTAAAAATTTGTCAAACGCATAGTCGCCATATTTTGTGTCAAGGTAAAGCAATAATGCATCAGCATTTGTATATATAAATATATCGTCTTTCTCAACTGGTATTCCATTAAGGTAATAATGAAATTCATCTACTCCCGAATAAAATATATTGCTTTCTATTTTCCCTATGGCAATCATTATATCTGTGTCTAACTCTGTTACATATTCGTAGGTTTTTGTCAGTTCCTTATCATCACTCTTTAACGTAATTGCTGGCAATAGCGTTGTAATCGTTGATATAATTCCCATTAATATAGCTAATGTTATTACTACTATACTAATAATTACAGTAGCTTTCAGCAAAAGCGCATTAACAGCTTTTTTTGCTGCTATTATAATATATTTAATGATTTCATGTGATAGTTGTAAAGTTTTTTTCGCTATTCTGTTTGTATTAACAATTTCGTATCTTGCACTTTGTATTGTTTTTGACGTAGCGCCGAGCCTACTCGACACTTTAATAATTTCAGTACGTGATTTATTTGTTAGCTTATTTTGATTAATTGAGCTTACTTGATGTCTTGATCTATATACATTTATATCATTAATTATATTTTTAGGTGTATTATATGAATTGCTGTTTTTTGTTTTTAATGGCTTTAACTTATTTAGCGTTCTTTCTCCAAAACTTGTGTTATCTTCAATTAAATCGTTGATTAATGCATTATTTATGTGCTTTATGTTATATTTGTTGTCTTTTATATGTACAGCTAATAAGGCATATTTTCCTATTTTATATCCGTATTTCGCACTTAATTTAGAAGTTTTTGTTTCATTGCTGTCCTCTTGATTCTCTAATAATGCAATCTCTTTTCCTAATGTTATTATTTTACTATTTGCTTTAACATTGTATATTTTATCTTTACTGTCGGCTAATTTTGAAGTGTAATAATGCTTTCTAGATTTATTTATTTTTGTTTTTATGGTTGAATTGCTGTCAGTTTTAACAAGTTTTTTTGATAAATCTCTTTTGTTTTCCTTTACTATATTTTTCCCTTTATGAGTTAAATGTTCACTACTAGTGTTCACTACTAGATCATCATATTCATTATAGACATACTTTAATGTGTATTTTCTCTTTTGTTTTGTTTTGCCATCGTATTTTCTAATATTGTATTTGCTTATATTGCTTTCGTTTAATTCTTCACCTATATTATAATTGCTTCGATTCTTCAATTGCTTTTTTTTAGAATAAGGAACATAAGGCGACAACATATGTTCCTTGTGTTCATCGCCTGTCTCTATTATAAAACCATTATGTCCTTTCTCGTATGACCGTATAATATTGTTTTTCATTTTTCCTTATATAATATTGTCTTTGGCTTTTATTCCCGTAACTTCTTCTATCTTTGTAGTCATCATTTTGTATAATTCTGTATTACTTGGGAACGAATCCACGAAAGGTAAAATTGACTTGCCTGCAAACAATAAACCTTTCCCTGCTTCTGTATTTGTTATATAGCCTAATTGATCACTTGATATGTTTAACAGTCCTGCCAACTCTAATCTGTCACTCGTTGCCTGATTAAGCATCATAATGAAATCTGAATTAGAAAGCATTCGACGAGCCAGATCAGAAAGCAATAATGTTTCTACATTTTGGGTTATTCCTGTCGGTATGGCACCCCATTTTCTAGATCGCGACCACAATTCAAAAAAGTAATTAGCCGAATATTCGTTTTGAAATAGTAGTTGTATTTCATCTATATATATCCATGTACGTTTCCCAATAGCTCTATTTTGTGTGATTCTGTTCCAAATCTGGTCTAAGACAACTAACATGCCGAATGTCCTAAGCTGTTTTCCTAGATCGCGTACGTCAAAGACAATAAACCTGTTTTGTGTGTCAACATTCGTTGCATTTGCAAATACTGAGAGAGTGCCTTCGATATAGAGTTCAAGATCAAGTGATATCGCTTGTGCTTCTAATTCTGGCTGAGCTTTTATTGTATTGTAAAAATCTTTAAGAGTAGGCATCATATTTTTGTTTGGGTCATTAAAATAATGTTGGTATGTTAATAGACAAGCTCGGCTAATAATCGATCTTTGAGCTGCCGATAGTCCTTGTCTACCACCAATTAGCAATTCACATATTGTTAATATGAAGTCGCTTTTAAGGTACATTGGATCTTCATCGTCAGAATAATCCATAGTAACATCCATAGGGTTAATAAAATTATTTGACGATGCTGATATGTTAACAAGTTCTCCTTGAAATCTATGTACTAACTCTGTGTATTCCCGTTCTGGATCAATTATAATTACCTCACTATTAGGATCGCTTAATATAACACTAATAGCTTCTCTTTTTGCAGCAAAACTTTTTCCACTACCAGGCGTACCTAAGATAACGCCGTTTGGGGCTTTAAGCGTTTTGCGATCAAAATATATTATATTGTTTGACAATGCATTTAACCCATAATATATGCCATTCTTATGTAATAATTCCTGTGTTGTAAAGGGTATAAATATTGCTGTACTTGCAGTTGTAAGTGTTCTCTCTATCTCAATATGGTTCTTTCCAATGGGATAGGTACTGTTAATACCTTCTTCTTGTAAATAGTCGAGCGTTTCTACTTTGCAATTTTTTTTACGTGAAGCTGCCATAATCTGATATACATTCTCATTAAGTGCATCCAAGTCTTTTGCATACGTATAAATTAACATTGTGAATTTAAACATACGTTGATTTTTATTTATAAGATCATCTAATAATTCTTGTGCTTCAATAAGACTATGTTTTAGTTCGTATGGTATCATTTCTATGTCATATCCAGATTTTTGAGCTTTCTTTTGCTCGTCAATTTTCTGTTGTTCCATGAAACTAATTT
>Ga0099364_10014010_pt1 | contig 10708 bp, 11 predicted proteins | sample TergutTh196P3_FD_73070 | JGI IMG/M metagenome (GOLD analysis project Ga0099364, IMG submission 73070) | Microcerotermes parvus P3 segment gut microbial communities from Pointe-Noire, Republic of the Congo - Th196 P3 | ecosystem: Host-associated > Arthropoda: Insects > Digestive system > Gut ...
AGCTATTTAGATGGAAAAGTAAGCAAGCCATTGGATTGGGTGTGGTCAATGCCCAACGACAAAGTACTAGAACAGCTCGATAAGCTGGCAACCGGGTAAGCACAAGTGTATTAGTTGACAGTTTTCAGTGATGTAATTATCACAAACCCATCCGCCAACGTCAAAAGGTTTGTATTTGGCTTCAACTATTCCTCGGTATCCCCTCGTTTAAGCTGTCATATTATGCCAAATAGTGAATTTGCAAAATAACACACAGATATTCCTCTTGCCATTTCGGAATATTCTGATATAGTAGAATAGACAGAAGGATTACCTTGTGAGGTACAGCATGGTCGTTCATACCGGCGAGTATTCAGAGCATACGAGCAGCAGTTCTTTGCGATCCACATACTACACATTTACGCCACGCCCGCTTATGGATGGCAATTTCTATGAGATGAGTGACAGCCTTGCAGCATTTCTGACAGAAACGCACCGCTCATTAGGGCTTCTTGAGGGGCTGGCATCTTTTGTCCCTGACAGAGACATATTGTCCGATTTGATACTGCTAAGGGAAAGCGTATTTTCAAAGTTGATTGACTGTCCGGATTTAGATATATATACTACGGTAGTGGAACAGATGAGCGGCAACCATGACCATGGATTGCATAATATCATATCGGCATATCGTTACGCAATGGATCAACCAACACAAAAACTCGATTTAAGCGAGATTGTCAGCCTCGCGCTGCATGGGGATAGCCCGATTCAACAAGTGCCCACTCGCGCTGACCCGAAGTTCACCTCAAAATTCACTTCCAATTTCCGCCAATACAACCCAACCGCGCCTGACAAGATACGGAAGGCTCTTTTCGATATTAGCAAATACATGGAAATAGACAATACCGACGTACTCATCAAAGCCGCCATGTGCAATTACCAACTCGAAATGATCCAGCCTTACGACCAATGCAATGGCGTCGTCAGCCGCATATTTCCTTATCACATGATGTGTGGCGCAAAATTGGATGGCGCGCGCTATCTCTGCCTCTCGCCATCGTTATATCACAACAAGGCCAAATACTTCGATAAACTGAGTTCAACGCAAAGGAATGGGGATTATGTTTCATGGATTTCTTTTTTCATCGGTATCATCCATGAAGCAGCCGAGCAAAGCATTGCATTCGTCCGTCTTTATAATGAGTGCGTTCAAAACGATGCATCGCGCATTCACGCCTTCTGCAGCGACAAAAGGGACAGCACTCCGGAGGTCTATCGTTATTTCACGCAAAACATCGTGTCTGGTATTGGGCGGGCTTGCAAGCAGCTTAGCATGTCATACGCCGCCGTATCAAGATCGGTGTCAATTCTCCAAGAGATCGGGATACTGATCCAAATAAACCGAAGCCTCAGAAATCGCCTCTTTGCGCATGATAGGATAATGCAGCGTTTGATATCGTTCGAGTAATTGAAGTTTCCCGCTGCCAGAGCATGAGTATTCAGTCAATCTGCTTGTTTAGCGACCGGAGGTCAATGACAATGGCGAGAAAGAGCAGAAAAGAGAATAACCAAGCAACCCCTCCGAACTATGCACCTTCATTTACTCAAGCAGTGGCATATGTCCGCTTGTCAGCGGAAGACCGTAAGCAAAAGAGGGACTCTATCGAGACGCAGCAAAGCATTATATCGTATTATATTGACACTCACCCTGAGATAAAGCTTTGTGACACATACATCGACTCCGGGGCGTCCGGCACAACCTTTGAGCGAACCGGTTTTCAGAGGTTGCTGCGTGACGTCGAAGAAGGCAGGGTTTCCTGCGTAATCGTCAAAGACCTGTGTCGCCAATCGGACTGTGCCGGGTATATGTGTCGGAACCCGCATTGCGGAAAACTCTGTCAATGCCGCGCTCATGGCGCAACTGCCACAGCTCAGGGATGCACTTACGGATCGCCATATGCTCCAACCAAAATTGGCCGAGCCTCTCAAAGAGCTCCACGCTGCATCGGTTGAGTTGGCTCATATAGGCAGCCTTACCCGAAGCCTATATGAAAGCTTGGTAAATAGCCTTATTGATCCGGCGGAGTACATGGAGCTAAAAACCGGATATCAAATCCAAAAAGACGAACTTGACCAGCGCGTTGCCTTTCTGCGGCAATCATCAGTTGAAGAGGTAATAGCAAATAAAAGCAGACAGGAATCACTGCAACTCATTGATGCTTTCGTTGATACGATGGAGTTGACCTCTGAGCACATTGATCGATTCGTTGGTATAATAGTCATTCATAAAGAGGGTAGGGTTCACGTTGATTGGGCGATATAGAAACTTTGAAAGGTTATTACTATGCTGTTGTATCACGGGAGCAATGTGGAAGTGATTCTTCCGCAGCTAATTATCAAATCTCGGGGATTGGACTTTGGTCCTGGATTTTATCTTACTTCAAATAGAGAGCAAGCTGAGGATTTTTCTGAGAAAGTTGCTAGGCGGAATAATTCCAGTTCTAAAGTCGTCAGCGTCTTCGAATTTATGGAGGCCCCTCACGGGGACTTAAGCATTCTGAGTTTTCATCAACCAAGTATCGAATGGTTGAACTTTACCCGGCAAAATCGTCTGCTTATGTACATGGGTGACTTATATGACATTGTAGTCGGCCCTGTTGCCAATGATGATGTCTATCCGACTTTACAATTATATTGGACAGGCGCAATTCCCGCAGATGTCGCGATTGCTCAACTCAAAGTGAAGCCATTGTACGACCAGTACTGTTTTCTGACTGAAAAGAGTTTAAGCTACTTGCATTTCAATCATTCTTACTCAACAGATAACGGGAGGTGACTGACTCAAATGAATCAAGACAATCTTTACTCTGTGATTGCTATAATAACTCCGGGGATAATTCAGTATCTGATGGACGATCGGGGAGTAAACGAAGAAACAGCAGCGGAATTGCTTTACAATTCGTATTTATACAGCAAGCTGGAAGATGAAAAAACGAAGCTTTGGCATCTCAGCCCCCTGACGCTGTTTGATTTATTGAATGAAGAGCTTACAACCGGAATAATCACATGGCCGGAGGAACAGGCATGAACATGGTTAAAAATGAAGTGAAGTTCTTGGCCTTTTGCGTTGAGATATACAAATCCGTAAAAGGGATATCCGGACAGAACGCATTTAACTACCTACACCGCACAGGTGCTACAGTTTTCATCATTGATTGCTATGGTGCGCTACACACTACCGGGCCGTTGTATATTGTTGATAGTATTGATGAATTTATTGCAAACAACTTCCATGCGTGTTGACAGGCTCCCTCAATTATGATTTTGCCAATTGCGCTATCTGAACAGGATTATTCAGTTAATCCGCAGTTCAATGTACGGAGGTAGACGATTATCCGGAAATCAAGCTTTATGACACATACATAGTTGTAGCTACTTGTAGTGAAAGGAAAACACCCTAATGCTCCCTGCTGATTTTCCCCGTCGTTTTTTCAGTCCATTGACTTCTAAACATCGGGCGTCTTATATTCATGTACTCCTTTCAGTCGAATCAGTTCTTGAACAATCAAAACGCATCGCGCTGCCCAGGACCGCTTTGCTGACCGAGTTGCGGCGAAAATTCCAGCGCGAAAACTATACATTGGATGTTTCGGACGAAGAGGAATACGATGAGGAACCTTCCGGAGATTTTATTCAAGACAATATTGCGTTTACTATCCGCTTGTTTTTACGCAGCGAATGGATTGATGTCGACGAAACCGGCGATTATTCCACAGACTTGGCATTCATAACATCATATGGGAAGAAACTGACCAAATTTCTGAAGGAACTTACCAAAACAGAAGATCAATCAGGCTATGTCGTCAGTACGTACTCAAATTTGCAGCAAGTGCGCGCCATGCCTCATAACGGTTTTATATGCGTTCAAAACGCCTATGACAGTACGGAACACTTGCTGACAAATCTTGAAATGATTTACTCAAAAATCAAAAAATATTACACTGCGGTACTTGCCAACACAAAACCTGAGGAACTATTGCAGGAGCATCTTTATGGTTATATCCAAGATGTTGTGGACAAACTCGTTTTTCCAATAAAAGTCGACGACAGCGTCGATCGTTTCAAGGGGCCGATCCTGAGCATATTGCTTGATATTGAGAGCGATACCGCACTGCTTGAACAAGTCATAGCTTCAGCCGTGCAAACAAAACGTGTCCGCTCAAGAGACGACGGGTGGGATCAAATGCTGAAAATGCTCAACTACATCAAGTACAATTACAATGATATCGAATCCTATGTCCAGCAATTAGACGAAAAGAATCAAACATATATTCGAGTAACCCGGCAAAAACTCACATACATGCTGTCCATGGACACCAGCACAAAGGGCGATATTATTGAGATTCTCAGGGATGCGAAAGGGCACGCTGAAGATGAGTGGCGCAAGATTAGCTACTGCATTAGTCTTTTTGACGTCACGCAAGTTATGGAGGTAAGTTTTTACACACCGAGAAAACGACGTGTTCGCAGTGATGAGGAGGAAATGCCCATTGAAAATAGCGGTTCCGTCTCACAGGAGCAGATTGACGAGCTTATTGATGCCAGAGTCGCCAGATATACGGTCGCCGGAGTGAATAACTACATACAGGGTATTCTGGGTGTCCAGGACGCTGTTGCTGCCCAGGATTTAGCTCTGGAAAACGATGATGACTACTTGATGGCAATCTTCTTGGCTATGAACAGCACTGACCGCCGCCGCGCTTATTCATATGAAACCACGGATAATATGACGGCAAAGAGCGGTTACAGCATTCCGGGATTTGTTATTAAAAGAAAAAGGAATGACCATTACTATGTTAATCAGCGAATGCGACCTTGCGACACAAGATAGAATACGGGAGCTATGTCAAGAACTGTTTCATAATAACTATATAACGGAATACGTTTTCGCGCCGAATGAATCGTTGAAAAAAGCTAATGCGAGTTATTCATTCATCATGCTGCATTTCGATGCTATTGAAGAATTGCTTGATCATTGCGGATGGCGGCTTCATCATGATGGCAGAGCCGGGGTGCTCTATCTCTCAAGCGAATACGCAAAAGCAAAAACAGTCTTAAACAAGATGGAAAGCTATTTTTTATTGGCTTCCCGGTTGCTTTATGACGACAATAAGACAAATGCGTCAGCTTCCGGCGAGGTCTTTGTGACAGCAAGGGATATTGTTGAGCAATTGACTACCTTGAACGCTGTTGAAAGTGTCACAAAACAGGATCGAGAGAGAGCCTTGCGTACTTTAGCAAGCAAAAATATAATTTCCAGAATGACCGGGGCGTGGGGCGAAATCGACGTGCGCATAGCCATCCTGCCTTCCATTGTTTGCGCTATTTCACAGGAAAAAACTAAAGCAGTTCGAGAGATGATTTCCGCCAATGCCCAAGAACGCGATCGGGAGGATGAAGACGCGGAAAATGGTGAACCGGAGGATGGAGAAGCGGAGGTTGACGGATAATGATTCTGCTGCGGCGTCTTCATGTTGTTAACTGGATGTATTATGGCATTCAGACAATAGAGCTGGATAAGTCCAACCTTTTTGCAGGACCGACCGGCTCCGGGAAGTCCTCTTTAGTAGACGCGCTTCAGGTCATAATGCTCGGTGAGATTGGCAACCGTTACTTCAATCGGTCGGCTACAGGAGGAAAATCCGACAGAACTATAGTCACCTATCTGCGTGGGAAGTACAACGACAACGATTATAAACGAGCGGTGAAAGCTTTCAGCAGCTACATCGCCGCTGATTTTTACGACGAGCTTAATCGCGAAGAGTTTTGCTATGGCGTAGTGTTTGATCTCGCCGAAGACAACACTCACGATAAGGATTACTTCTACATCGGGAATAAGTTTTCACTGGACTGGGCGCTGAAAACAATAGGCGACAAGACTTCGGCCCGCAGCAGAAAAGAGTTTAAGGACTCCGTGAAAGAGCAAGGCGTCCCCCTCAAGCTCTTTGCGCCTGTCGAGTATAGAAATGATTTGCTGATGAGGCTGGGCGTCTACGATGAACACTTTTTCCAAGTATTCCGCACCGCGGTCGCATATGTGCCGCTGGAAAAAATCGAAGATTTTATTGTCCACAACATTTGCCATATGGAAGACAACATCGACGTTCCTCGAATGAAATCGGCAATCCATGAGTATCAGCGAATGCAAAGGGACATGGATGACTTTTTGATACGGCAGCGCGAACTGTCTGATGTAAAAAACATATACGATGATTATTCATCGAGATACGATACATACTTAGCGCAGGAATACATAGTCGAGCGCGCGCGGGTCGACCGCCTGCGCGAGGAACAGCTTGATGCAGAGGCACGTATGACCCGCCTTGAAGATGAACGCGAAGCTTGCGCTTCGGAAGGAGAGCGGCTGGAAAAAAGCAGGGAAGAAAAAGAGTTCCGGAGCAGAGAGCTTGATAAACTTATAGAAAAAGATCCTGAAAGAATACGTAAGGAAGAGTTGTCCGTTAAGCTGGATATATGCAATCAAGAAATACTGGCAAGGGAATCGTTGCGGGACAAATCCCTGCTCCAGCTTGGGCAGCGTATATCTGCTTGGCAGCGGCGGTTGCAAGAAACAAATGAGCATCCCGCCTCAGAAGAGTTTGATCGCTTTGAACCGGCGGAATTATCCCGGAAACTTGGTCTTTATTCACAGTACACAAAGGAGACTTTCGCCAAACTGGACAGCCTTTCGCTGAGTGAAGTCAACCGAGGATTGGAAGACCTTCGCAACGCGGTAATGTTCATGCAAACAAACCTTAAACGCCGTCGCGACGAGGCAAAGCGAAATGCGGAGGACTATCGGAGTAAGTTGGCAGAACTGCGAAAAGGGGTAAAGAGTTATCCCTCCGATTTGCTCGCGCTGCGAAGTCATATTCAAAACGCGCTTTCAAATCAATATGACGCACAGGTGCAGATTCATATTTTGGCTGACCTTATCTCAATAACCGATCCGCTGTGGGTCAATGTGATAGAAGGTTATCTGCGCCGCCAAAAACTATTTCTGCTGGCGGAACCGGAACACTACAAGGAAGCCGTGCGAATATTCAGGAAATACAGCTATGAAAACCGTTGCTATTCATATAACATTGTAAATACTGAAAGCATTCTCACGGAAAACAGGGGCGTCTTGGACAACAGCCTGGCAAAAGTGATTGAGACAGAGCATCTTGCAGCTCAGAAGTATATAGACTTTTTGCTTGGGCGTGTTGAACGTGTGGATGGCATAGAGCATATTAGCGGAAGGCGCACGGCAGTTACGGCGGATGGTATGTTGTATTCCGCATATGCCGCTGCCCGCATCAATGAAGATGCTTGGCGCATGAAGTATATAGGGCAAGACTCGATTGCAAGGCAGATAGAAGAGATCGAGCGGCTGCTGGAACTGGAATTAGTGCAAATCGAATCCCTTAATTCGTTGATTGCCCCTCTTGAACCCTGGATAAACGAAAAAACGATGAGCGACGAGTTCATAGAAAATGTTGAGCGGGCAGTGACAGGCACTCGCGAATTGCCTGCTTTAAACAAGGAATGCGACGAACTTTGGGTGCAGATCCAAACGATTGATGACAGCTATGCAAAAAAGCTTCAGGAAGAATACAAGCGGATTGATGAGGATATGTCTAGTCTCCGTGATTTGAAAACTGCTGTTGACGTAAGATTCGGCGAGTTATCCAGTCAGCATCAGGATTACTTTCTTTTAAGCGGAGAAAAGGAACAGGCTTGGGAAGAAGCGCGCGGACGTTTTGACGTGATGTATCCGGAAGGAAGCGCTGTGGCAGAACGGACTTCACCGCGATATGTGAGCGAACTGCAGCAAAAGGGTTCAGCAGAAAAAGTTCAAGTCGATTTTGAACGGGGCCTCAACAGCACAAAAGGCCATCTTGACTCATTAACGCAAGGTTTTCGGCAAAAAGTTGAACAGTACAATTTCAAGCACCCATCCTCAGCCATCAATACTGATTTATCAAGCGGTGAATGGCGCAAAGCATATGACGAGGTACACTCGATTCAAATAGAGACATTTAATGAGAGGGTTACTGTTGCCAGAAATATGGCTGAGGAGATTTTCCATAATGATTTCATTAATCAGATCAAGCGTAACATCGATACGGTCAGGCGCGAAATAAACCTGCTCAACAAAGCTTTGGAGGAGTATACATTTGGCAGAATTCAATACCGCTTCAAATGCGTTCCGACTGAAAACGCCGAAATGCGCAGATATCATGATATGATTACTAACCTTCGTTTAGATGGCGCCAGTATCTATGATTTAATAGAACCTGGAGCGGATATGTCCGAGTATGAGCCGCTAGTCAAAACGCTCTTCCAATTGATAGCTTCCGAAGGGACTGATATGGCAAGCCGGCAGCAGGTGGAAGAAAATATTGAGAAATACAAGTCTTTTCAAACCTATCTGCGCTTTGACTTAGTTGAAGTCGGAGAGAATGGAAAAGAAAACCCTCTCAGCCAAACAATGGGCAGCAAATCCGGTGGTGAGCGGCAAACGCCTTTCTATGTGGCTATCTTGGCTTCTCTGGTGAAAACATATCGAATGAATCAAAACGCGAACAGCCTGCGATTAGTTGTGTTCGATGAGGCGTTCGACAAAATCGATACAAGCCGGATAGAAGAATGCATAAACATGCTCAGGCACATTGGATTCCAATTTATTATTGCTGCCCCGGATAATAAGGCGCCTTATATCACTCCTTTGGTGGAGCGCACATGGGTTGTTGTAAAACCGGATGAAATGAATTCTGTGTTGCATTTGCACACAAAAAGACTGGATGGCGCCATATGACACACGAGGTCAGAATCCTGAATCTTCTGCTCGACCGATATGAACGCAGCGGGCATTGTTTGCCGGGCAAGGAATCAAACAGACGAATAGTGCTTAACTTTGCAGGCGGAGAGTACAAAGAATACCGCGAAAACGATCCTTACATAGCAGAAATCAACCATGACGTCGAATCTCTTGCAGCAGAAAGATTAATCACCACATACTGGCGGAAAGGTTATGAGAATTGGCTCTATGGTAGAATCAGCCTGAACCTTGACGAGATTGATAGAGCCTACGCAAAAGCGGGACGGATACCACTAACCGGAATGGCAGATAACTTGCATACAGCTATTCATCAAGCAATGGCGAAGATTCAAACAGGGTGGAAGCTTCAATTCTTAGAGGATGAGGCTGCTCGTTTGACAAAAAAACTGCGGACTTCGCGGCTTTTACCCAAGGATGCAACGCAAGTTGAGTCGATCCTCAAAGTATTGCAGTACACTGAAAAAGGTCCGGAGTTGATGAGGGTTATTAGTGCAAACTGTTTTCAAGACTCTAAGCATCTGGAGCAAAACTTACTGTCCCACTTGGTTGCCATTGCCAAGGCATACGAGCCTGAGCTGATTGCGTATCAGGCGTTAGACGATGAACACTTGACACAAAACGCTATTCTGGAGCAACTGGGTATACTGACATATCCTGAAATCTTCGAGTTCTGTGGCAGAGTTGTTTTGAACTTCCCTGAAGCTTCAGTGAATACAGGAGTATTTCAACGCGGATTTTGTCTCCAGTCCGAGAATATAAACAATCTGTTAGATGTGAGTATTGCAGAAATTCAAAATCTGTTTTTTATTGAAAACAGAACCAACTATAGACACCTCGTTCTTTGTGGGGTGCCGGAGGATACTCTTGTGATTTATCACGGCGGTTTTTATTCTCCAATGAAGCAAAAGCTTTTTCGTCTGATATCGGAAAGCGTGGGATCGTTTGCGAATGTTTATTTTTGGGGCGATATAGATTTGGGTGGATTTCTTATGTATACCAGATTAAAGAAGAACGTCTTCCCTACGCTCATACCGTGGAAAATGGGGCTTGAGGATTTTGAAGCGTATAAAACCCACGGTGTAAAGCGGTCCGAAGCATACATTAACACATTTCGCAAAAAAACTGACGACAAGCATTTTGACCCATGCTTTTCTCAGGTCGCTAATGCAATACTAGAATCAAAAGTCACCGTTGAACAGGAAGCGATGTTACAGAAAACCAATGGGCGGGTAACTATATGCAACCGAAGTTTCCGCAGTGGGGCGCACGATTCATCTCAGTTAATGACTGTTTTGACATTTTACATAGCGATGGTACAGACCTAGAATGTGCATTGCATTCACTGGTTTGTATTTGTATTCGTACGATTTGTCAGATAATATACAATCTGTCCGATAAAACGGACTTATATAGCAAATTTGTCACAAAATCAAGCCCGCGACCAGCAAAAATCTTGTGTCGCGGACTTGACTTATTCGTGGCACGCCAATCGGGACGTTACTTAAACCACGTCATGACTGCGTTGGCACACCGCAAAGCCTTGTTAGAGAATGGCTTGCAGACTTATGCCCCCATCAAACCTACTGAAAGTATATCTCCTTTTGGTGAGGAAGTAAAGATGATTAGCCGTCGCACCCATAATCCAACGTGGCTCACTCAGGACGAAAAAGACGATGTGGTGTCAAAATACGAGAGCGGCATGACCATGAATGCCATAGCCAAGGAATACAACTGCCACCGCACGACGGTCAGCAACTTGCTGAGGAAGCGAGGGGTTGTAGTTCGGTAATAATCACTTAGGCTTATCTTCGCTACCCTCGGGACGCTCTATCACATCTGAGATTA
>Ga0099364_10014011_pt1 | contig 10708 bp, 15 predicted proteins | sample TergutTh196P3_FD_73070 | JGI IMG/M metagenome (GOLD analysis project Ga0099364, IMG submission 73070) | Microcerotermes parvus P3 segment gut microbial communities from Pointe-Noire, Republic of the Congo - Th196 P3 | ecosystem: Host-associated > Arthropoda: Insects > Digestive system > Gut ...
GGATAATAACCATCGTGCCAATGATACAGAACACATTCGTGACAGACAGCTTGGTCATAACGTACTTAGATCAATTTCAGATTACTGGCCGAGGTATGCTCGCGAGCATCATTGTTTTGGCATTCATGGTTATGCCGACGGTTATTTCCCTGTCAATTGACGCAATAAACGCTGTTCCAATCAGCTATAAGGAAGCTGGGTTCGCATTTGGCATGTCAAAATTCCGTGTCATATGGAAAATACTCTTACCCACTGCGCGTTCGGGAATTATGGCGAGCATTATTTTGGCTTTCGGGCGTGGAATCGGGGAAGCGATAGCAGTTTCAATGGTCTGCGGCGGACTGGGCATTGCACCTGATTTTTCGAGGGGCTTAGTATCGCTCCTGGCACCGATTCTTCCATTGTCTTCTGCAATAATTAACAAATCTGAGGCTATGGGTTCCTCGGCAGTCGAAGCCGCATTGTTTTCCTGCGCCGCAATATTACTGACAATGGGAACACTGTTAAGCCTGTGCGCAAAATATATCGAGCGGCGGCAACGGAAGGCGGTTGGCCATGATTCTTAAACCGAAGCGGCAGATAGTGGGCAAAGCATATCGAGCGGCGGCAACGGAAGGCGGTTGGCTATGATTCTTAAACCGAAGCGGCAGATAGTGGGCAATAGGTTGGGCTATGTCTATTCCTGGATATCGATAAGCCTTGTGGTTGTTGTCTGCGTCTTTATTATATGGAATATACTATACCTGGGCAAAGATGTAATATCAATAAGCTTTCTTATAAGATCGCCAAACGCATCTGCCCTGGACGCGTCGTCAGGCGGCATACTAACTCCAATGATCGGTACGTTGATCCTGACTGCTATAGGCATTATCATAACGCTTCCATTATCGCTGTCAACAGCTATCTATTTGTGTTATTATTCAAAAAAGGGCGTTTTCAAGACACTTATTGAGACCGCAATAGACATACTATCTGGCATTCCGACAGTTGTCATAGGATTATTCTCACTTTCCGTATTTACGCAGCCTTGGTTGAGTTTTTTAAGTACAAGGATTGAAACCGATATCGCTGTTAGGGCTTATGGAAGGTCGTTTCTTGTTGCAGGCATATCCATGGCAATAATGATATTGCCTTTTGTAACGAAATCCATGCTGGAGGCTCTAAAAACGGTACCTGTCGGGCTTATTGAAGGCGCGTTTGCCCTTGGTGCCACAAAATGGCGCACAACGACCAAAATCGCACTGAACAGTGCCCGGGATGGGATTATAACAGGAGTAATTCTCGGCATGGGCAGGATAATTGGTGACACTGCAATTGTCTGGCTTGCCCTTGGCGGGACGCTCCGCATGACAGGCATTCAGCCATGGTGGCAACCAGCGAATTGGATTTCTACTCTCCGAAACACTGGCAGCACACTCACATCATACATTTATTATACTTCCCCAGCTGGCGAGGGCAATAGCTTTGACGTGGCATTTGGAGCTTCATTCGTCTTGATAGTAATAATTATTCTGCTCAATGCCGCTGTCAGCATAATCGGGAATATAGGGAAACAAAAGGAGAGCTAAGGGGATAGAACTAGTAGGATTGAGCTAAGAGAATAAAGCTAAGAGGATAGTGATAATGTCGGATAGTGAGCCATTTATTGAGGTAAAGAATTTTAGTTCCTGGTATTCAAAAAACAAAGTCCTTAACAATGTTTCGTTTGAGGTTCCGGAAAACAGCATTTATGCGTTTATTGGACCTTCGGGGTGTGGGAAGACAACGATGTTACGTTCGTTGAACCGTCTAAACGATCTAATACATGGGTTTAAATCTGATGGCATTATTAAAATTCGCAACGTTGATATTTACGCAAGGAATGATAAGAAATTTGTTGAAAACCTGAGAAAGAGCATCGGTATGGTATTTCAGCAACCGAACCCGCTACCCATAACAATAATGCAGAATATGCTCCTTCCCATAAGGGAGCATTATTCGGCAAGCAAAGCCCACCTGAGAGAAATTGCAGTAGAAAACCTGGCTTTAGCCGACATATATGACGAGATAGTAGACAAGCTTGATAAACCGGCATTGTCACTATCGGGTGGCCAACAGCAGAGGCTATGTATCGCCAGGGCGTTAATCCTGAAACCGAATCTTATACTTTTTGATGAACCATGTTCAGCGCTTGATCCCATCTCGACATATAAAATTGAGGATCTTCTATTACAGCTAAAGAAAAAATACACAATAGTAATGGTTACCCACAATATGGAACAGGCTAAGAGAATTTCTGACTTCACAGCGTTTTTTTACAACGGCGAAATCGTTGAGTCGGGGGAAACGTCAAAATTGTTCTTTATGCCTGAGACCAGTTTGTTATCCAAATATATTCGAGGAGTGTTTTAGCGTGAAGCAATTTGTATTGCAATATGCAATTTGCATTCTCAAACCCATCATTGTTTTCTGCATTGCTAAAGGCAAACTGGGGTAGAGGGCTTCATTAATATTTTCTAAGACTGACGTTGCCCAGGCGAACTGATGTTGCTCAGGCGAACTGACGTTGCCCAGGCGAACTGATGTTGCTCAGGCGAACTGATGTTGCTCAGGCGAACGACCTCTTGCTTTATACTGGGATGTGCCTTAATCTTTTAGAGGTTCACCTTCAACATAGGATAAATACAAATACTCAGGGTTCTCATAAAACATGCTGCACCCATAATCACAAATTTTATCGCTTATCCATGAATTGTAGACGTTTATAAGCTCATCAACAGGTTGAGTGTTGTTGTTTGCAGCGATGCTTACTATTAGACGTTTATAAACCTTAGCAATGTCAAATACCGTGGGAACATTGGAAATGCCCACAGTGTTGTCATAAACACCTTCTACTATGCCGCGCTTTTCAATCAATTCTGTGGCTGTATTCTCAAGAGGTTCACAATGGTATACGTCCGCAAGTTCTATATGTCGGGCGAGTACGTCCTTACCAAGAGCAGACACGACATCGGCGCGGTTGTTTTTCGTTGTCCTGCCTATATATTCAATCAGCGAGCATACAAAAAAAATATCATTATCTAATTTGGGTTCTCTTCCTGTCATATCCTCACCTCATAACTTTTTAAATATTTCAAGCAATTAAGCGCAGGAGAGGTGCAAAAGGCTAACTGATGCGTTGGGTGCTTAAATTTTGCCAGTACCCAAAACTGTTCACGGGTTAAAACGCCGCTCACGAAGTCGGCGATATAGTTCCACACTTGGTCGTTCGCCATAGCCCCTTCGACAATCGCGTGTTCGTGCGGGATACCGTTCCTGCAATCGACAATAAAATCAAGCCATTCGTCGGTTATAGTATCGTACTTTAATAGGTCAAGCGCGGTGGACAGAGTGTATTCGTACACGCTTACAATGGGCGTATCAAAACGCTTCGCCCATTTATCGGCTTGCGCTTGCAACTCTGTGCAATAGAAGCCATGCCCGAAGTCTTTTTTGTTTTTTGAAATGCGGATTTCGGGTTTTTCAATAACGCAATGTCCGCCGTGATAGACAATCAACACTCGAATCCTTTCGCTACAGTTTATACTAATTGTCGCCTTTATTACAACAACAATACTACCATACAGCAGACTCTGTCCGCAACCTAACAAAAAAGCGCTGTATCTATTCAAATACCCCCTCTCCGTCATTGCGAGGAGCGTAGCGACGAAGCAATTGTCACTACAGATAACTGTAACCACGATAAACGTAACAGACGGAGGTTACACATCAATCTAGTCTGTGAAATCTCTGTTTTGCTGTATTTTCCTGTTAATTCGGTGTCTGGATTGCTTCGCTTTGCTCGCAATGACGAGGGGTATTTGAGTAGGTACACCGTATACACATACACTGACGGCTCACAGATACACATACACTGACGGCTCACAGATACACATACACTGACGGCTCACAGCTATTGACAGTAACAGAACCATCAGGTAAGGTTACAGAGTACGAGTACGACGATGCAGGTAACCGCCTGACTGAGCTAGTAACGCTAAGTGGAGTAAGCACACTGACAGTATACACTGTAAACGATCAGAACAGACTGCAAAAAACGCAGAGACAAGTTGTGCCTGCCGGAAAGTGGAGTACAGATACAAATATTGATCCGAACCTTGATACCTTAATAGAGAGATTTACGTACGACGACTCAGGAAATGTCCTAGCACGTATGCCGGAGAAATACTTTGATGCTGGAATTGTATATCCTTTCGGCGGTGGTTCGAGTGGTGACAATGGTTCAATATTCGCCAGTGTTTTCGGAGACTCTAGGATCGACGAAGATGAGTTGACTCCCTCAATTTATGTCTACAATGATAAGACCAGCTCATTGAAGTGCGCAGCGAAGAAGACATATTCAACACGTTTAATCCGGAGGACTACCGAGCTTCAAAGACAGTCAATGACATCACAACGCATAATACGTACGAGTATGACAAAGTTATACGAGAGAGCGACACAATCGGAACATTATCATACAACATTTATGGCTCAAACCTGATATCACGCGATGTCACCGGTCAGAAAGTGTACTACCTGTACAACGGTCACGGTGACGTAACAGGGTTACTCTCGTCAAGCGGTGCTATCATAGCGACATATTACTACGATGCTTATGGCAATATCGTCGAGCAGAGCGGTAACTTCAGCAACTCGTACCGCTACGCAGGCTACGTCTACGACGAGGAGTCGCGCTTGTACAACCTGAATGCTCGCTTCTACGACGCATCAATTGCCCGCTTCATGCAAGAAGACACCTACTTAGGTAACCACAACGACCCGCTAAGCCTAAACCTCTACACCTACTGCCACAACAACCCGCTAATGTATTATGATCCAACCGGACACAGCTCAACAGCATCGCAGAATGTACAATCGGCTTATAACGCATATTTGGGTGGGTATATATCTGGAGCAGAGTATGCGAAATACGCTTCTGAACAATTAGGAATACCAATACCTGATCCATCGAAAAATAATTCTAATAGCAACTCAAACAGAAGTAGCTCAAGCAGTGGGAGTTCCAACAGCAAGTCCAGTTCAAGTAGCTCAAGTAATAAGAGTACTAGTAGCAGTTCTAGCAATAAGAGTTCCAGCAGTAGCTCAAAGAGCAGCTCAAGTAGCAGTACAAAACTATCAGATGACGATTACTTGTATGTTGCAAGAGAGCGTGGGTTATCTACGGTCAACTCGCCATACAAGGATAGGAGTGATATCAATGACAAGTTTGAATGATTTTATTAAATTATTAGAGCAACTTGAAAAAAAGAAAATATACTACAAACTAAACAAAACAAGGACTGATACAGTTATGATTGAAGTTGCTGTCCCCAGCCAAAGATGGGAAATCGAGTATAATACGTATGGTGATCCATCAAAATGTCATATAGAAATCGAAAAATTTATTAGTGATGGTACTATATATGGCAAAGAAGAACTGAAAACACTTTTAGGAAATTTTTCTGATTAAGTGTAAAGGGAGCGACTGTGCAGCAGTTGGTGAGATTTAGCGATGAATACATCATAAAATATGTAAGAAGAAAAGGGATATACTTGTCAAATATCAAAATGGAAGTTGACGAGGATCACAGAGGTGACATTTCTATGACTTATACATACGAAAGAAACGGATGTTTTAGAAGCTATAGTGTTGAAATGAGTTCACGGGAACATTTAATATATGGCGTGTACCGTCTTGAAAGCACATCTACAGTATCTAGCAGAAACATGGATTTTGATGAAAGGATTATTGATTGTGATGAGGCTGCATATAGTGTTATTAAATCTCTGCGAAATGAGGGATATGAGCTAAATGTGAGTAAAATCCATATTGATGCTAGGATGCCGGCAGATTATTATCGACGTTGGTATATTTACTTGAGTAACATTGATTTGGAGATGTTGGGTTATGTCGTTGACGATGAAGAGAAAGTGAACATTGTCAAAACAATTTTTCCAAGGGCCTTGGACAAATGATAGCGTTATTCGGTTTTACTATAACTATATGACAAATACGTTGGAAACAGCATTTCCATTCCCAGAATAAGGTGATTACTATGAATGTCGAAGTTTGTATAAAAGATAATATTTTCACTAGTAATGTAACAAGTAATCTCTGTACTGATATTTATATCGCTTGTAATGGTATATGTTTTCCGTCTAATGATTGGAACGATTTTACAGATAACCTCTTAAGAACATGGGCACATGTGATGCTTGAAAAAAGATATAAACAGTATCAAACCACTGAAGAACATTGTGTATTGACGAATCATCCAGCCAGTATTTTAATTTTTTCTCCAACTTGAGGTTATTGGCCTTATCGTGTTCAGGATCCCCGTTCGCAATGCCGAGGGTACTCTTGATGTTGTGGATTTTTTTGTTTAGGTGTTCGTAGTAGCACAGTGCCACAAACTGAATAAACGTGGGGCGTTCAAAAAGGAATCGAATACGCTATCCTAAATGATTAAGGAAGACTCTTTCAGATTTTTATTGCATTTTGTACGTCATTTTGATACAATAAACGTACAATACAGAAAGAGGTGACACTAATGAACGCTGGAACGATGCCGCATGTCAGGCCAATATCAGATTTGCGCCAAAACATGGCGGAGATAATGGGATTCATAGACACAGACAAACGCCCTGTTATACTCACTAAGCACGGACGAGGGAAATATATTCTGCTCAGTATCGAAGAATATAACCGTATTGCCTCCATTAATGAATTGTACAATGCAATTGATGCCGGCATTGCAGATGTTGAGGCAGGTCGAACTTCGGACTTTCGCGAGTTTGCAGAGCAACTCCGAGAGGACATGAATAATTGACAAATATAGTATTGACATTTCTGATTTAGCAAAACAAGACATAAGAGGCATTGTATCATACATAAAAAACGATCTCCAAGAACCAACGATAGCTATCAAGACCGCTGATGCAATTTTGGACGGTATTTCTACGCTTGACGATATGCCGACACGAATACCTTTAGTAAATGATGAGCGCCTTGCGAAAAAGCAAATCAGAGGCCTTCAAACAAAAAACTATTCGGTTTTCTTCAGAGTTGATGAAATCGTAAGAACCGTGGTTGTTATTCGTGTAATGCACTCCCGTCGTGATTGGCAGACCTTGTTGTAGTGTAATGAATGCCCATTGAATGTCTCCGAATTTGTTAACAGTGATGGGATGAGGGTATATTACCCGAAAGCAAAACGTGAATACAATATCTCAAATTTTAATTGTGGTGGATATGCATTCGAATTCGATGACAGATTCGTAAATCTTATTATCCCAGCAGGTATTAATTATGAAGCCGTTGATAAGGATTATATAGTAAATCCTCAAAAAAAAGAATATCTCGTTGCAAAAAGGACTGGTCGTTTCGACACAAATCAAGGAAGTACATATGGTAATCCAATCCACTACTGGAAGCAAGATCCAGTGACAGGTGAGTGGTGGGATAAACCGGGAGTAAAGGAAATACGATGTTTAGGATATGCAAGTCCAGAAGATGATAATGGACTGGGATGGATACAAGAAGGGATTTCTCAAGGATATTATACCTCTTCTACATCCTACTTTAAAGTGATTGATATTGAGTTTTGGACTAAATGAGGAGGTTGTCATGCTTATAAGTAATTGCAAGGTGTTAAAATGCTTAATCGTAGCTTCAGCAATCGGCATTGTATTAATTGGTTGTGTATATCAACCGATTGAGGTTATCCCTGAGTTGCATAGTTCATCTCCTGGAATAAATACTACAACAACGACTTCTTCTTTGCAAGATTTACCAATAACATCAATTGAAGATCCAGTGCATTCAACACCTGAATATTCCGAGCCGGATTTTACGAAAGATACGACGAAAACCACAATCAAAAGCATTGGCATATCTTTGCCTACAAACACGTTGAAGACATGGGTTGATTATGGGGAATTTTTAAAGCATCTTTTTGAGGAAGTTAATTATGAGGTTAATCTTCAGTTCGCGGGCAATGATGTTTCCAAACAACTATCACAGATTACTAGTATGATATTGGATGGCTGCGATGTACTAGTAATAACAGCTATTGATGGTGAAAGCCTGACAGATGTTCTTGCTCTAGCAAAAGACAAGGGCATCCCTGTTATTGCGCTTATTCGATTAATAATGAATTCGGACGCTGTTACCTACTACGCACAATATAATACTTGGAAAGTGAGCGAACTGCAAGCTGAATATATAATAGAAACATTGGATATTGATAACACTGAAAGCTCATTTAACATTGAATTCTTTACTGGAGATGCAGGAGATAGCAACTTGAATATCTATATTGGCAGTGCCATGAGTAAATTGAAGCCATATCTTGAAAGTGGCAAACTGATTTGTCCATCTGGTCAAACTGAGTACATTAGCATTGCAACTACAGGCATGTATCCTGAAAAGGCACAAGAGCGTATGACAGAACTTATAGTTGCCAATAAGTATTCAACAAATGGTATACGACTGGATGCGGTTTTATGTTCAGCTCATTCTGTATCTCAAGGGGTTGTAAGTGCTTTTGTCAATGCTGAATACTCAATAAAGGATTTCCCGATTATTACGGGCTGGTACTCTGATTTACAGGATATTGAGAATCTTTTAGCGGGGTATTTATCCATGATAGTGACTTTTCCCGCACGATCGTTTTTAGAACATGTTGCCAAAATGGTTGTTGCGTTACTCGACGATGAAGAAGTTTTGGTAAACGACATGTATACATATGATAATAACACTGGGATTATTCCCACATATATATGTGACCCTGTTGTTGTCACAAAGGAGAATTACCATGAAATCCTAATTGATAACTTTTATTATACAGCTGAGGAGTTAGACGCTCTTGAATAACGACAACGCTGGAAATATGCTCTCCGTATCAGATCTGTGAGGGTTCAACAGTTAGGACATATGACTCGTTGAACCGTGTTACAGGTGCATATGTACCAGCGGATATAGATCTTCTTTAAACGAATATCTCCTTGGAGATGTTGGGTTATGTCGTTGACGATGAAGAGAAAGTGAACATTATCAAAACAATTTTTCCAAGGGCCTTGGACAAATGATAGCGTTATTCGGTTTTACTATAACTAAATGACAAATACGTTGGAAACAGCATTTCAATTCCCAGAATAAGGTGATCACTATGAATGTCGAAGTTTGTATAAAAGATAATGTTTTTACTAGTAATGTAACAAGTATTATCTGTACTGATATTTATATCGCTTGTAATGGTATATGTTTTCCGTCTAATGATTGGAACGATTTTACAGATATCCTCTTAGGAACATGGGCACATGTGATGCTTGAAAAAAGATACAAGAGGAATAAAACGTTTGAACTATATTTTATGGATGGCAGTTATCGGATGATCGTACATAAAGACAAAGATATGCAATTAACGGTTAGTTGCATAGAAGACAGATGGGACATGGAATAGAGTATTCCTACTACGGAAAAGACAAATATGACCACAGCCTTGATAAAATATTTACTCAAAGAGAGTTCGTCCAATTTGGTAAGTTTGAGGACGGTGAAAAAAATGTGGAGAATCCTCAAGAGGCTGCGCTATTAGCTCTAGCTAGTAGTTTTGGAAACATTAACCCTTCAGCTGACGATTTGACGCTTGATGTCTTTTATGATTTCAAAACTGATTGTTGGGTGGTTGAACCCCAAGCAATACCATTTTCACTGACAGAAGAAGAAATTGATGGGGTGCCTGTATTAATTATTAAGGGCTTATCATCGATAATGGAGGGAGATGAGATCATCACGGTCAACCGCAGAAACGGTGTTATTACTTCGTACTCAACTTTCCTATTAGGGCCGATCCACAGGCCTGTGCAAACTATGATATGTGACTATTCTGAAAATGATATCATTGAAGCGGACTTAGCCGGGTTTAAGATCACGTGGAATGGCGATGAATACAAACCCGAAATGCCGCTTGTTGCAATTGACGGAAGAACATACATACCTCTGAGGGAATTCGCAAACAAGGCAGAGCTTTTGGTTGACTGGGATGAAAATGAGAAAACTATTACAATTGACAGGTTTTAAACCAGAAAGGGACAAATAATGCATAGCTTGAAAATGATAAAACACCCGCGCTTTTGTCTGGCGATATCAACATTGATTGGCATTGTTTTCATTTGGGCAATTGGCGTGCCATCAAAAGCTTCCGGCATAAGCGTACAAATAAATGGAAACCCGCTTGCCCTGGATCAGCCGCCGATAGTTCAAGAAGGACGGACGCTTGTGCCACTTCGGGCGATATTTGAAGCTCTTGGGGCGGAGGTTGAGTGGGATGCGTCCAATAAGCTACGATGATTGCGACACGATAGATAGAATCTTTCTCCTCAGTGCAGATGAAGTGCAAGAGTATCGTGATCGCGACCGTTATCGTTTTCGGTATGGGGATGATTCGTTTGGCAAATCGTATGATAAATTTGGCAATAGCGTAAGTTGGTTGACACGGACTCGCGGCAAACATGCAGGCACCGTAACTAAGATTGACAATTTAGGCTTTGAAGAAAATCAAACCAATAATGCCGACGCTAGTATTGATAGCGATAATTTCATACGCCCGGCTTTATGGATGAGGTGGCAGCCATGAACATGGCGTTTACGCAAACCACCCTTATGATGGCACGGGCAACCGTG
>Ga0099364_10014012_pt1 | contig 10707 bp, 9 predicted proteins | sample TergutTh196P3_FD_73070 | JGI IMG/M metagenome (GOLD analysis project Ga0099364, IMG submission 73070) | Microcerotermes parvus P3 segment gut microbial communities from Pointe-Noire, Republic of the Congo - Th196 P3 | ecosystem: Host-associated > Arthropoda: Insects > Digestive system > Gut ...
GGAAAAACCGACGAAATACCGGGATTTCCAGATCGAACACGACTCTATCATCTTATATCATTTCCACTCTTTTTGAATCCCCGAAAACGCTATTTTCGGAAAATAAACGCTATTTTTGGTCCAAAACGCTACCAAAACGCTACGATTCCAAAATGGGGGGAGGCGTCGGAGAGGGGGGCCCAAAACATCCCTCCAAACCCTCCAAAATGCTCGATACGGGGATCGGGGATCAAGAGGGGATTACTCTACCCCGAAAAAACTTCCTGTGCGGTTTGCGCTGCTGTCGTAGTTTTTGCTCTTGCAGCAGTAGGCAGAAAACACTATCGTCCTCGCTGCGCCGTGTGGGCGTTTGACTTTAACTCCGATTTCCGCCTTCTATTTCTTGGTTCGACAATGATTATCAAGTCCGTTTTAATCGAAAAATTCAGAGCCTTTGAAGATATTGAGATTTCCCTTGGCAGTAAGGTCACGGCGATAGCAGGTCAAAATGGAACTCAAAAAACGACGTTACTTGGGATTATCGCTCAGCCATTCAGTCTGAAACAAGAGAATAATCCTCTCCGCGACCAGAAGACGATAGATGGATATTCGTTTGTGTCCCATTTTCAAGACAAATTCAAATTTTCGGAACCCTTTGACAAGGTTGGAGAACACAAATTTTCACTCGCACTATATCCAGGATTCTATACAAACGACAATTATGAAGGTGAGAGCATATCGGGAAAGGAAAAAGGTAGAAAAGAAAGGGTGCGAATTTGGCATAAGGGGCGTTCGAGTGGTAGCGGGTTCATACAGTGCCCCGTAATCTTTTTGTCGCTAAAAAGGCTGACACCTATCGGGGAAGAGAACTTACTACCAGATCACGCCATTTCATTGTCGAAAGAGGAAATCGACCTTTTTCACGAATGGCACAATAACGTCCTCAGTATTGATGATGGTTTTACCAATGTTGCCAATATCAAATCAAAATACAAAAACACGCTCGCTCCGATTGCGGATTACTACGCTCCTTCAGCAATTTCCGCCGGTCAAGATAATGTCGGGAAAATTATTATGGCCATTCTTTCGTTCCGGCGTCTTCAAGAGAATTTCGGTAACGATTCATATCAAGGCGGCTTATTACTGATAGACGAACTCGATAGCACGTTGTTTCCTTCAGCACAGGAAAAATTGATAAAACTCCTTTTTCACACCGCGGCGAAATACAAAATCCAAGTATTTTTCACAACGCACTCACTGACCTCGCTGCAATATATGTTCAAACCGGAGTGTACCAGAGACGGAAAAATTGTTTATCTCGCAAAAAAATCGAGAAAGGTTGTGCTGGTTCAGGATGTTGACTTGGACACAATCCTTCACGACTTGAACCTTACCGTAAGACCCAAAGCAAAAACATCCAAGAAAAAAATCCGTGTGTATACCGAAGACGCCGAAGCAAGGCTCTTCGCACGTTATTTATTGAAAAAACATACTTCTTACGCGGACTGGATGAAAGTTTCACTTGGGTGTGACAATTATCTGGAACTTATCAGAAAGAAAGTGCCCGAATTCCGAAACAACATTGTTATTTTAGATGGAGACAGAACTAACCACACATCGCGTCCTCCAAATGTGTTGTATTTACCGGAACCTTCATTATCGCCGGAGCAGTTGTTTTATGCGTTTCTCAAGTCGCTCAAGGATACCGACGCATTCTGGGAGGAAACTGGTGGTTACACAAAACAAGTTTGCTTCAAAGACAAACCGTCGCCCTTGTCAGGCGATGAAAAAAAGAGGGACAAATATAAAAAGTGGTTCAATGCTCAATTGTCGAACTGGGGAAGATCGGGAGAAAAATTGTTTCTGTATTGGGAAAAGCATAGTGAGAAAAATATGAAACTTGCGGCAGATTTTCGCAAACTTTTCAGAGACGTTTATTTCCTGTTGACAAAAATTGAAATTCCAGACGACCCCAAAACAAAATAATCACGTTTCCCATAGTGCTAGAGTGCAACCGGCAAACGGCCATATTCCAAAGATGAAAAATTTTTCACCATTACGCTACCCAGGGGGCAAAAGCAAACTGGCTCCCTTTCTGGAACAAGTCATTAACCGGGCTTGCTCGTCGTGCAGAACGTACATTGAACCGTTCGCCGGGGGAGCGGGAGTTGCGCTCAATTTATTGTTTAGTGGAAATGTCGAAAATATCATTATCAATGACAAAGACAAAGCGATTTATTCTTTTTGGAAGGCGATTCTTCAGGAACCAGACGCTTTTTTGAAAAAGATTGAATCGACGCCTGTGACGATAAACGAATGGCATCGACAAAAAAGCATTTACAAAACTGAAAAAAAATACTCGCTTGAACTCGGCTTTGCCACGTTCTTTTTGAATCGTACAAACCGGTCGGGGATATTGACAACGGCCGGCCCAATGGGAGGTTATGCACAAGCGGGAAACTGGTCGATTGACTCACGATATAAAAAGATAGACCTTATCCGTAAAATAGAACAAATATCGACATTCAGGCATAAGATAAAAATTTATAATCAAGATATTTTTTGTTTTGTAAAAACCGTCATTCAAAAACATTCGGAGGAATCCTTTGTCTATTTCGATCCGCCCTATTACGTCAAAGGAAAAAAACTCTATCACAACTTCTTCATTCACAACGACCACGTGCGGCTGGCTGATTGCATTGCGAGTGGCGTTAAATGCCCTTGGGTAGTCACGTATGATAACTCGCCGGAGATCGCTGAAATTTATAAAAATTTCACAACCAGAACTTTTGATATAGAGTACAGTGTTTCAAAAAGAGGAATCGGCACAGAAATTGTCATTTTCAAGGATGTCAACTATCTCCCGCCCGGTCACGGAAAAAAGAAGTTGTGTTTTTCGTAGAATTCGCGATTTCTTTAATCAGCCTATTCTTGCGTCGACGATTTTGATTTCTCCTCGGTTAGTTCGTCCAGCAAGTATCTCGCCTTGTCGGTTTGAGCGGCGAGAATAGCAAGCGGATTCATGCCTCCAAACTTCTCAATTGAACCAGTGAAAGTGACCATTCCAACAGGTATTTATCCCGCTCCAAAATCGGCGGGTAATCCTGAAAAACAGGGGTAGGGGCTATTAAAAGCATCGTTAATTTTTGCTGCTTCATTTGGTCCATTTTTACCGACAAATTGTTTCATATCGACCGGCTTTTTCCCGTCAAATCAGGATAGCGAACGGTAAAAATCGTCACAGATTTTCTCGATGAAGTCCCGTCGAGCAAGTTGATTCAACCAGTCTTTCGGAATGTTATCGACTCCGTAAAACATCCCTGCAAGTCCCCCGGCGACGGCAGCAACCGTGTCTGTGTCTTCGCCTAAATTGACGGCTCGCAAAATACAGTCCCTATAATTGTCCGTATTCAACAAGCACCAGAGGGCCGCTTCCAACGTGTCCACGACATAACCGCTACTCTTGATTCTCTTTTCAGGTAACTTGGAAAAATTCGTATCGAAAAGTCGTTTGTAATGCTCCAAGTCTTCTGTATATCTGTCATCGTCGCTATGCAAAAATTCATAAAGTGCTTTTCCTTCTTTCAGTCCGGAATGTATCGCACTTTTCAAGTCCATTTCCTCATAGTTTCCACAGCGGCAATCGGCGTGGCATATTTTCATTTCTTTCAAATATGACTTGTCCAAAAGCATACGAACAATCGTCGCGTACAACCCACAGGCAATTTGACTTCTCTTGTGAGCGTGAGTCAACGCAGAAACCGGGTGGACATAGTGCGAAAGGAAAACATAGATTTCCCTGCAACTGGATGGCCCTCCGCCGTGATACAAACGATCAATGGCAGGAAAATAGAGTGCTATCGGCAAAATCCGCATTAGCGAACCATTTCCGTTATCAAATTCCGAAGTCCCGCCGCATTTTAGCGGTTCCGTTCCATTTTTGAAACGCTGCAATGCTTTTCGAGTCGCAAGACCAACGTCGAAGACTTCATCGTGAGCAGTATACTCTCCTTTGTCCATCCACGCAATAAATCGTTGCATAATGTCCTCATAATAGGGCTGTGGACAATACTTGAATTCCCTGTGGTTATCGAGTCCTTTTTTGGCCAAACCGTCCAGCAGGCAAAGCGTGAGGCTTGTATCGTCCGACCAAGTTCCGGGAGGTTGATTGTACGTTCCATAGCCTTTCATATCCGTAACGGGATTGAGGCGGAGCGATTCTCGACTCTGGAATTCCACCGGCACGCCCACGGCATCGGCGACGGCTAGTCCGAGAATTCCTCCGAGTATTTGGTCTTTCAATTTTTTGTTTTTCATTTTGCTACGAATTTTTCTATTTGCGATGTTCGGGGGGAGGCAACCGCAACTGCACGGTATCTACATAACTTTCATCACAAGTCTCCTTTCCGTACAACCCCCTGTTCTATTCCAAGAGTTTGTCTAAGTATCAAGTCTAACTCCCGAGAAACCGGACTCTGAAAATTTGTCACACACTCGTCATTGACACACCGCATTCGGAATTGCGTTTGTTTTTCGTTTGTTGGTGTGCTAAGAATGCCAATGGCCTTTTTCTTGCAATACGGGCAAGCAATACCCTCGATAAGATGGCGACGTTTGGAAAAGGTGAATAGTTGAATACATTTAATTTGCTGAGGTTCCAAAATCCGCAACAATTCTTTATTGTCCTGTACGGCACTTTCAACTTCTGATGGTTGCGGAGACTTAAAATTCGTGACGCATTTCACATTGGCACAAAACATTCCGAACGCATAGCGAGTACCGGGATTTATTTCATAAATGCCGATTGTTTTTTGCTTGCAATAGGGGCAGGCAACGTCTTTGACAAAATGATGGGGAGTTCTTGTAATCTCTATTCCTTCAAGGCAAGGCTGTGCTTCAAGCGGCGTTTGGCCTTTCGATTTTGCGTTTTTCATTTTGTTACCAATTTTCCATTAACGAAGTTTATCACGTCTTCACCTTGCGTACCGGATAGAGGGTAGTGTCTCTTTGGACTTCTTTTTATTCCTGTGGCAAAGTGCTGTAATTCTTTTCCGGTCTTCCTTCGCAGCCACTTGTTCAACGTTGTCCACTTTGCGGCCCACGTACCTTCCGAGTGTGGTAACTGTAGCATAATATCGGGGCCAAAGTCAAGAGTTGCGTCGATAAACGGGCATTTGATTTTTCCTGTTGCGGTATTGTCTTTGCGTTTTGCTCCTTTGCGCTCGTCCTCGAACGGGCTGAAATGCTTTTGATGGCGAGGATTGAAAATCGAGAGGTCGTGGCAACCGAACACGGCGACTTTTTTACCGTCAATTTTCTGTTTCATAAAATGCGAGTCAATCGGCATTCGGATAAGAGAGTCCTTTTCCGGTATGTTCGGATATGATTTTCCCGTCCAGTGTATTGCTTTGGCCGATTGTAAGTCATAAACAAGTACAAATTGAATCCGTTTGTCCTGGCTGTTTATCCCGATAACAAGATGATTGGCAACGGATTTCAGTTCTTTTAATATCTTGGAATCAAAAGAACGATGAAACTCTGCCAATGCTCGCTTTTTCAGGTCTTTGATTCTTGCGTTCCATTTCTGTTTTTCCGCTTCTTCTTGCGGCTCGGTGATCGGTATATGTTCCAGATCGTCGTTGGCTGCAAACAGTAAAAAACCGGCGGGCAAGAGTAAGAATTGGTGCTTTTCGCCTTTGGACAGGTGTTGTTTGGACTCGGCGACGAAGTCCACAAAGAGTTGGCGGCGGTTTTGGAGATCGGAGTCCGACACGACGATTCGAGCGATGGTGGCCATAGTGCGACGGGGTTCGAGTTTTTCGCAAAACATCAAAATAGCCTTATTTTTAAGGCTCAAACGATGTTTTGATTGTACCCCTTTTTCGGTTTTTATCAATCCCGAAACCGGCAAAAAACCTAAAAACCGTCACAAAAAACCGATTTTAGCACGAAAATAGACAAAATTTAGCACAAAAATACACCTCCAAAACTATAAAAACCTCGGTGCAAACAGACTTGGGGAGATTGGGGGATTTAGGGAGAGTGTCGCAAAACCTCCAAAAATCGCTCTGGATCGCTTGCAAACGGTAGAGGTACAAAGGGAGGGGGGATCATCAAAACCCCGTTAGGCTCGCGTGTAGGGATCGGAGAGGGGATGTTCAGGGGGCGCTCTTTGCTAACCATTCTTGGTAAAGTTCAAGGATGTTCCATTTTGTTTCAATAAGTGGCCGGTGAGGATACCTGCCCCGCACTGGCGGGACGAAAACTTCATAGAATTTTTGTTTTGCTAACAGCGGCGTGAGTCCTCTCCAAACGAAATAGGTTGCAACGACAACGCCTGTCCGGTCGTGGCCGCCTTTGCAATGGACGTAGATTTTTTCTTTGCGACTTTCGGCTTCGTCGATTTTCGTGTGTATTTCTTTCAGTATCGAAAAATCGGGACAGGTATAGTCAATCGTCGGAAAGTGAAGGCGTGTGCAGGTTTCCGGCAGATGTTCGACGTACTGCGTCAATCGCTCTTTTGTCAAGTCTATGATTGTCGTTACACCGAAGTCGATCAGACTTTGCAATTTAGGAATACCATCTTTCGGCAGTATTTCAAAGGGATACTCTCCGGCATAGAACGTATCCGTAACTTTATAGGAAAACTTGAATGGAAGTTTTTGTTTCATTTTTATAAGGGACTAACTTTGTGAAAAACGGGAAAGGTACTCCGCTATCACCGTCCTTTTTCTTTTTCGGCCTCTGCCATACGGGGCGATGGCAAGCGGAGTCAGGCCGAACTCGTCTTTGGCATTAACATCGGCTCCGTTGGAAACAAGGAATCGAATGGCTTCAAAGTCTCCATTCATTACTGCTTCGTGGAGCGGCGTACTGCCGTTGTCCGCCTTGGCGTTTATGTCGGCTCCAAGTGAGACGAGGCATTGCAACACGGCAACATCGGCATTAACGAGAGCGGCATAATACAAGGGCGTGGCATTCATCATCGCCTTGATATTGACATTGATACCGTTACGTATCAATCCTTCGATAATATCGACCTGTTGCTTTTTGATTGCGTCCCAAAGCGGTTGGTAAGTCTCCGAATCGGCGTCAGGCAAACAATTTCGCTGTTGCATTATTCCGTCTCCTGCTGTTTTCGTTTCGTAAAATGAATATCGGCATTATACTCCGTTATCGTGAGCCTATCCAATCAGACCTGACGGAATTTGTCAGGTCTGTGGATTTTTCTTAAAATTCCTATCCGGCCATCGGAGTACCGGCTAAATTGTGTCCTCTGCTTCGAGTTTTTCCAGTAATTTATTGAGAATGGAACGTTTGGCTTCACTCGACGCCTCTGCCGCAAGTTCTTTGAGTTGGTCGATATTCTCTTTTGTAAATGGAATGGCTTGTAATTGCTTTTTGATACTCGCCGGTTGCATCGAGTTGATATTAGCGTCCCATCCCTTTTCTACCATTCTGTCGATCCATTTCTTGGGAGGCTCTTTGGGGTCGTCCGGACCAGTAGAGTCATTTTTACCGTCAGGGGCATTGTGGACATAAGCAAGGAGAACAAGGTCGTTTTCAAACCAATCGTATTCGATAAGTGCGACAAGATTTTCCGTTTCGGCCTGGTCAATGAGAGGCGAAGAGAATTCTTTGGCAATGAGAATCATTTCGACTTCTTTGTCGTTCATTATTGCTTTATCCGGAATCGCCGCATTGTGCTTTTGAAGTGCTTCCACGTAGACGTCCGAAAAATTTTTATTGATATAGTGACGATAATCTGCGGCTTGGTGTCCGACGTTTTTGTCGTAATTCTTTTTGAGTTCAAAGAAAACGAATCTTTTTGTAGCAGGATTGTATGCCAGTATGTCCATACGACCACTGCTCCCCGAAGGGTGGACGGCCCCTTTGAGTTTGAATTCCTGTGTGATGAAAATGTACTCTGGAAACAAGTCGTTCCAGTTGTCGCAGATAAACTGTTGCAAGTCCTTTTCCGATTTATTGATCGGCGACAGCAACTTCTTGTCGTGGATTGAAAATAATTTTTGCATTTGTGGTTCTCCTGATTGTGAGAGGTGATTGTGGCTTGAGGGGGGATTACGTGTAGTAATGAAACACGCCACCGTAGGCGAGCGATACGGATAGCATTATCGGCATTCCTTTTCATCCTAGTCGTTTTACGGTGCAGTATGACTCGGAACTTGCTTTTGGACTTTTAATGATCTTTCAACTAATCGGCTTTGAATTCTGTATGTGCCTACCATTCCTTCCCTTGTGCTGGTGTGCCACCAAGCCTCGGTCTGCAAGGCACTGACTTTTCGTGTAGTTCCGTTCAAATTTAGTACACTTATATCCGCATCCCGTGAAAAAATGATGCCCTGCCATCTGTCTTGACGTACACGTCCGAAGTAGTCACCATTTTTATTCCCTCGACGGAATGTGACATCGACTGGAATCCAGCCGTAGTTTTCTAAATAAAACTCTGCCCAAGCGTGAATACTCGGCCGCAATTCACCGGAGACTGGACATTGCATGACAGCGGTAGGACTGACTGCTAATATGTGTCTGGCAGGTATTCCTTGACTTCGCAAAAGCGAAATAAACACCATCGAAAGTCCTCCACAATCACTGCTGCCATTTTGTAATGTCGAAGCAAGCGTCCAATCATCCCAACCAATGATTGTTCTGTACCTAAAATTGTCGCCGACAAATACGTATGCTTTTCGTGCAAAATCCAACGAGTCTTTTGATTCCTTGGCAAGTTGCTGTGCGGCACGTTGGATGGCTGGATGGTCAGGAATAACAATGTCTCCACTCCTGCCTGTGTATCGACGATACATTGGCGTATTCTTGTTGTACGGATATATCTTTTCGATTTTTGAGAAATCGACTTCGATGTCGTACAGCATCGCTTCAAATTCGTGGAAGACTGTTAATGACGTACCGGGGGCGAGTTGCTCGTGTCCAGTGAATAGAGCGGCAAGAAAACGTTGGTCATTTTCGGGATAGGTGAGTATCCTGCCGTGCGATGATCGAATGGAACGGATTTTTTGGTATTCGTTCGTTTCCGGGAGCGGTAAATTAACGACAACGGCAACAGGCTGGGTATTCGACATTCCAACTGTAACATCAAACGAGACCCGGACGTTATAAGTCCTTGGATTGGTCTTGATGATAATGTCATTGGGGTTTATTTGATCTTCGTTTCCGCGAATTGTCGGCGAAGTTCCGCGAGTTCGATTGTTTAATGCCTCCCGAATAATTGCCTTCTTTTCTTCCGTGTCGGCAAAGTCCAACGGAGTCAGGATTATATGGCCTTTATTCCCCTTGTTCATTTTTCTCATTTTCGCATTGACATCGGCACCTTGGGCAATAAGGTATTTCAAGACATCGACGCTGGTGTTCACGTGTAGTGGCGTCCCCCCATCATTATCTTTTGCATTGACATTGGCACCTTTTGAGACAAGGTATTTCAAAACCTCCACATCAGCCTTCATAGCGGCATAGTGTAGCGGAGTCGCTCCCCACTTATTTTTTGCATTGACATTGGCGCCTTTTGAGACAAGGTATTTCAAAACTTCAAGGTTTGGATTGGACAGAGCGGCAAGGTGCAATAAAGTATTACTCGAAGTATGTTTTGCGTTGACATTGGCACCATTGTTGAGAAAGTATTCAATGTCTTGAACCGTTCCTTTGCCAGCCGCTTCAAAAATATCCTTGAAATCGGTGAAGGGGATTTTCGTTTCACTTTCCTCCGTCTCTTTTATTTCCTTTTGCCGTTCTTGGACATACTCTTGGTCTGCTTTCGAGAGTTTTTCAAGGAGAACTTCAACTTCTTTTCCGTCCGTTTTCAGCAGGGAAACGCTTTTGTCGTCACGGGAAACTTTGACGAATTCCGCTTCGGTTTTATGGCTTCCGTTTGCCGAAGTCCAAATACGGACTTCATCGGCATTGGCGGCAAAGGCAAGCAAGAGGCAAAGGGAAACGGCAAGACAAGTAGTCTTTTTCATAGGGATTTTTCTCTGGGGAATAGTGAAAGATGCAACATTATCACCCGATCAAAGATTCCCGTCCAAAAATGGCAAGAAATAAAGAAAGGGCGTCAGTATTTACGTTGCTCACATTCGGTATCGTAGCAAGAACCGTCTCAACACAACGTAACCAGACACCCCGTATCGCTACGGGACGCAAAAGTACGCTGTTGAGAACGGTGTCCAGAATCATTCAAAAAAGATACGGCGCAGGGCCATTTCATCTTGAATAATTCTTGTCTTAAAAGAATCTGCTACGATTTTAATGTGAGACAATGACTTTTCGTCAACCTGATTTTATTCGATGTTTAGCAATTCGATAGGCATTCCTCCGGGGCTTGAAATTTGCGAAACTCACTCCTAGTCTAACCACTTCCGTCCCAATTTCAAGGTCAGGGATGATTTTTTGAAGATTTCTCGTTTTCGGCACAGTCGCTTTTTTCATCAGCACCTGCGGCACTCGAAGAATCCGTAGAAAAAGCACTTGGCAAAAGAAGGGCGTGTGAGGATTCCGATATATCCCGAAGATGCAAACGGCACAAGGCCGGATACGATGCGCAAAAAACAGCCCCGGCAGTCTCACGACTGTCGGAGCGTCGGATTTTGGGAGCACCTGCTCCTTTCGCATTGCCTGCTAAGACAGGCAATCCTTACCGGTTTGTCCATTTCGTCCGATTGGCAACGACGCCCTTCGGATGAAATCAAAAATGGA
>Ga0099364_10014013_pt1 | contig 10707 bp, 11 predicted proteins | sample TergutTh196P3_FD_73070 | JGI IMG/M metagenome (GOLD analysis project Ga0099364, IMG submission 73070) | Microcerotermes parvus P3 segment gut microbial communities from Pointe-Noire, Republic of the Congo - Th196 P3 | ecosystem: Host-associated > Arthropoda: Insects > Digestive system > Gut ...
ATTTCGCATATAACCGAATCAGCATTAATACTATTCTCAAAACAAACAATAGACAATAAATAACAAATATGATATAATGAACCTGGTGATGCGGAGTGAAAAAACATATAATAACAGACCAGGAATATGGAATAGCAAAAAAGTTATCGAAAGAAACAAAACTAAAGCGGGTAGAACGGCGATTGCAGGTAATAATTCTCCGATATGAAGGATTGAAAGACATAGAAATAGCAGAAAAACTTAATTACACGCGAAAACGCGTCAGTCAATTGTGCGCCGAGTTTAAAAAGGTTGGGGCGGAAGAATATGCCCGTCATAAATATGGTGAAAATGCACAGAAGTTGAGTGATGATGAAGAACGCGAAATTCTGGATAAGTTCAGAAAAGAAGCGGAGCAAGGAAAAGTGGTAACGGCTTGGGAGATAAAAAAGGCATTTGACGAGGTACGCGGAAAAGATACTGGCCGTGGATACATCTACATGCTGTTAGAACGTCATAAATGGCGCATGGTAGTGCCGCGAGGCAAGCATCCAATGAAGGCAAGTGATGAGGATATTGAAGCCTCAAAAAAATTAACGTAACGCATCAAGAACTAACTGGTAAAATATTACATTCGAATTATAAGCGTGTCCGTTTAATGTTTCAGGACGAGGCTGGCTTTGGTAGAATTAACAAACCCAAGCGCTGTTGGGCACCAAAAGGTGTGCGACCTTGCATACCCAGTCACCATATACGCGAATATCGTTACGCATATGGAGCAGTAGAATCTCTTACCGGAGATTCGTTTTTCCTTGTACTTCCATGGGCAAATACCATCTGTATGAATAGGTTTCTTCTTGAACTTTCAAAAGAGTTCCCGGAAGATATGATTCTATTGGCTCTTGACCAAGCTTCATGGCACACTACGAAAAACTTGACAATCCCTGCTAATATACAGTTATTTTTCTTGTTGCCATGCACACCAGAGATGAATCCAGTAGAGCAGGTTTGGAAAGAAATCAGAAAACGTGGTTTCAAAAACGAACACTTTGCCACCTTGGAAAAAGTTGTTGATAGATTATGTGAGGTTATTCGTTCACTTTCGAAATCAACTCTTTTCAGTATTACTGGGCGCGATTGGATTCTAGATATTGTCTATGATTTAAATTGAGAATAGTATTATTCTTATACTGTGGATTGTATCTGATGTTCAAAAAACCGTTGTATAGGTTGGGTTTGTTAAATAAAGAAGCGCAAAAGAGCGGTAATGTTACAATCAACGGCGTGTCATTAAAAAAATGCGATTTAAAAGAAATACGAAAAACGCATATTGGCGTAAGCGAACAGGAACCTTCATTACTTAACGACACAATAGCCGCTAATTTGTTCCTTGGAGACACTGAAGACAGGGTATCATACGAATTCGTACTTGATATTCTAGACATGGAACCCTATATCAATAGGTTACCTGATAAATTGAATACTGTAATAACCGCAAAGAACAATAATCTATCAGGCGGCGAGAAGCAGAAAATTAGCATCGCGCGTGTATTGCTAAGAAACCCGGATATAATGGTTTTTGATGAACCTACATCTGCGCTGGATAGTAAGGCAACCGAACAATTTATTCAATATTTAGTCAACATTAAATCAAGTAAGATAATACTGATCGTAACCCATAGCTCGGATATAATTAATATATGTGACGAGGTTGTTGATTTAAGGAGGGTAAGCGTTGTTGGATAAAAACTTGGTACGTGATGTTCTGGCGGCAGCCCTTTCAACGGGAGGTAGTTTCGCGGAATTATTTGCGGAGGATCATAACCGAAACAGCATAACAATCGCAAACAGCGTTGTGCAAAGAGTACAGTCTGGGATTGATTACGGCGCAGGACTGCGTGTTTTCAACGGATTTAACTATGTTTATGCGTATACAAACGATACGTCCCGAGAGAATCTTTTGAAAGTGGGTAAGGAGACTGCCGCCGCAGTAAAAAAAGAAGCTTGTACCGCAATAAAGAAGTTCCATATTCTGGATTTCGATAAGGCTCACTTGTATAAAATTCCATTTAGCGCGTCCAGTAAAAAGCGCGTTGTGGATTTATTAAAAGAAAGCAATGACGCTGCTATAAAATACAATGCTTTAGTAAAAGAAGCTATCAGCTCATACACTGATTCAACTCAAAATGTATTGATCGCTAACTCCGAGGGGCTATGGGCGGAAGACACAAGATACCGAACACGTGTACTCCTTATGGCTGTGGCATCACGCGTTAACGAAAAGCAGACAGGCGTATCTAGGCGGGGTGCGCACTCGGGGTTCGAGTATTATGATAATATTGATATACCGGAGATAGGCCGAAGTGCCGCAGAAACCGCAGTTACAATGCTAAACGCGGAACTCTGCCCGGGTGGCAAGATGCCGGTAATAGTTGGGAATGCTTTCGGCGGCGTGATATTCCATGAGGCTTGCGGACATAGCCTTGAAGCTTCTTATATTACCAGAGGCACTTCGGCGTTTTATGGGAAATTAGGAAAAAAATCGCGCATGAAAAAGTCACGGCTATAGATGACGGTACAATACCAAATGAGTGGGGTTCGTCAAATATAGATGACGAAGGTACTCCGGCACAAAAAACTGTTCTTATCGAAAATGGCATATTAAAATCTTATCTTACGGATATGTTAAACGGTTCACGGATGGGAATACCATCAACCGGATCAGGGCGCCGGGAATCCTACAGATTCGCTCCAACAAGCCGTATGACTAATACCTATATTGCTTCCGGCAATGATGAGTTTAATGATATGGTTGCGTCAATAGACTATGGACTATATGCTAAAAAGGTCGAAGGAGGTTCTGAGTCCGTTAAAACAGGCGAGTTTAACTTTGCAGTAAATGAAGCTTATATGATACGTAATGGAAAAATCGCCGAGCCAATACGCGGTACAACACTTATCGGCAAAGGTCACGAGGTGTTAATGGGCATTGAAATGGTCGGTAAAGATATTGCTTTGGATAGTGGATTATGCGCGGCATCAAGCGGTCAAATACCTACAAGCTGCGGACAGCCTCATATACTTGTAAACGGACTTTTGGTTGGAAGGAGAAAGTAGTATGAACTCTATTAAAACTTTTAAAGACAATCTTTTCAAATCCGCAAATGAAAAAGGGTTTACAGATTGGGAGATTTTTTATCAAAGTGCCGATAGCTTTGGGATAAGAGTTCTTAAAGGAGAGGTTGTCGAATACAAAAACGCTGGTAATTCTGGGGCGGCGTTTCGAGGTACAATAGACAATAAAATAGGCTGCTCATATTCTGATAAAATTAATGATGACGCGATCCCTTTTCTTCTGGATAACGCAGCTGTTAACGCGCAGCTTATTGAAAACGATGATATGGAAGAGTTATATACGGGCGATAAAGAATACGCCGAAGTCTCATTATTTTCATCTGAACTTGATATGATAACGGCGGACGAATTGATTAATAAAGCCTTAGAAATCGAACGTATAGCCGCGGGAATTGATCCCCGTGTTATAAGCGTTGACGCTTGCAGCATCAATACGTTGAAATCATTTAAATATATAGCGAACAGTTACGGATTAGATTTATTTCAAAAGGCTAATTATGCAAATGCTTACGTAATAGCGCGTGTTGCTCAAAATGGTAAAACAACGGCGGATTCCGCTATTTGGTTTGGTAATAATTTTTATGAACTAAACCCGGAAATACTGGCAAAGAATGCGGTACAGGGCGCGTTATCATTTATTGGTGCGAAATCAATACCATCCGGTGTTTATGATATAATACTGGACGAGCGCGAAGCATCAATTCTATTAGCCGCGTTTAAGGATATGTTTAACGCAAATCGCGTATATAAAGGATTCTCGCTCCTTAATGGAAAAATCGGGCAAAGCATAGCTAATCATAATATTACGATAAAAGATGACGCTCTAATACCATTTCGCAGAGGAAGCCGCGCTTTTGATGATGAGGGCGCCGCTACACGGAATAAGACGATTGTTAAAAATGGCATATTAAAAACATTTTTACACAATTCAAAGACAGCTGGAATATTCGGTGTGAATTCTACGGGAAATGGGCACAAAAGCTCTTACAAATCGTCTTTGGATATTGCCCCCACAAATCTGTATATTGTTCCTTCTGATACTGCAAAAGATGAACTGGTTATGGAAATGAAAAACGGTTTAATAATAAAAGACTTAGAAGGTATTAATTCAGGAACAAACCCTGTATCAGGCGATTTCTCACTCATGTGCAGGGGATATTTGGTGGAAAACGGAGTTATTGTACACCCTGTGGAACATATTACCATTTCTTCAAACTTTTTCACATTACTAAAAAAGATTAAAAAAATAGGAAATTACATTGACCTTAGTATCAGTAATATCGCTTCTCCATCATTATGGATAAAGGAAATCAGTGTTTCATCGGGTACATGAGATAAAACTATATAGGAGGAAATCCAAATGAGTGATGTAAAAAACAATCTCCATTGCGGCATTATTGTTAGTTATAAGTGTAACGCGGCATGCAGGCACTGCATGTTTGCCTGCTCACCCGAACGCAGCAGCGATTACTTGAGTCCCGAAACCGCAGAACGGATTTGTGTCCTTTTGCGCGGAAAAGGTATTAGATCTTTGCATATAAGCGGCGGTGAACCGTTTTTAGATTTTGATAAGATGGTGGACGTAATTAAAGTTATACGTAAAACCGGAATCTCAATAGAATATGTGGAAACCAACGCCTTTTGGGCGGAAGATGAGAGACGAGTAAAAGAATATCTGCGTATCCTTGAGCAAGCCGGCGCGGACAGACTGCTTATTTCATTAGATCCTTTCCATGCTGAATATGTTCCCATAGGACTTCCTTTACGCTTGGTAGAAATATGTGAAAATGTCAACTTTAAATATATTCTTTGGAAACGGGAATTTAAAACTATGCTGGCTGATGTTAATCAGAATAAAATCCACAGCCGTATTGAATTGGAGCAATTAATATCTCCTCAGTACATACTCGAAACCGCAAAAATGTACGGTCTGGATAAAGCTGGACGCGCTTTTAATATCTTAAATGAGTACACAACACTCAAACCTGTTAATGAGATCGTCGCTAAGTCTCATTCTTGCCGCAATCTCCTAAAAGTTGGTGCTTTACACGTGGATTTATACGAAAGGTACTTGGTTACAGGATGCCCTGATATCAGCCTTCCTCTTATTGAAGCTATCGAGGGCATCCCCAAAGGTCGGTATTCAGTTTTTGAAGCACTATCTTCTAACGGAGCAGCGGGGCTGCTAAAATACGCGCAAGGGTTAGGGTTTGAACCGGATACGGAGTATTCGTCTAGCTGCGCGTTATGTTTTAACATTCGTCTTTGGCTTAGTGAAAACCACAATTGCCCAGAACTAGATCCAGTGCATCATAAAGCTGTTTTATCGCATTATTGCTGACTAAAATCTCCTTGGCAATCAAAACTTGACTGCTTATACAACGTTTTCAACACATCTTCCAAGTAAGCATTAAGAGCGGCGCGGACGATGGAACTCTGATCTTTGTCATTCGGAGTTCCGCCTAAAGCCGCTTTTATTTTTAACGCTTTTTGCTGATTTTTTGTAATGTAAAATGCTGTTTGTACTAGTTTTGCCTTTTGAGCTTCGATTGGATATTCCTTTGTATCTTTTTTTATTTCTTCCTTTATGATTTGATTTTCCTGTGTCACTTGTTCGGGTACTGTTGCCGGTTTACCCATAATGCTCTTGAACGCATCCTCTGTGTTAAGCCTTGTTTTCGCCATTTTATATCCCTTCTTTCAGGTATTCGTCTATAAAGGAGTTGTAATCGCGGGCGATGTCTTCACAGCCCTTGAAGCTTAGAACATCAAGGCTTCTGGACTGCGCTTCGTCCACCGCTACCCTGTTTCGGATAAAGGTATTGAACAGCGGCGCACCCAAGACCTCGCTTAGTTTTTCGACTAAAAGCTTTATGTCCTTGCTGTTGTTTGTGCGCGGGTCGAATTTCGTAAACAGGATGCCTTTTATTTTTAAGCTGGAGTTACAATATTTCCTGACGTTTTGGACGGTGTTGTATAGCTCTTTTATACCTTTTACCGCAAATTTACCCGCCGTTGTCGGGACGATTACCTCATCCGCCGCCGTAAACGCGTTGACTGTCAAAATACCTAGTGACGGCGGAGTGTCGATCAATATGTAATCATATAGATCTCTAACCGGTTCTAATGATTCTTTAAGCCGGTATTCCTTGCCGGTCTGTCCCAGGGTCTGGTCCGCGCTTGCCAGAACGATGTCAGCGGGTATAATGTCAAAATCCGGGAAATGCTGAATTACGCCGCGCGCATTAGCTTCTTGTTTCAACACTTCGTAAATCGTATATGTATCCTCCGTCTCAGCTTTTACGCTGTCGGACAAATTACCCTGCGGGTCAAAGTCAATGACTAAAACCCTGAACCCGCGCTGTCCCAACACTTTCGCAATAGCTTGCGTAGTTGTAGTCTTGGCTACGCCGCCTTTTTGATTTGAAATGGCAATTATCTTTACCATAGCCGCACCTCTTTTGTTGTTTATTTAATCGTCAGCTTAAGTTAAACGAGTCCTCTTTTCTCTGTGACCTCTGTGTTTTGCTGCCAAAGTCATTAAAAAGATTTTTATACACACAGAGACACAGAGGATTTACTTTCAACCAGAATTACATACTCAGGTTTGTTGACGTTTTTTATTATTTTATTATTTTATTATTTTAATCATATAATAATATACTATTTTATTATTATATTGTCAAGCTACTTTATTATTATATTATCATATTATCATGATAATATATTATCAATATTAAAATCTTGTATAAAATTGTTTTATATCGCCTGAAGACCGCTTGATATGCGAAGAACTCATTAGCATCAGATACAACACGGCACAAAAAGAATGGGAGGGAATTGACCGGATGTCCGCCGGTAAAACGGCCGTAAAATAATACAAAAAACTGAACAAAAGAAAAATCATCCAGTGAGCGGGAACTCCTTGGAGGGGGCAGGGTCTGACACTTTCAACCTCGGACGGTAACGGTCGCCCCTACGGAATAAACCGCGCACGTGTTAACCCGCGTGTTTCGTATAGGCAGTCATCGACCGTCCATATTGCCGTTTGATTACAGTCTGAAACAGGCGAAAGCCTTTTTTGCCGTAAACTTCCAACACCGTATATATTAAAATCATGTAAAAACAAGCAAACAAGCAAACAAGCAAACAGAGATTTTCCCCTTGTTTGTTTGTTTGCTTGTTTTAAAATCTTTTTAAAATCTTTTTAAAACCTGTTTTCGGGAGGCTAGACCCGGCACTGGGCGCGGGATCCAGAACCAACTCGACTACATCATATTTCAACTCGACTACATGAAATTCCATACTTGACTACATGAAATTTCATAATCGACTACATTATATTTCATACTTGACTACATTGTATTGCAAACTCGACTACATGTTATTGACAATGTAGTCAAATTGTGGTAAATTAGGTATTAGGTGATGTTATGTCAATAAAAATGAATTATCTGATAGAGAAACGGAACGTATTAAACGAGATAAGGGCTAACGGCATGACCTTGCAGGAACTTCGATTTTTCAGCATCTATCTGGCAAAAATAAATGCCCGTGACACCTCTACCCGGAGGGTGAAGTTTTCGTTTAATGATTTTCAAAAAATTATGGAGCTGGGAAGGCTGAATCTTGTTCAGCTTTGCCATACGGTGGACGGTCTTTTGCGCCATATAGTGGGGATAACCCTTGAGGACGGAACCCATACGAGGTTTCAGCTTTTCAAGAAAGCGGTCATTTACCCGGATGCGGTGAGCGGGCTTTGCGTGGAAATTGACGCGCATGACGACGCGCTGCCCCTGATGTTTGAGTTTAAGGAAAAGTATTTTACATATGAGCTGTGGAACGCGCTGCGCCTGAAGAGCTCCAACCAGATAAGGATGTATGAGATTTTGAAGCAATATGAGCGCATCGGGCAGCGGACGCTGGAAATAGGCAAGCTTAGGGAGATGCTGGGCATAGAAAAAAATGAGCACCCGCGTTACAATAACTTTAGAACACGGGTTCTTGACGCTTGTCAAGAGGCGCTGGCAATGTATACGGACATCAGATTTACCTTTGAGCCTACAGGCAAGAAGGGGCCTGGCGGTAAAATAAAAGCCCTTAAATTCAAAATTGACAAAAATGAAAACCATGTTGATAAACTTTCCCTCTCGGAGTTTATACGCGAAGAAGAAATTACGGACGCCTTATCAGATGATTCCGATCCCGAAAATTATGAAGAAGAAAGCTATTTTGAGCAGGAAATCTACCCCTTTATGTCCGAAGCCTGCGAAAATGAATTCGGTCAGTTTGAAATACAGGTTCTATACAACCTGATTATCAAAATAATCCCCTACCGCGTGGGACAAGCCCGGGAATATCAACTGGAATTGTACGACTACCTCAAGCGTAAATACGACGAACTAAAATGGAGGGCATCAAGGTCGGAGATAAGCAGCCGTCTGGGATATCTGAAAAAAATCATCGAGGCAGATATGAAGACCGTTTAGAAAAAATGCAAATGTTCTTCTTAAGTCCGGGAAATAACCATGTAGAAGTTATACTGTAAAGGGGTGTTATAATAAACACCTAATTACAGAATGATGGCGGCTCATTTGCCATGATTTGGCGCGACTGTAGGATTGAGGTGAAAAACAACCGAATGAATTAAAGGGCGTGGCTGGGCAATGTCGGCATAAAATATAAAACAATTTTACTTCTGCATGTTTATAAGATATAATGTAGATAATTTATATAATGCACAGTTTCGTTAGGAGTGAAAAACATTTTAAGGCACGAAAGAAACGATAAACTTTTCCTATTTATGGTACTCACGCTTGCATGGACATGGATTGTGGGATTTATTCCACTGCTCATGGGTCTTAACGCCGAAAATTCCGGTGATACGTTGTTTAAGTTGATAGCAGGCCCGGCTCCCTCTGTTGTTGCAATCATACTTGTTTTTGCCACGTATACGAAAGGACAAAAGAAGGACTATTTCAAACGATGTTTCAGCGTTAAACAAATGGGGCTGAAATGGCCATTGCTTGTAATACTTTTCTACGCTGCCGTTACAGCGACTACTATTTTGGCAAGCACAACTCTTGCGGGTGGTTCAAGGCCTGAGTTCAGCGGGTTATATATTTTGGCCGCACAGCCATATATGATTTTTTTGTACCTGTTTTTCGCCGTTGTATCAGGCCCGCTTAACGAAGAATTTGGCTGGAGAGGGTTTGCGTTAGATAAACTGTTTGTTCGCTATGGCTTTTGGAAAGGCTCCGCGATTTTGGGCTTTATTTGGGGAATCTGGCATCTTCCGTGGTTCTTTTATCCGGGAAACGGTCAGTATATCGCATGGCAGGCATCTCCCATTCACGGAATAATGTACATTGTTTCCACTGTCACACTCTCGTGTATTGTTTCAATCGTATACCTAAAAACAAACAGGAGTATTATGGCGGGCGCATTTGTCCATATGATAAGTAATTTTTTCAACGGCAGCGTACTGATTTATCCCTTCGACAATACGTACATCATTACATTGTTCTATGTGCGAATTGTCTTGGAGGGGCTGGTTATACTATATTTTGCAAGAAATTCCAAGTTCCGAAGCGAGGTTGAGAATAGATTTTCCGTGTTAGAGCAATCTTAGGACAAGCATAGTATAACTGGGTTACTATTTTGCGTTTATTTGTAAACCGGGGCGTGTTAAAAAAACATCTAAAAAGCGCGTAATCTAGCGCTTTTCTTAAAATTACAACTTATTTAAATACAAGAGCCGCTTATCTACAGTAATAGAAGTAAACTTCCATGAGCTTATCAAAATCGACCCTGACCAGCTTAAATTAACATGGGTAACTATCAGGGAATATTTAGTATTTCCGAAATTTGTTAGTATCCCCGTTATTATACTGGCTCTGTCAAATAAATGTTGACAAAATGTATAGCAAACTGGTAAAATATCTGATTAAGAAGCCGTATTCAACTCGTTGACGGCGCAAAGTATTCGCGAAATAGCTCTTTCGCGAAGTGTTAAAGTAAAAAGAAGCCCGGTCGTTTCCTGTTTTTAACAGTTCATCCGGTTGGGAAATAAAAATGCCATCTTCAAAACGTTATAAAACGGCGCAAAGTATTCGCGAAAGAGCTATTTCGCGAATACATTAACACTTTTATCAGAGAACATTATAAGAGAACACTGAGTGTATAAAAGCGTATTGCCGGCTTCTCTCTGTGAACTCTGTGTCTCTGTGAGGAATAATTCTGTGTTTTTAGAGACTGCATTAAATAATGATAAGATAAGGAGAGTTATGATGCTGAAGGATATCAGTGTAAAAAAGCGCGTGTTATGCTTGCTGCTGACCCTCGCGCTTTTGCTGGGAACAGTCCCGGCGGCCGCTTCCGGCGAAACCCACGGCGGGCTTACCTCCGGGACGGAAAGCGTTCAAGCCTATCCGGCTGAGCTGTCCGCCGGGGAATTTGCGGAGACAGAAGACGAAGGAGAGAAGGCGTTACCCGCCTCCCGGGCGGACGGAATTCATTCCGTTCTTCTTGATAAGGGTATCAGGCCTTCGTCGTTTACCACCCTGTCCCAGGCAATGGCGGCGCTGGGCAATG
>Ga0099364_10014014_pt1 | contig 10706 bp, 8 predicted proteins | sample TergutTh196P3_FD_73070 | JGI IMG/M metagenome (GOLD analysis project Ga0099364, IMG submission 73070) | Microcerotermes parvus P3 segment gut microbial communities from Pointe-Noire, Republic of the Congo - Th196 P3 | ecosystem: Host-associated > Arthropoda: Insects > Digestive system > Gut ...
ACAACGATTGGAAATATATGCTGTTACAAGAGATACAGGGTTTTAAATCTGAGCTTCTTAGATTAAAAAGCGCAGACCCTGCAGAACAGGATCGAAAAGCGATTGCCGCCGTCGAAGACGAAATATTGATAAGCGAATACAAATTTGATAATAATATAAAGGTCAACACCTCTAAATCCGGCGGTGTTATAAATGACAGTCATTACTACAACGAGGGATTGAAATTTTGGGATGTTTTCGCTTCATCGGCATTGGGGATAAATATTATCAGCGTCTTGATTATCATAATCGCGGGCAGCGTAATTTCTTCCGAATTTTCGTCGGGTACGATAAAGTATTTGCTTGTAAATCCTGTTAAAAGATATAAAATATTTATTGCGAAATATATTTCGGTTCTGTCATTCGCTTTTCTTATGTTGCTTATATATTATATTTTCAATATGTTTTTATCCGGAATTTTGTTCGGCTTCGATGATTTCGGCGCACCATATCTGTATGTGTCGGGCGGCAGGGTTTTACAAGGTTCCAGTCTTTTGTTTGTGGCTTCAAAATACCTTATGGCAAGTGTCGGTATGGTTTGCATGGCAACTTTTGCTTTTGCAATGTCCTCTGTAGCGAAAAGTTCCGCACTTTCAATAGGTTTGGGCGTTTTCCTTTACCTTTCAGGCTATGGCGCAGTAGCGGTTATGAGCCAGTTAAAGCTTGATTTTGGGAGATATATTATTTTCTCGAATCTTGAGCTTAATGCTATCGCTGAGGGTGCAAGCATATATAAAGGGCAAACCTTAACATTCGCACTGGCTGTCATAAGCGTTTACATGGTTGTATTCTTGCTCACGGCTTGGGACGGATTTGTGCGAAGGGACATCAAATAATAGGTTTAATAGGTTTTTTCAGCTTTGTCCGTATTTCTTGAACAAAAATAATTTATGTTTAAATATAAATATTTCTAAGGAAATAATGCAAGCAGGAGGCGAATCGCTCACCTCCTGCTTGCATTATTTTTTATTTATTAATATTATGTCATTCAACCATTATTTTTAAGCGTTTTCTTTAGCTTTGCCGCGGAGCTTGAATACCGCGAATCCGGCAAGAGCCATCATTCCTACACCTATCAGCACGATGAAAGGCAGATCGTCCATGCTGATGCCTGTGGGAGTAGTCGTTCCGCGATCGTTGACAAAAGCTGCGCTGTTTACGCCGTCGCCGATATACAGTGTATCTTTGTATACAAGGTTGCCTGCGGCGGGTAATTCGAGCCCTTCGCCCTTTTTGCCGACTTCTTCAGCTCCCGCAGCACCGGCGTAGGTTACAACAGCCTTGGGTATGTAGCCGGCGGTCCCTTCTTCGGAAACCGCGTATTTCATGCCAACCGGGGTTTCCAGGAACACCAGGAACTGGTTATGCCTGAGCTGGAATGATTTCTGCACACCTGAGTTGAATGCGATGGGTGTTCCGACAACGCTGTATTTTCCGCCGGCCGGATTATACTCTACGATGTATGCGTTGTAAGCCGGGGGGTTATTCAGCAGTTCCGGCGCGTAAACGGAAAGCTTGAAGTTAAAATAGATCGACGGGTCGGAGAAGTCGCCTACCACTTTTTTGCTGATGGCAAGGGTCCAATCATCGGGTTTTTCCGGGTCTGTTCCGTCATTGGTCTTGACATAGCTGTTGGTGAAAATCATCTGGGAGTAGATGTATTTGTCGCCGCCGTCGCCGCCGGGGGTGGGGTTGACCTTGACCTGATCCGTGCCTTCAATTGTCGCGCCTGCATCATTCTTGATCATCAATACACCGATATGGGTGATCTTAAGCTGGCCGTTGATATTGGCTACATAAACCAGAACCTTGTATTCTGCTTTGGAGTATGCATACACTTCGGTGGGGTTTTTTGCGCTCGCCGTGTTGGTCAGGGCGGTTTCCTTGATATTGTATTCATACACGCCTGCGTGCGGCCATTTCTTTCCCGCGAATATATCCTTGGATTCGAGATACCAGACATCGGTTCCGGTTTTGGAGCCGTCTATGCCGGGATCCAGCGTTTGTTTCCCGTCAAAGCTGATGGTGACGGTCCCGATATCGGGCATAGCTGCGGTGGGGGCTTTTTCGTCTTCGGCTGTCTGTGTCACGACGAACTTAAAGTTCATCGCAGGGAGTTTAGTTCCATACGGGGTTTTCAGTATCTTGGTGATTGCCGCTTCGGTTGCGGGGTATGCAGGGTCGGTATTTGCCGCCAGTGCGGGTAGTGCGGATATTGCCAGGGTAAACATAAGGATCGCCGCCAGCATGATGCTGGTCGTCAGGTTTAGCATTAAACTTCTTTTTCCGGTCATTGTAATGACCTCCTTTTTTTATTTTTATTTTTATTTTCCGCAGCCGTCTGATTGACAGCCGCTTTGGTTGGTTTTCCGGGAACGCGGGTTCCCGGGCCGGGTTTTTATATATTCACACGGCTCAACCGGTCCGGACGCCTCGGTCCGCTTTTTCCGTGTTAATATCTTTGTACGGCTTCCTCCGCTGCCACCATCCCCTGACACCGGTCGTTTGTTTCCTGTCAGTGCCGTCCTTTCAGCTTGCCGGTGTATGACTGACTGACTGAATGATTGATTACATTTGCATTATACCTCTTATTTTTTATCGCCGATACACAGTAAATAGTAAAAATTCAGGACCAAAAATCAAAATTTTCATTTTTTGAATTGAAACGGCTCTTTTCAGATACTGCGCCGGCGTATTACCGTCATAACCTTGCCCAGAGTATCCCCGGCTTTTACCGAATTATAGATACGGCTGTCCGCAGCACCCTCCCGGCTGTCGCCCAGCACAAAGATATGTCCTTCCGGGACGGTCAGAGGAAAGTCCACACCCTCCTCATACCGTTCCGTTTTCTGATATATCTCCGGTTCATACTGCAATGCTCCGTTAATCACAAGCCCGTCAGGTGTAATGTCCACTGTATCACCCGCTACGGCTACCACCCGTCTTACTTGCATTTGTCCGTCTTTTTTCAGCGCGATCGCATCCTGGGGCAAATACCCGTTTTTAGCGTGCCGGTAAAAGATTACCAGATCTCCGTCCCTGACAGCCGGAGCCATCGAGGGATCCTGATACCGTGCGATGCCGAACAGAAAAGTAAATAACAGCATGAACGCTAATGCGATGGAAGCGGTTTTTACCAGCAAAAATATCAAGTCTTTCCATACGGATCGCTGTTTTACCGTTTTTTTCACGGTTATCCCGGTTTCTTGTTTGTTTATTATATTTTCCATATTCTTTTCCTCAGCATTCCGATGCCGGTCACACCTGCCAGAATCAACAGCACCGCAATAAGCAATACCGCTTCCATCACCCAGCCGCTCGTGATGCCTGTAATGGGTTTGGCAATCCGTTCATTCACATAATCGAACGTCCGTGTTCCGTCATCCGTATCTACCTGTCTGAAGCTTGCAATATTGCCTCCTGTGCTTCCGTCTTTGCTGTCCATAAAAGATGCGCTGTAGTTCTTGTCGTCTTCCTCCACAATGCTGATCAATAAATGCGAAGGAATATCTTTTATGGTGAGCTTCTGTCCGTGAGACAAGCTGAATTTCAATACAATGCCTTCGGTCAGCGGTAAGGTTGTATAAGCAGGTGCCGCGGCTCCTGAGCCGGGAATGCTTCCGCCGATAACGTTAAAAATTTTGTCTGATTCCAGCGGTCTTGACGGATCGGGAGATATTAGGTATACATAGAACTCAAATTCTTTGGTTTTGTTGCCGTATAAACCTTCTACCGTTTTGGTGATTGTAACATCCGTGTTACGCCGCCCCGTTTTGTGATAGGTTGTGTTAGTATTTATCTCAGTGCCGTCAATGGCAGAAATTTTAGCCGTGTTTTCAAACCTTTTCGGTTGATCCTTGACCGTTGCCGTGAACCATACCGTGATCTTACCGTCATTCTCATTAAACAGATCCCAGGTAACAGTATTTGTGCCGGAGTTATAAACGCCGTTGTGGCTGATCCCGCTGATATCTACTTCAAGACCTTCGGGGACTTTATCGGTGATAACAGTTCCCTGACCGGGAGCCGGAGGGGCAATAGCGGAAAAGTCGTTCTTGATGTTTTTCAATGCATCGATATACAGGGTGCCCAGGCTTACCTTGGTAAAACCCCAATTCGGCTGACCGTTCTGTAATTCCGGTTTAAACGCTTCGATACCCGGCGATACATTCATCCTCATAAGATTGTCGAAAACAGGGGTGGAATAAACTGCATTTCCTCCGGTATTGTTTCCGTTATGGTCTAAGCGTACCGTTTGCAGGATACCGTTTGGAAAAAGCGAAGCAAAATCTTTAACCCGGTTTCTCATTATGCTGTCCCAGTAACGTTCGCCGCCTACATTTTGCCCCTGAGGTATCTGGAAATCCGAAATAAATACGATGACCGGAGTGCGCTCGCTCAAGGAGTTTTCCCCCACGGCTGGTTTGCGCGGAATAGTATATTTCGAACCTCCTTTTGTAGTTTGTGCGCTCCCGTAGAGCGTAGCTGCACTCTGTCCCAAGCCCCGAATCTTACCGGTTGCCGCTTTTAGGAAAATGGAAGGGTCTTCGGTTTCATTTTTCCAGGGTTCATCAAACGCGGCGGAAATTTCATCCCGCATTCCGCCCCAGTATTGCGCTGGGGTCAAAAAGTCCGACTCGAATTGAATGTGAGTATTATTATTGCTGTTAGTCATACCCGTAGAATTCATTCCCATAACGGCGACACGGCTGCTCGGGTAGCTTTTGGTAATGAAGTCGAACATATCCAGCATGACATCGCGCTCGTATTGTTTGGCCGGCTTTGATTCATATATGGGAGCGTCCATCGACCGTGACCAGTCCAGCACAAACAGAATATCGTATTTTGCTCCGGAAGTGCTGGGTTTCTTGATGTTGTCCGCTGTAATCGTATATTTTAGCCGGTCATTCAATTCGACTTGTACCGGATTATCCGCCGTACCGTTATTCGCTGCAGCAGAATCGTTGATATAGGCATTTTTTATATCCGCCGAAGCGGTTGCCTTTTTTTCGTAAAGCAGGTAAATGTCTGTGTTGGACAACACGTTCTCCACCTTGATCGGAGAAGTCGTTTTTACGGCTCCGTTCAATCCCACTTTCCATTCTTTATAATCATAACCCGAGATATTTTGAATGTCCGGTTCCGGCAGTGTAAAGCTGTTACCGGCGGAAACAAGATAAGCTTTAACAGAAGGGTTACCGATGGAGCTGCCGTTGGCTTTATCAATATAGTGTACGGTTACGGTGAAATCTATCGCCGCCGCGGTCTTCTCATAAATCAGATATATGTCCGTGTTTTCCCGTATGTTTGAAACTGTGACCGGAAGAGTTGAATTCACGGCCGCGGATGCCCCGGCTTTCCAGGTGTCGGTGAACCGGTATCCGGCAAACACCGGGATTTTATTTAATGTAAAGCTTTCATCGTAGAGCACCTTATACGCATTGTAATCCGGCGGACTGACAGGTTTTCCGTTGGTGTCGATATAATGTATGCTTATATTGCGCCATACATCCGCCGCTTTTACCCATACAGCAGGAACTCTGTTTATATTACCCGGGCACTGAGCGGCATCAGCGATATATCCCTGACCTGTGTTGTTCAGCTCCCATACGAAGGATGTGCCGGTTCCTTTGGTACGCAGCCACATATGAGATGACTGGTCTGATCTGGGCCAATTATTTCGGATAGCATCTCTTACCGGCGTTGTGCTTTCGTTATTCCAACTAACCATATCCTGACGGCTCAGCGCAAACACGATATCTTTTGTTTTTGTGGTTGTCGAAGCTATTTCCAGCGGCTCTTTAGGCTTTGCGGCCGATGAAAGATTCGCATGATCCCCTAATGCCGGCACAAGCGCCAGATCCTTAAGCGGAGAACCCCATCCGATGTAATAATCTGTATAAAATTTTTGCAAATCAGAACCTTCGTAAGCGTTGCTGCTGCCGAACTTACCCAAATTGCCGCCGCCTCTGCGGGCCAGCATAATAGCCTTATCGACGCCGTTCCCATACGTTTTTACTACAACCCAGTCTTCGTTTTTTATAAATCCGGTGGCTTGATCTGTTTTTAGTTTTCCCAGATCCGCAAGCAGACCCTTATTGGTTGTGATAGTCACATCCGGACTGCGTACAGGCTTTTGCGCCGCCTGATGTACTGTTACTGCCGCGACCGGCATTTCGCCGGAATAGTCAAACCCGGCAATTCGTGCCGTAAAAGTATATTCATCCGGCGTATCGGCATCATATTTGCCGTACCAGGTCACGGGAATGTTCAGTATGATTCCGAAAATGTCCCCGTCTTGGCCGCAGGCATACCAGCTTTCGTTTTCGCCGTCATAAGTCCCGTGGATCCGGTAATCCCTGCTTCCGTCCCCGTTATACAGGGTGTAAATTACAAGTTGTCCGGATTTTCGCAAATCAGCTTCATTTTCCGGCGCGATATAACCGTACCTTGAATATTTTAACGGAACGGTTTGGCTGAACCCTGTTTCCCCCGCCGCTTTTCCGCTGCCGGTTTCTTCCGGGGTTTCTTCCGGGGTTTCTTCCGTGGTTTCCTCCGTGGTTTCCTCTTCATACTCATCTGAAATATCTTCCGTGACCTCTTCCGCCGCGGGTTCGTCAATGATCACATCTTCTTCAGCAAGCTCCCCATATTCGGCTTCATCCTGCACATTTTCATCCACAGACCCGTCCGCGGATTCGTCTGCGGATGTTTCCGGCGCGAGTTCCGCGTTTTCAGCTTCGTCCTGCACGTTTTCGTCTATATAGCTGTTTGCCGAAATTGGGAACACCGCACGAAGTGATTCCGGCAATCCCAGTTTGTTTAATGCCGTGCCTTTGTTTACAGATGTCCTATAAACAGGATTTCCCTTCTCAAAGTATAGTATCTCGGGGTAGCTGGGACTTGTAAAGGTTCCCTGCGGCGCACTGATGATGAGCAGTACACATCCCATAATGATGGCAATCGTACTGAGCATCAGTTTCGTGCGGTCGTTTTTTGTTCCTGCTATTCTTTTCATGACTATTTACCTCCTCGTGTTACGTTCGTTTGCAGTCATTTTGTTCAGCGTTTGCCGCATCCGGTTTCTCCGGTATTTGACCGCACTTTTATTTTACCTCTTACCGCTATTTACCGATACACAGTAAATAGTAAAAATTAAAGAGGAAAATCGCAAATTTCAATAAATCGCATTTTTCTTTGGTTCCCTTTTCTTTTGCCTGTGTTCAGCCAGGAGTCTTACCCCCGCCAGAATTAGGATGGCTACCGTCAAAAACATCCCGATATTTTCAGATATAAAAGTTAATATAGTTCCCAGTCCCGGGATGGTATGTTTTACCACGCCGATAACATTTTCTGCATAAACGACTTCCTGATCGGGATCTTTGTTATCAATACCCTGTGTCCGAAAACCCCGGTCGTTGCTGTTTTCGTAGTTCTCGATAATTTCTATGATCCGATGGGTTACGATGGATTTATTCTTGCTGACAAAAATAATATCATCGCCGGCTATCAGGTTATCGGAAACGGCTTTGCCGGCAAGTACCAGCGAACCCTCCGGAATCTCGCTCTGCATACTTGTACCGAGCACTGTAAATCCGGTGTAACCGAAGATATGAAAGCCTTTGCTTGAACTCCCGTTAAAAAACAATGCTGCGATCAGCACAATAATGACGGCGGCATACAATGCGATGTCCGTGAACCGTTTTGCAATCCTGTTATTTTTGCTTTCCTTTTTTTCTTTTTGCCGTAATCGTTTTGATACGCCGGCAGAGGGAACGGGTTCCGGCGGCGCGAAAACCTCATCGGCTTTTTTGAGCCGTGAACTGCCGGAAGTTACGGAAGTTATATGCGCTCTCAGGTCTTGGATGCGCCGTTCCATATCGCCGTAATTCTCATCCGGCGGCAGAACCGGTTCTATTAACTTATGCTCTTCTATGAACTCCCTGTTTATTTGGTTCAAAGTTTTTGTGCCCGCCATTGCTTCCTCACCTCCGCGCATGATTTTACCGTTACCTGACTTGCATTCAGGGCAGTACATTTTCGGGTATTGTCAGACCTAATGATTTTAACCTGTTCGCGATACCGCCGATTTCGGTTTTCAGCCGTGCTTTTTCGTTTTGGATGAACGTCAGATCCCGGTGTGCATCCTGTATGATCTTGGATGCTTCGGACTTTGCTTCCGCAACTATCCTCATCGCTTGAACCTCCGCATTCACCATCGCTTTGGAAATGGCTTCTAAACTGACTCCGGATTGTCTGGTCAGCGCATCGTATTTGCCGAACAGATCCGTATAACTTTGCTGTAAGCTGTTATATTCGTCCGAAAGCTTTTGCAGATATTGATCTACCTGAATCGGGTCATATCCCATTTCCTTTGTGGAAAACGGTATTGGTTTCGCAACCGCTACACTCTCCGGTTCGTATGCTGATGTATTGTATGTATTCATGATTCGGCTCTCCTTTCGATACGATTTTTTGTTTATACCTTTATTTTACCTTCATTCGCTTTGTGCCGATACACAGTAAATAGTAAAAATTTGAAACTAAATACTATGTTTTTGCTGCAAACACTCCGTATGCCTTGATGTTGTCCGGTGTTTATACTGCCGTGGAATGATTACCTTAATACCTTAATATTTTACTTTTTCGCAAGTGTTACCGATACACAGTAAATAGTAAAAATTCAGGATAAAAATCAATTTTTGCATAAAAGGGTTAATCTAAATTGCGGACAAGGATTTGGTAAAAAATAGCATAAGTTGGATTTTACGATTAAAAAAACGAAAATTTTTACTTGACAAATTGAAAAATCCGTTGTATTAAGATACCCGTCGATTTTTCTATTTTAAAAAAGGAGGTTTATCATGGGCGAAGAAAAAAACATTTTTGATATCCGGTTGTCGGAAGGCGAAGAAATCACGATGGAAGCAATGGAAGAATTATATGGCGGAAAGGGGGAGGATGAAGATGAGTAGAAACTCAGGTTTTTCGAACAGCAAATTAGCCGCGGTTACAAAAATTTCACCCAACAGCAACAATCCGCGCAATCAGCCGCTAAAAAAAATTACGATACACCATATGGCCGGCAATTTGTCGCTTAAAACTTTTGGCGACATCGTTTCCCGGCCGGCGCGGCAAATGAGTTCCAATTACGCCATAGACGGTAAAGGGAACATAGGGCTGTTTGTTGAGGAAAAGAACAGAGCCTGGACCTCCGGCAGCGGAGCGAATGATCATCAGGCTGTTACTATCGAGGTTGCCAACAACGAAACAGGAGGGTCGTGGCGTGTTTCGACCGCCGCAATGAACGCCTTATTGGCTTTGTGCGCTGATATATGCAAACGGAACAACATAACAAAGCTAAATTTTACGGGTAACGCTAACGGCAACCTAACACAGCACAACTATTTTACGGCAACGGCCTGCCCGGGTCCGTACCTGAAGAGTAAATTTCAATTTATCGCAAATGAAGTGAATAAACGCATAGGAAGCACGCCGGGTTCACCGTCAGCAAACATAGGAAGCAGCTCCGAAAGCCCTGCTGCGGGTATAAAAAACACAAATACGGAGGTTTCTATATATACGGTGGTTAAAGGAGACACCCTGTTCAGTATCGCAAAACGGTTAAAAACGACGGTTGCCGTATTGTCGGATCTGAACAATATCAAGAATCCCGGAAATATAAGGGTAGGTCAAAAACTGAAACTGCCCGGCAAAACATCAATACCGGGCGATTTCGCATCCAAGCCATCAATCTCAGCAGCGGCACAATCCGGCGGGGAAATAATGTTAAGACCGGGAATGTGGAATATACGGGCGGTTCCGTCCACAAACGGTAAGATTGCGGCAACGATCAGGGGCGGTCAAACGGTATCGTTTATTGAACGGAATATAGATGGCTGGAGTAAAATAAACGGGGGCTGGATAGGTCCGGCAGCGATATTGTGAAAAAATAAATCCTGTCCGGTTCAAGAAGTATAACCAAACTAAAAAACCCGCCTCTCAAAGGAAGCGGGTTTTTTAGTTTAATATGCAAAAACATTCGGGAAATTTTTCGAGTTGGAGGGTGATAGGCAACACAACAGCCCATCCGGATAGGACAGGCTGTTGTGTGTGGGTTGGAGTCAATCAGAAAAGTCACGGAAAAGTACATCTAATTCCGATTCGTTTTGGATTTCGCCATTGCTTAGAAATTTTTCCACCCAAACACCGCTACATTCATCATTGCCGTTTTCATAAAGGAAATCGACTTCCCAACGTTGACCAGGTACACAAATAAAAACCGTGATACTAAAATCTCTGGCCTTAATTAATGTATAATGGATATGTGCTGTCTCAAGTTTATTCAAAAAATTAATAAGTTTTTTCAAGAGATCAATTCTTTCAGCATAAAAATTCTCATATAATTAAGATTTGCAGGGTGATTTTTTATGGACAGGTCTGCTCAAATAATCACTTCGTCCATTATATGGTGTTTTCCGTGTTGTGTCAACCGTTTTTGTGATCGACTCAGTGTAAAATTAATGTAGGAGAATTTTAAGGAAAAAAGGTACAAGAGGAAGCCAAAAAGTGATTTAATAGAATTGTAGATCCAAAAAAATCACGAAGGAGGCAACCTCTTGTGAATACAAGTATACCAGAGATTGCGGAAAATTTCATCAGGAAAA
>Ga0099364_10014015_pt1 | contig 10705 bp, 9 predicted proteins | sample TergutTh196P3_FD_73070 | JGI IMG/M metagenome (GOLD analysis project Ga0099364, IMG submission 73070) | Microcerotermes parvus P3 segment gut microbial communities from Pointe-Noire, Republic of the Congo - Th196 P3 | ecosystem: Host-associated > Arthropoda: Insects > Digestive system > Gut ...
GTTTCAAATGTCAAGCGTTTTTACTCCAGTTTACAAAGATTTTATTTTTCTTTTTATTTTTTTATCCTTTTGTATATATTTTCTTTTCTTTTCAAGTTTGACTTGGAGAGTAAAAAAATGTTATAATATTCCGCACCACTTGGCAAGACGGAGGACGGCATGGAATCACAAATTCTGGAACACAAGAATAACTTCTTATCCGCGCTTAAGGGCGTTAGCGACAACGCCGCGTTGGAGGCTTTACGGGTCGAGTACCTGGGCAAAAAGGGCTATGTGTCCGCCATGATGCAGAGCCTGAGGGGACTGTCCGGCGAAGAGAAAAAAGCGGCGGGGCAGCTCATCAATACCCTAAAAAATGAGCTTGACACCGCAATACGTGCTTTCTCCGAAAATCTGGAGCGGGCAAAACTTGACAAACTAGTCGCCTCAGCGCGGGAGTACGACGTGAGCCTGCCCGGAAGCGGCTCTTACGGCTCGCTGCACCCCGTCACCCTCGTTCAGCGGGAGGTGGAGGAAATTTTTGTGTCTATGGGCTTTTCCGTTGAGGAGTATCCCGAACTGACCGATGATTTCAACTGCTTCGAGGCGCTGAATATCCCCGCCCACCATCCCGCGCGGGATATGCAGGACACCTATTACTTGAGCAACGGACAGTTGCTAAAGACTCACACATCGGCGGCGCAAAACGCCATAATGCGCAAGTACGGCGCGCCTTTGCGGGCAATTTTCCCCGGACGTTGTTTCCGTAATGAGAGTATCGATGCTTGTCACGAAAACACATTTTTCCAAATGGAAGGCATCATGATTGACGAGGACATCTCTATTTCCAACCTCATCTACTTCATGAAAACCATGCTTTCAGAGGTCTTTCAGCGGGACATCAAGGTGCGTCTGCGTCCCGGATTTTTCCCGTTCGTTGAGCCGGGATTCGAACTTGATATCTCCTGTCTTATCTGCAACGGCGAGGGCTGTCCCTCCTGCAAGGACAGCGGTTGGTTGGAGCTTTGCCCCTGCGGGATGATTCACCCCCGCGTACTGGAGATGGGCGGCATTGACACCGCGCGTTATACGGGATTCGCTTTTGGTCTGGGCTTAACTCGCCTTGCTATGATGCGCTATGGTATAAAAGATATTCGGGATTTCAACAGCGGCAACTTGAAGGTTCTCTCACAGTTCAAAAGTTAGAAGCCTATGAGTCCCAATATCTATTATCTCGTGTTAAGGAGTAAAAAATGCTAGTATCAATGAACTGGGTTCGGGATTTCGTCAATCTCGACGGGCTGAATATCGAGGAACTGATTCACCGCTTCACCCTCTCTACAGCTGAGGTTGAGGAGGTCATAAACTACGGCGAGGGGACACAGGGAATCGTCCTTGCCAAGGTTTTGAGTGTGGAAAAACACCCCAACTCCCGCAAACTCCACCTGCTGAAAGTGGACAAAGGCGCCGAAATTGTTGACTGTGTTTGCGGTGCGCCAAATGTTCGAGAGGGTATGCTTGCGGCTTTTGCACCCGCTGGCTCAACTGTGCAGGGACACAGTATCGGCAAGGCGGAACTTGCGGGCTATGAGTCCAACGGAATGTGCTGTTCAGCGGCGGAATTAGGACTAGGCGACGACCATTCCGGTATTTTGGATTTGGATTTTGACGCGCCTTTAGGTACGGCTATTGATGAGCTTTTGGAGCTTTATGACACGGTTTTTGAGGTGGACAACAAGTCCCTCACCAACCGCCCTGACCTGTGGGGAATTTACGGCATTGCCCGGGAATTCGCCGCCCTCACCGGGCGCGAGTTACTTCCTGTACCCCAGGCGAAGTTAACAGATTATGACGATCTCCCCAAAGTTGATATCACACTGGACAGTCCCGCCTGTTACCGCTACAGCGCCTTGAAAGTACGCAACATCACCGCAAAGACAAGTCCTCTAAACATGGCAATCCGCCTTGGTCGTTGCGCGATACGCAGTATCAACCTCCTGGCGGATCTCACCAATTATATCATGCTTGAGATGGGACAGCCCATGCACGCCTTTGACGAGAGCGGCGTCAACTCCATACTTGTGAAAAATTTTGACAAAGAATTGGAGTTCCAAACCCTTGACGGCACGGTGCGAAAGGTTGATCCCGACACCATGATGATTTGCACCGGCAGCGGCGTTCCCGTCGCCTGTGCGGGAATTATGGGCGGCTACGAGAGCGAGATTAAGGAGGACACAGACAGTCTGCTACTGGAAAGCGCCTGTTTCGATCCTGTGGGCATTCGTAAAAGTTCCACCCGTCTGGGGCTGCGTACAGATGCCTCGGCACGTTACGAAAAGGCTCTTGACCCTGAGATGACTGTGCCGGCAATTGCCAGATTTTTGCAGCTTTTACAGGATATCGACAGCGGTGTTGAGGTGATAAGCTCACTTTCTGATGTTCAACACTTCGCTTATCCCCAAAAATCAATCCTACTGGAAAAAAGCTATATTGATCGCTATACGGGAATAGAGATAGACAGCGGGCGCATTGAGAAGATTTTGCGTTCACTGGGCTTTGGCGTGATTTTAGAGGGAGATGCATTCACCGTCGCCGTGCCGTCCTGGCGGGCGACAAAGGACGTGACCATCGCCGCGGATTTGATTGAGGAAATCACCCGCGTCTATGGCTATGACAACTTTGAGATTAGCTCCACAAAATCCGTCCTCTACCCTGTCCGCGAGGACGTTTCACGCAATCAAGACACTGTTGCCAAGGACTTTTTGGCGCAAGTGTGCAAACTCCACGAGGTACATTCTTACTTGTGGTGCGACAAAGAGAAATTTGCCGAACTGGGTCTTGAGATTGAGGACAACGTCCACCTTTTGAACTCCGTCAACCCCAACCACGAGGTACTGCGCAACCGCCTGACACCCACCCTGCTCACCTTTGTCCACGAAAATCGCGGATACACAGATGACTTCGGCATCTTCGAGATTGGGCGTGTGGTCACAGGTCTGGACAGCGAGGGTAAATGTAAGGAACGCAAGCGCTTGGGCATCGTTCTCTACAGCCGCACTGCCAGTGAGGAGGAGCTGTTCTTCCGTCTGCGGGACATAATCATCGATTTGCTCCTCATTATGAAACGCCGAAACCCCGCTTTCGCCAAGGTCGAAACCACACACAGCTGGCAACATCCCGTGAACAACTTCAGCGCGTCAATCGACGTCGAGGAGGTTGCGCGTTTGGGTGTTATTCATCCCGCAAACGCCTTGAAAACCGACAAAAAAGCGGCGATTGTCTGGGCGGAAATCGGCATGATGTCGCTGACGGAAATTCCCACCGCCCCCATTGCCTACAGCGAACCCTCCAAGTTCCCCGGCATTGACGTTGACCTCTCCTTTATCCTCAACAAAGGCGACAGCTTTGCCCAAATTGCCGAGGCAATCACTTCTTTGAATTTCCCTCTTTTGGCGAGTCATAGCCTTGTGGACACCTTTGCCCTGGACGATGACGCCAAGAGCGTAACCATTCGCCTTGCCTTCTCCTCCACTGAAAAAACACTCACCCGCAGCGAAATTCAGAGCTGTTTGGACACCCTCGTCGCCAAACTCGGCGGTGAAGGGATTGAGCTTAAGCAGTAGGCGGTAATAGATGACCCAAATTTGACAAGCCACGCATAATATGCTATAATATCCCCACATGGTGTTGGATGGTGGAGTGAGCGTGGATTTACGGAAAATCTTCAATAATTCGGAGAGAAGCTTGTCTTTTGATACAAGCTTTTCTTTAGGCGAAGATCCGTTTTTTGATGAAGTGCGCGTTGAGGGATGTATCTTGAACCGAGGCGGTGTCGTCACGTTGGAGGCGAAATTCTCAACAGTGTTTGACTTCGAATGCCACCGCTGTCTTGAGAAAACCTCACGCCGCTACACAGGGAAAACCACAAGAACTCTCGTCCTCAAACTCGACAGCGATGAAGATACGGATCTCTTGCTCCTGCCTGATGCCGTGTTGGATTTACCCGAGCTTATCCGTGAAGAGATGTTCCTGCAATTACCCAGTTTGCTGCTGTGCCGCGACGACTGCAAGGGCTTGTGCCACCAATGCGGCGCAAATCTCAATGTTGGCGAATGCTCCTGCACCACCCCCATAGATCCCAGACTGGAGAAGCTTGCGTCAATTATTGACAACTAACAGCCAGATACTTAGGTATTAGCCCGCTAATATCTAATGTCTAATATCTAACTATCTTAGTTTTCGGAGGAAAAAATGGCAGTCCCAAAGAGAAAAACCAGTAAGGCGCGCCGCGATAAACGCCGCTCAAGCGTTTGGAAGCTCGATGCACCCACCTTGGAGCTTTGCCCAAATTGCAAAGAGTACAAGCGCCCGCACCGCATTTGCCCCAGTTGCGGACAATATAAGGGCAGAACAGTCATCCTTACCGAGGCTTAATCTAGCCTTTCGCGATGGTTAAAATCGCCGATGTTGAAAAAAACTCGCTTGCGCAGATGAAGAACATCTGCGCGGGCGGTGTTTTGTTGTCGATAAATGGTAACGCTATCAACGATGTGTTGGATTATCGCTTTTATATACAAGATGATGTGCTTGATTTGGCACTGCGGGACGCTGACGGTCGGTATCGCCTGTTGCGCATACATAAGGATGAATTCGCCGATATTGGGCTGATTTTCGATAGCTATCTTATGGACAAACAGCGTTCCTGCGGGAACAAATGCCTGTTTTGTTTCATCGACCAAATGCCCCGAGGACTGCGCCAGAGCCTGTATTTCAAGGACGATGATGCGCGGCTCTCTTTCCTTTTCGGCAACTATGTCACGCTGACAAACCTGAGCGCGGTAGACGTTGAGCGTATCTGCAAAATGCACATCAGTCCCGTGAATGTCTCCGTCCACACCATGAATCCCGCCCTGCGGGTGCGCATGATGGGCAACCCAAAGGCGGGGGAAGTATTGGGATATTTGGGGGATTTCGCCACTGCGGGGATACGCCTGAACCTGCAGTTGGTGCTATGCCCCGGCATTAACGATGGGAACGAACTGGTCTATTCTCTGAGAGAAATCGCCAAGCTCGGCGAGAGTGTCCAATCAGTAGCGCTTGTCCCTGTAGGATTGACAAAGCATCGCGAGGGCTTGCCCCATATTGAATCGTATAAGCCCGAAAATTCCTGCGAAATCCTTAGAATAGTTGAGGAGTTCAACGCCGATTTCCCTGAAGCTTTGGCGTTTTGCGCTGATGAGTTTTACCTGAACGCGGGCGCGCCGTTCCCCCCTGTGGAGCATTACGGCGAGCTGCACCAGTTGGAAAACGGCGTGGGAATGTGCGCCCTGTTCCGCCATGAGTTCATGACCGCTCTAAATGAGGTGGGCAAACCCGCCCGCGTCGCTCCCTGCACGGTAGTCACAGGTGTCGCCGCCTACCCGTTAATAAGCGAACTTTGCGGGATGTTATCGGAAAACATCCGTGTTGTCGCTGTTGAAAACAAGTTTTTCGGCGGGGGAGTGACCGTTGCGGGCCTACTTTGCGGGCAGGATGTCATTGACGCACTGAGGGCGCGGGATTTGGGGGAGAGGGTTATCTTGCCCGGGGGGATGTTTAACACTGACACCTTGACATTGGATGGCAAGACTCGTGAAGAAATCTCTCAAAAGCTAGGAGTTTATGTTAATGTGACGAAAAGTTTACATGATGTTTATTGACAAATGTCAACTTCCGATGTACAATTTAGGTGACTATATATATATATCCTTATCCCCTACATACTGAGTTGAACGTTCCATTTACAAAAGGGATTAACCATGAAAAAATCAACCAAAACACGCTTAAAAATCCTCTGCATCCCCTTGTCGTTCCTGCTGATTCTTGCTGCAATCGGCGGGATTGGGGTTCTGCGAGACCACATTATGGGGGAGAGCTATCCCTCTCGCTTGGACGAGGCGGAAATTTTTGCCGACGGGTACTCCGGTCACGAGCCCCTGCCCCAGACCATTACAGCGGAGAAAATTTGGGAGCACTACAACAGTCCCTTACCCGAGGGTAAGAGCGTGAAAAAAGCTTTAGTTATCGGGCTTGACGGCGTGAGGGCGGAGATGTTGGGCAACCTCAAAAACCCTGAGCGCAGCGGAATACTCACCATTAAGGAGATGGGCGGCGGAGTCTATCCCATAATCGCCGGCAAAATTTGGGATGAAGGCTTTGGTGCATGGTCGAAAGAGCAAAAAACCTTTACCCTACCAGGTTGGACCACCACCCTCACCGGGGAGTGGGCTGATGTACACGGCGTTTTTGATAACAGTCGCAGTTCGTATGATAAGAATCCACTTCCCGAAACGGTTTTCACGCGGCTTTACAAGGCGGGATTGCTGAATGAGGCGGATTTCATCGTCAATTGGGATGGGCATTTGACCAACAAGAACAAAGCGCGTCCTTTTGCTCTTGAGTCACAGAGTACACAGCGTAATGGGTATAACATCAACTGGACCAAGGTGGGCATCGATTGGCAAACTTTCACAACCGCGCGGCGGCGCCTTGAGGAGGGCAGCGATTTTGTGTTCCTCATCCTTGAGTATAACGACGACTTAGGTCACCGCACAGCAGGTTTTGGCAACCACAGCCCCTTTTACCGTTGGGCGTTTGCCCACGGCGACCGTCGGGCAAAACAGCTGATAGACACGGTTCTCGCCCGCCCTAGCTATGAGGAGGAGGACTGGCTTTTCATTATCGTCAGCGACCACGGCGGTCATGGTTGGAGCCACGGCAAATTCCGACCCGTGGAGCGGCTGATTTTTGTGGCGAGTAATAAGGAGTTTTAGAACCTGTATTAACTATCTTGAAATAGCCTTTTTTTGGCACTGTTTCCGTCCTGAATTTTCCATGAATAACCTCTCCCGTCGCTGTTCACACTATCAACATATAGTCGCCTAAGTTGAAAATCAACTCGTCTTTGCGGTCTATTTTCGATCTGACTTCGTTAAAAATGCTCACAATAGAAAAGTATTCCTGCGCTTTTTTCCTTGCCAGACGAAAAATATTCTTGCAAATCTTGAGCCGATTTTCAAGTTAATCGACTATACAACCGAAAGGAGTGAACAAAAATGGCAAAAAATAACAACAAAAAGAAACCCAAGCAACAAAAGCGCAACAAGATGAAGCAGGATGCCGCCAACGCCGTCGGCGTGAACCTCAGTCAGGACGGGGACAACGGCAACCTTACCAGTCGTCAGGCGGGGGCAATCGGCGGACAGATGGTTAAGAAGATGATTGAGGATTACGAGAGCAAGAACAAATAAGGCGGAACAACGTAAGGGCGGCAATCTGCCGCCTTTTTTCGTGCGTACTACGGGAAGCCGCTCAAGTATTTCCCAAAAAATTACATGGTTGACAATGCCAATTTTATATGGTATAATACTTACATAGAAATGGTAAAGTTTATTACTTAATTAAACAGTAAGAGAGAGGTACTATTATGGGTCTCATGAGCGCAAGCCAAAAGGCAAATGACAGAAGTTGGACACTGATACAAAACGCATTTGCAAAAGCTGTCAGCAACGTTTCAGAGTACACCCTTTGTTATGGATATTGGATGAAGTCCGGATTATTCTCAAAGAAAATGTATAACTTCGCGGTCGGTTTTCGCGCGGACGACAATGAATTCATCCTTGTACAGATTGATTCTGACGGAAATACCGACGGAGAGTCCATGACTTTCTCAAAAAATAACGTCACCGAAATTAAAAAGACCTTGCAGGGCGGATTTAAAATCACCTCATCCCTGACCGACAAGCCGTTGATACTTATCGTTCCCGGCTTTGTGCCCGATAGCATGGAAGATGCATACCAGCTGCCGATCAATCAACAGGAGCAGGCGGCGCAATTTACAGCGATGATGAAAAATTATTAAGCAGCCGTGATAATAAACTATATTTTGCTATCGTTTACCGGAATTTACAGTATCGCGTCAATTATACACCTGAAATCGGGGCGAGGGTGGCTTTCCACTAGGATGTTCGGCGACATCCTGGTGTTTTTGCTGTTCATATTGGTTTTGATCGCCACTTTGTTGAGGATAGACTATAATGACTTTCAAAGTATGATTGAAAGTTGGTTTTCAAGTTAGGCGACTATATATGCTTAAAGCTATTGTGGCAATCTGCGTTTCTCCAATCTAAAACCCTTTTCTTCCCAAACTCGGCGTATCCCGCAACTCGACTTTCGCGCTAGCGGGAAGCTTTTCCAATTCCAAAACGGTTATTGTGTTCTCTTCTTTCAGCAGCTCCTTGGGTACGTATAGGGTTTTTTGAGGCCCGATTTTCCAGTATCTGCCAAGGTGGAAGCCGTTTATCCACGCGTAGCCCTTGGTGAAACCTTTCAAGCACAGGAACGTGTCGCCTTTTTTATCCGCAGCGAACGTGCCTTGATAGAACATCGGCGCGGCACTTCCTCCAGTAAAATCAAGGTTTTCAAGGCTCTCAAGCTCTAGCGGGTAGACATCCCAGTGAAAAAGGAACTGTCCGCCGATGCGAACGGCGCTTGCCCCTTTGCGGTCGCTGACACTTTTCGCGCCGTAGTTGGTGCGCCCCATAGCCTCCACAAGCACATCAACAGTCGCCTCGCCCTCAACCCGTCCAATGTCCACGCCCTCGAAATCCTTGTCGTTGCGCCATTGCAGTCCTTTATACTGCCCGTTAACGAAAAACCACGCCCTGTCCCGCAGTCCGTCCGCAAAGATTTTCCCGCCATAATTGCCCTTGAGGATGTGTCGGTACAAAATCAGCCCGTAATTCTGACCGAATTTTTCCATATATTCAGGGGTGACACTCTTTATCGGTGCGGAAAGCTTATCCAAATTGGCGAATAAGCTTGCCGTCTTTTCCAGTGTCACACAGCCATATCCCGCGCGTTCACCCTCCTGGGGCAGTTCGAGAGGAGTTGCGCCGCGATGTTTCCAGAGGACTTTGCGGGTCGCATGGTATTTTCTGGTATAGCCGCCCCACTCAGTGAGGAGCGCGTCGTAGTCGTAACTGGTGATGGTGGGGGCGTATTTCCGATTTTTTTTCCCGCCGCCGCCCGGGTAGCCGAAGTGATTAGCTCCGCCCATGTAGCCGAAATTCGTGCCGCCATGGAACATATAGACGTTGAGGTTGGCGTCATGTGCCAAAATCTCCTTGAGGGTCATGACGAAGTGTTTGACAGAGCGGATGTGGTGATGCTCGCCAAAGTGGTCGAACCAGCCGTTCCAAAACTCCATGCACATCAGCGGTCCCTGGGTCTGATACTTGCGCAGCTGCTTAAAGTTATACCTTGCGCCAGAGCCGAAATTGGCGGTCTTCAGCAAATGCGGCAATATTCCGCCAGAGAGCATATTGTCGTTCGCCCCGTCAGAGGTAAAAAGCAGCACCTCAATACCGCTGTCTTTGATAATCTCCTCCACAGCGAGGAGATACTCCTTATCGTTGCCGAAGCTGCCGTATTCGTTTTCCACCTGCACGGCGATAATATTGCCGCCCTTGTGGATTTGCATTGGGGCAATTTGTGCCAAAAATACTTGGAAAAACTCCCGAACGTGTTTCAGATAACGGGGGTCGGCGCAGCGCAAACGCAGGGTTTCATCCGCCAATAACCAGGCGGGCAGACCGCCGAAATCCCACTCGGCGCAAATATAGGGACCAGGGCGCACGATAGCATAAAGCCCCAACTCTTGGGCGGTTTTCAGGAAGCGTACCACGTCTAGCATACCTGAAAAATCGAACTCGCCCTTGCGTTTTTCGTGCAAATTCCAACAAACATAGGTTTCAACACAGTTAAAACCGCAGGCTTTGAGTTTTTTCAGCCTGTCCTCCCAGGACTCGGGCAGTGTACGGAAATAGTGAATTGCCCCGCTGTAGATTTTGAATGGTTCGCCGTCCAGAAAAAAGTCGCCGCCTTTGATTGTCAGCATTATGTATTGCCCTCACTTTTTTTACCATATGGCGATGTTGAAAAACTAGATTTTTTAGTCGATTAACTTGAAAATCGGCTGAGGATTTAGGAGAATATTTTTCGTCTGGCAAGGAAAAAAGCGCATGAATACTTTCGTATTGCGAGCATTTTTGACGAAGTCAGATGAAAAATAGACCGCAAAGACCAGTTGATTTTCATGTTAGGAGACCATATTATCGAGAGATTTTCAACAAGCCGGGTACTATTATACCATATTTCGCAGTGTTTGTCCAAGTTAGCGCACTTATTCCGCATATATCCTTCCCACCCCGCATACCATCTACCATGGAAAAAACAAGAACAAGCAAAGTGATACGCGCGACAATCCTCCTGACCGTGTCCGCACTGTTGATGCGCGGGGCGGGGGTGTGGTTCAACGCCATGTTAGAGGACCGCGCGGGGGCGGCGGGAGTTGGGCTGTTCAGCCTGCTCATGAGCGTCTTTTCCCTCGCCCTGACCTTTGGCACGGCGGGTCTGCGCCTATCCTCAATGCGCCTTTCGGCGGAGGAAAAAAATCCCCGGCGTCGCGGCGGCGGTATGCATATGTGCTTCTATCTCGCCGCGATACTGGGCGTTTTTGCGACGATTTTACTCTACTCCACAGCAGAAATCTGTGCAGAGTACTGGTTGGGAGATATCCGCGCCGCCGCATCCCTGCGCATTTTGGCGCTGTCCATACCCGCCTCAGCAATCTCCGCCGCCCTCAATGGCTACTGCATTGCGGCGGGAGCGGCACTGCCTTTCGCAA
>Ga0099364_10014016_pt1 | contig 10705 bp, 7 predicted proteins | sample TergutTh196P3_FD_73070 | JGI IMG/M metagenome (GOLD analysis project Ga0099364, IMG submission 73070) | Microcerotermes parvus P3 segment gut microbial communities from Pointe-Noire, Republic of the Congo - Th196 P3 | ecosystem: Host-associated > Arthropoda: Insects > Digestive system > Gut ...
GTGTATGATTTTGAAAGGGGCGGCATATTGGGAGGGGAGAAATGGCTCACGACGAAAGAAGATTTAACTGTGGGCATACTGGGTGCGCTTGATGGGCTGCCGGCGGATTTATTGAAACAAGCAGAGCTTGTATCGCTGTCAACGACGCTTGCTACAAATGCCTGCGTTGAAAACAAAGGCGGCAAAGCCAAGCTGATATTTTTCGGCGGTGACAGTAAAGTTATCGCTGAAAACGGCGGGAAATACGGTCTGCCGCCGGTTGCTGATATATATGTACAGGAAAGTTACACGGATTTCTGGGGCGGCGTAGAGCGCGAACCGGACTGGGAGCTTTTCACTGAAAATATCAGGGACGAGTTTAAAAATCTGGACGGCGCGGGTATAATCGAAATAAACGCGATGAAAAACGGCGCGGCTGTCGAGAAAAAAGCAAAGCGGATATTTTCGGATATACATGATGTGCCTGTGATTTGCAGTCATGAGTTATTCTCCGAGCTTAATTGCTTACAGCGCGGGTCAAGCACGCTCTTGAACGCCGGATTATTTCCGGTTATAAAAGAATTTTTAGAGGCGGTGAAAGCCGCTATGAAAGACCGCGGCATTAATGCCTCGCTTGTTATTGTGCGGAGCGACGGCAGTATGATGTCCGAGCACTTTGCGTCTGTGCGTCCCGTTGAAACCCTGCTGTGCGGACCGGCGGCAAGCGTTATCGGAAGCACGCGGTTAGCAGGTGAAGCTAACTGCGTCGTGATAGACATGGGCGGGACGACGACTGATATTGCGCTCGTAAAATCGGGCGTTCCGGTCACGGCGGCGGACGGCGTGAGTATCGGCAAATGGAAAACTTTTGTAAACGGGCTTTATGTTAAAACTTTCGGGCTGGGCGGCGACAGCGCAATTCATCACAGCGATTCCGGGTTGATACTTGAAGATTACCGGGTTGTTCCGCTTTGCATCGCCGCAGAAAAATACCCGGTTATAACAGAGAATCTGCGGGAGCTTTTGGCTGAAACGGGACACAGGCACATGAAATATCTGCACGAGCATTTTATTTCAGTAAAAGATATAAGCGAAAGTGCGCGTTACACAGATGAAGAAAAGGCTTTTTGCAACGCACTGAAAGATAACCCGCTTATTTTAAAAGAAGCCGCCGCTGCTGTAGGCAAAGATATATATACGCTTAATATTTCACGGTTGCTCAAAGAAGGCGTTGTGCAGATATGCGGGCTTACTCCGACGGACATAATGCACATAAAAGGCGATTTTAACAAATATTGTTCGGAAGCGTCTATGCTCGGCGCAAAATTCGTCGCTTTCAATTTAGGCGTATCTATTGACGAACTGGGCGATTTAGCGTACGATGAAATCAAGCGCAAGATATATTTGAACGTCATCAAAGTTCTGCTGGAGAACAACGATTCGCATTATATGATAAACGGAATCAGTAATGATGAAGAACGCTTTATAAACGAAAGCTATAAAGCAGGTAAAAAAGGCGGAATTATTTCAGCCGCGTTTAAAACTGATTTTTCACTCGTGGGAATAGGCGCACCAGTGCATATTTTCTTGCATGACGTGGCGGAAAGGCTTGGAACCGGAGCCGTCATCCCTGAATATTCTGAAGTAGCCAACGCTTTGGGCGCGGTTGCCGGAAACGTATGCGCGAATTATACTGTCGAGATAAAGCCGAATTACGCTCCGTCCGGCATAACCGGCTATACTGTTTTCGGCAATGAGGTCAAGACGTTTAAAAGTCTGAAAGACGCTGAAACATTCGCTGTTACGGAAGCTAAAGACGGCGCGTATAATGAAGCTGTAAAACGCGGAGCGCAGGGAGAAATAAGTGTTGACGTCGGCATTAATTTGCATGAGGGGCGCGGAAAAGACGTCGTTATCCACCTGAATACGGTTGTGACGGCAAAAGCGGTCGGAGCGGTTCGACTAGGCAAATAAAATTACTCGTGAGGCGTGACCAGCGTAAAAATATTGTGAGCGTAGAGCGCGGCATCCCTGACACGCCGGCGTAAATCTGCGGACGCGCAATGCGCACTCCTACGAAGCGCACGATTTTTTTCCGGATTAATATTATCATTTTTTACAATAATCATATTGACAAATATAAAAATATTATGTTATACTTATGTTAATCTAAAATAAATAATAATTTTAAAATTTTTACTGTTAATATTAAACAGTAAAAGGGGAGGTTTTATGAAACATTACAAAGCGGTTCAGATGTACACAGTAAGAGATTATGTCAGGGATTTTCACAAGGAAACGCTCGCGAAAATAAGCGCGATGGGGTATGACGCAGTGCAGGGCGGATACAGGCGCGGCTTGGAAATCGAAGAATATCTTGATATTCTGGCTGAATACGGATTAAAAGAGCTTTCTGTCGGCGGCAGACTCGACGGCGATTTAAGCCCGATTTTTAAACAGGCTAAGGCATTCGGCGTTACTGAAGTCGGCATAGGCACGATACCGGACGCTCTGCAAGCTACTGCCGACGGGTTCAAGCAATACGCGCATCAGATTAACGAAATCGGCAAGCGTTTGTTTGAAGAAGGCGGGCTCAGCATAAACTATCATAATCACGCGCTTGAGTTCGCGTCGTTCGGCGGGATTAACGGCATGGATATTTTATTCGACGAAACTAATCCGCAGTACGTGCATTTTACGCTTGATACTCACTGGGTGACCTGCGGCGGGCAATGCCCGGCGAAATGGATACGCCGCGCAGCCGGAAGGATGCCTTACGTGCATTTTAAAGATTACGCGATAAATGCTGGGAAAGCCGAGTATCTCGAGGGCTTGTCCAAGCGTTTCGCAGAAGTGGGGCAGGGGAATATAGACTGGGCAGAAGTCGTGAAAGCGTGTAAAGACATAAATATTCAGGCTTATATCGTCGAGCAGGATTTTTGTCCGGGTTCGCCGTTTGATTCGCTTAAAATAAGCATTGATAAAATGGTTGAACTAGGTTTGTAAAACAGGGTAAGTATAACCGCGTGAGAATTATATAATTAAAACGGGAGGAAAAATAGAAATGATAAAATTATATAAAAAAATCATGTGCTTTTCATTGATATTATTTATAATTTTGTTACAGTTATCGGTACAATCCGTATTTGCCGCGTTTGACGACAGCTATTTGACATGGGACGGCAGGCCCGCAACATTGAGGGAAATTTCAACAAATCTTGGTTACGGCAACGATATGCTTGACGCAAGCGGGAACTACCAGCCTTTTTATTATGCCGCTGCTAAGGACTTGTGGGAGAGAGGGTTGATGCTCGGCTCCGACGGGACTTTTAATCTTGATAAACCGCTTACGCGCACCGAAGGAGTCATCATGACTCTGCGGTTGCTCGGCAAAGAGCAGGAAGCGTTAAACGCACGGCTGCCCTGTCAGTTCAGGGACGTACCCGAATGGGCGCAGTATCAGGTGGCGTATGCCGCGGCAAACGGTATAACGTCCGGTTATTCGGAAACAGTTTTCGGTGCCGGCGACACTATGTCGGCTAATCAGTATATCACGTTTGTGCTTCGTGCTATGGGTTACAGAGATAATATAGATTTCACGTGGGATAAAGCCGCCGAATTCGCGCTTGAAATAAATCTTATAGGCAAACCGTGTAAAGAGCAGTATATGCGTTCAAATTTATTTTTGCGTGATAATGTTGCGATTATTTCTTATAATGCGCTTTTCAGGGCAAAGGCAAATGACGGTACTGCGCTAGGCGACGTTATCGTTACTCGGCGACCGGAGGGAACGCTGCCTTATGCAACCCTAAACGACAGAACAGCAGCGGAGAATGCCCGTCAGGAAGAAATCCCCGATTCCCCTGCGTCTGATTCGTCGGATACTAATGTGGCTTTTGGTAAACCATCGGGATTAACCGTTATTTTTAACTATACCTCTGGTATTTTAACTAGCGCAAACGCGAAGTATATTCTTATAGTTAATGATAATTATTCCGGACCTATCGAGATAACGATTACTGCCGGGTCGGGAAGAACAACACATACTGTAAATGTAGCCGGGCGCGGAACGTACAATTTAAGTTATATATTTTATATTGACGCAGCTAGGGAAACTGTTATTCCGGGTACTCCAGCCCGGCAGATAATAACCGGTACTGACCCTATTACAGGCGCTCCAAGGTACACTATTGTTCCGGGTACGCCGGAAATAAGAGTCCCTGCTACTCCTATTAGTAATAGGATAACGATTACGTCGGGAAACAGTTCTTTTACAGACAATATATCAATAACCGGAAATATTGTAGGTGTTTCCGCAAATTAAAATATTAATTAAATTTTTAAAATAAAATTTCAAAACAAGGAGGCAATTTATGGCAATAAAACCGGTAAAAGTCGGGCTTATAGGCTCCGGCGCAATAAGCGGAACATATCTGCGCAACATGAGTACGCGCTTTAAAATTCTTGAGGTGGTGGGCTGTTCGGATATAATCCCGGAACGCAGCGCGAAACGCGCCGAGGAATTCGGCGTGCGCGATATGACTAATGAAGAAATATATAATGACCCGGAGATAGAAATAGTCGTAAACACGACGTTTCCGCTCGCTCATTATGAGGTCAGCAAAGCTGCGCTTTTGGCAGGAAAGCACGTAGTATCAGAAAAAATGATGGCTGTGACGCTTGAAGAAGGCAAAGAGCTGATAAATCTTGCAAAAGAACGTAATCTGCGTATAAGCTGTGCGCCTGATACTTTTTTGGGAGCGTCGCATCAGACTGCGCGCAAATTGCTTGAAGCGGGCATGATTGGCGAGCCGTGTATGGTTCAGGCTATGGTTATACGCGGGTATCATCCGGACCGCGGCGCATGGTCGGGCGCGAGTTTCGTAAGCCTGCCCGGAGGCGGACTGCCGTTTGATATGGGCGGATATTATCTGCACGCGCTTCTTGATTTTTTAGGTCCGGTCGCAAGCTGCGCAGGCTTCGCGCAGACGCGCCGCCAAACCCGTAAATTCGCGAATCCGCGAAATCCTAAATTCGGGGAAGAAACTTTTATAGATACAATAAATCAGCTTGTCGGCTCGCTTGAATTTGAAAACGGCGTGCTGGGCAGTTTAACTTTAAGCGCGGACGGTTTTGAAGAAAATCCGCGCATAGAAATCTACGGCACGGAGGGTACGCTGATAGTGCCGGACCCGAATAATTTCGGCGGCGACGTTTATCTTAAAAGAATAGGCAAGCATGACAGATATTTGATGCCGCCGACGCATGGCTACGGCGAAGGCTGCTGCCGCGGAGTCGGCGTTGCCGATATGGCGTGGGCTATCAGGAATAACCGTCCGCACCGCGTTCACGGCGATATGGCGTATCATGCCTTTGAAATTATACATTCAATATGGAGCAGCGGCATGATACACAAGATGGAATCAACATTCCAGCAACCCGCCGCGTTACAGCCCGGCGGAATAGACGACGGCATGGCGGAAAGCAAATTGGCTTTGTAAAATTTTTGCAGATAAACAGGGAGCGGGTAATTTACCTGCTCTTTAATTTTAAATTTTATTTAAAAGTTTACAAAAACAGTTTTGACAAAACAATAAAAATGCTTTATAATTATATATAGCTGAAATAATAAGAACCGCCGCCAATACAAACAATCGCGCCGGATTTAATAGTCTGAGTGAGGAAAGTCCGAGCTTTTGGGGCAAAGGATAGCGGATAACGTCCGCCGGAGGCAACTTCAGAGAAAGTGCAACAGAAAATAACCGCAGTTATATAAACTGTAAGGGTGAAAAGGCGAGGTAAAAGCTCACCGGCGCAATGGCAACTTTGCGCTAATGACCGCGTTTTTTCGCGGTTCAACCGTGTAAACCTTATCCAAAGCAACGCTGATGTAAGTCGAAACGTGTTAAAACGCGCAGTTTAAACTGCGGGCTGTGTCCCGGTTTTTCGCATGAAGCGGCAAAGAACTGCCGGGCAACCGTGCGGTCAAGATAGATGATTGTTCAAGACAGAACTCGGCTTACGGATTGACGGCGGTTTTTTATATTTCAGAATTATAAAAAAATTTATTGATACGGAAAAATATTATGATTTTTATTAAAGAAAGATTTCCAGCTCGTGTTAATTTTATATTTTTAGTTATATTTTTGCTCGCGTCATGCAGTGTTCAGGTTGACGAGGAACAGCCTGCGGCAACTTTGGGCGAGAATATTACGACGGTTTATGAAACTACGGCTACTGAAATTATAACGACGGCAGAGTTAATTGTTGATGTAACAGAAGCAGAAACGCAGGAAATTATAACGAGTACCGAAGAAATCACGACAGAGGTTGCTACTACTGTGCCTGTGACAACGACTCTTGAAATTACGACTGCGGCTGTTACGGAGCCTCCTGAAACAGAGCCGGTTACAGAGCCGCCGCCGGCTGCCGTTTCAAAAAATATCCCGGTTTTTATGTATCATACATCGTCCGAAAACAACCCCGGCGGATTAGCCGAGCTTTATGTCAAGCCGTCTGAATTTGAAAAACAGATAAAATATATAATAGATAACGGGTATACTTTATGCACGTTGGACGACTGGTATAACTTGAATAATATAGATAAGCCTGTTTTTATAACTTTTGACGACGGTTACAAAGAAAATTATACGGAAATATTCCCGGTTTTGCAGAAATATAACGCTAAAATAACAATCTTTTTAACGATAGATAATATGGCGGCGGAAAATTTTACCGCTGAAATGATACGCGAAATGAGCGATTCCGGACTTGTCAAATTTGAGAGCCATACTATAAGCCATCCTGATTTACCCTCAGTAAGTTCAAATGACGAAAGGCTGATACGCGAGCTTGGAGATTCCAAAAAGCAAATAGAAGAATTGACGGGCAAGCCTGTGATTGCGTTGGCTTATCCGGGCGGAGGATATAACGCGAAAGTGATAGAACGCGCACGGGTATATTATAAGTTCGGACTTACTGTTATTCATGGAAGGCATAACACAGGCGCACATTCTGATTTTGAAATACGCCGTTTAAGAATGAACCGCAGTACATCAATTAATGCTTTTATAAATATGCTTGGGGGCTGATATTTTATTGACTGTATTGTTCAGAAACTTTAAAATTTATATAAAAAAATAATAAAAAAAGGAGAATTTGTTATGTCTATTAAAGTTACTTTTTACAATGAATATCTTGAGGAAAGAGATTGGGAAGCGGCAAAAAAAGTTTACCCGGAGGGTCAGCAGGGTCCTATCAGGGAGTATCTAGCGAAAAATCCCGACATTGAATTAACGGTGGTCACGATGGAAATGCCGGACTGCGGGCTTACTGATGAACTGCTCAATAACACGGACGTTTTAATGTGGTGGGGACACGGTCATCACGGTAAAGTGCCGGACGAAGTTTCGCTGCGCGTAAAGAAGCGCGTTTTGCAGGGAATGGGATTTATCCCGTTACATTCGTCGCACGTTTCAAAGCCGTTCTTGGCTCTTATGGGAACGGACGGGCGTTTGCATTGGTGCGAGGACCAAAAAGAAATCTTATGGACTGTTACGCCGTCGCACCCGATTGCCAAAGGCATACCCGAATATATCGAATTTGAAGATGAAATGTACGGCGAGCCTTTTGGCATACCCAACCCGGACGAGGTTATATTTATCGGCTGGTTTAACAGAGGCAACGTATTCAGAAGCGGCGTGACTTACAGGCGCGGCAACGGAAAAATATTTTATTTCCAGCCGGGACATAATACTAACCCGGTATATTATAACCCGTATATTTTGAAAATAATAGAAAACGCGATTTACTGGGCGAAGCCGGACTTTAAATATGAACCGAGAAGCGACGACTTTTTCCCGCCGGATAAAATAATAAAAGATTAAGCGAGGTGTGATTTTATGGATACTGCCGTTAAATTAGATGAACGCAGACAGTTTTATGAAATAATAGGAGGAAAAAAGTATATGCCGCCCAGTCCGATTTTAAATCATAATACAATTATCAGAGGATTATATGACGTTTTTAAAGAGCTTTTAAAAGGTAAAAAATTAGAATTTTATTTTGATAATGTCGACGTAAGATTAGATGGGGAGCATACGGTTATGCCTGATTTTAAAATAGTCAGCGATTTTTCTAAAATTGCGGACGGCATAAATATAAAAGGCGCGCCTGATTTTATCGCCGAAGTTTTAAGCCCCAGTAATTCGTCGCACGATTTAGTCTATAAAAAGAATTTATATGAAAAACACGGCGTTAAAGAATACTGGATAGTTAATATTTATACCAGAGATATTTATGTTTATAACCTGAAAGACGGAAAGTACGGCGACCCTGTTATATATCATAATTATTCGCAGGACGAGATAAATAATATCGAAGAGGGCTATAACGAGATGCTGAAAGAACAGATAAAAATAACGCATATAATATCGCATACTTTCGGCGATGAAATAAGAGTACCCGTAAACAAGATTTTTGAAAATTTATTATAACCGTACAGGAGGATTTAATTTAATGTTTAAAACTTTTTTCCCTGATTATTACAAGCGGCTTGACGTTTCACACGTAAACTGCGAAGAACCCCGCGCTTATTTTATACCCTACGGCTGTGAAACCCGCGCAAAAAAAGCAATACGCGGCGGCTCGCCGAATTTTAAAACTTTGTGCGGCGAATGGAATTTTAGATATTTCGACTCGGTCGCCGACGTTTACGATTTTACCGACCCGGATTTGCCATGGTTCGACGAAAATACGCTCCAAGTGCCTATGAACTGGCAAATGGACGGAAATATTGTCACAGGTAAAAACGACGACGGTAAAAATTATGACGTTCCGAATTATACCAACGTGAATTATCCTATTCCGAACGACCCGCCCTTTGTACCGGACGCGAACCCTTGCGGCGCGTATTACAGGAGCTTCCGGCTTGAAGCAGATTATATAAAAGACAGCGATATTATGCTGAACTTTGAAGGCGTTGACTCATGCTTTTATGTTTGGGTAAACGGCAAATTCGCGGCGTATTCGCAGGTGTCGCACATGACTACAGAGATTAATATAACTGACTTTGTTCAAGCAGGCGATAACAGAATAGCCGTGCTTGTTATAAAATGGTGCGACGGAACATATCTTGAGGACCAGGATATGTGGCGTTTGTCGGGCATATTCCGTGAAGTTTACTTGTTAAAACGCGAAAAAGCCAGAATCACGGACTTTTTTATTAAAACTGATACTTCCGGCAAATTAAACGTTGAAGTTAAAATTAATCAAGATATTAACGTGAGATTTAAATTGACAGAGCCCTGCGGAGATATAATAGCGGAGGGAGAATTTAAAGATAATCTGTGCGTTGACGTTGACAATGCAAAATTATGGAGCGATGAAGAACCTAACTTATACGGCTTGTATTTATACTGCGGCGGCGAAGTTATATATCAAGACGTAGGATTCAGGAAAATCGAGATTATCGGCAATGTCGTTTACGTGAACGGACAGAAAATAAAAATAAAAGGCGTGAACAGGCATGATTCTCACCCGGTTTTAGGGCATACCGCGCCGTTTGAGCATATGCTTGAAGATTTATATATCATGAAGCGTCATAATATTAACTGCGTGCGCACGTCGCATTATCCTAATGAGCCGAGGTTTTACGAGCTTTGCGACAAACTTGGATTTTACGTGATAGATGAAACCGATTTGGAAGGACACGGAATGTATACAAGCGACAGGATTGTTCCGTCGCATCTGCCGGAATGGGAAGCGTCTTACGTTGACAGAGTTAAGCTGATGTTCGAGCGCGATAAAAACAGACCTTGTATAATCTCGTGGTCGCTCGGCAACGAAACTCCGCACGGCGCAAATCATGTTAAAATGACTGAGTATTTAAGAAGCCGCGATACTTCGCGATTTATTCACTATGAGGGCGCGTATAAAGACCATGAGAATAAAAAACAGCACACGGATACTGTCGATATAGAAAGCAGAATGTATCCGCATCCGGACTGGATTAAAGAATATCTTGAGGACAAAGATTATAAGCAGCCGTTCTTTTTATGCGAGTACAGCCACGCGATGGGCAACGGTCCGGGCTGTCTTGAAGATTACTGGGAGCTTATTTACGCGTATGATAATTTTCTGGGCGGCTGCGTTTGGGAATTTACCGACCACAGCGTCGCGCTTCGCGACGACAAAGGCAGACCGAATAAATTTACGTACGGCGGAGACTTCGGCGATATGCCGAACGACGGCAATTTCTGCGTTGACGGACTTGTTTATCCCGACAGGCGACCGCATACGGGCTTGCTTGAATTAAAGCAGGTTATCCGCCCTGTGCGCGCGAAATTGGACTTTGACGGAAAGACCATAAAAATCACATTTAAAAATCACAGATATTTTGCAGATACGACTGATATTCTTTTTTCGTTTAATATAGAACTGGACGGGAAGATAATACATGAAAACCGGAGCGAAATTGATATTAAACCGCAGGAAGAAAAAACAATATTTATATCGGGAGAAAAATTAAGCGCACATGGTCACGGCGAATACTTCGTGAATATTTCTTACAAGTCGCAGAAAAGCACTCCGTACTGGCAGGCGGGTCACGAACTTGGAATTGAGCAGTTTAATCTTGAGATAAATGCGCCGGAATTAAATAACGGCTTTAAAAAAAATTAGGCGGCGGGTAAATTTAAAATGGGAAATGACGAAAATCTCACCGACC
>Ga0099364_10014017_pt1 | contig 10705 bp, 6 predicted proteins | sample TergutTh196P3_FD_73070 | JGI IMG/M metagenome (GOLD analysis project Ga0099364, IMG submission 73070) | Microcerotermes parvus P3 segment gut microbial communities from Pointe-Noire, Republic of the Congo - Th196 P3 | ecosystem: Host-associated > Arthropoda: Insects > Digestive system > Gut ...
CATTTTTCTCGAACCCGCAAACTTGGGCTATCTTCGGAGACGCTCGGATAGAAGAATGGGAGTAAATTCGGTAAATTCGCTATATTCCTCAAACAATCGCCGGGTTTTCATAGAAGTCTAATGCCGCCATCCCCCTTTTCAGGAGTTTTTATGAACAAGACCCTTTTGACTTTCCTCAGCGTTTTTTCGTTCATTTTTGGTTGTTTCCTCGTTTCGGTCCATGCCGCGTCGGAGGCGATTCCGCATTTGGAAAAGCACGGAACGGCAACCCGATTGATCGTTCACGGACAACCGTACATTATGATCGCCGGTGAACTGCACAATTCCAGTTCCTCGAATCTGGACTATATGGAAAAAGTCTGGCCGAAGTTACAAAAACTGAATCTCAACACGGTGTTGTTGCCGATTGCGTGGGAACAGTTCGAACCGGAAGAAGGACAATACGATTTTACTCTGGTTGACGGTCTTATCCGTCAGGCGAGGGAAAACGATATGAAACTGGTCCTCCTCTGGTTTGCAAGTTGGAAGAACGGCGTTTCCAGTTACACGCCGGAATGGGTCAAACGGGACACGGTACGATTTCCCCGTGCAAAAGGATCGAGTAACCGTAACACAAAGGACATTCTTTCGACCTTCAGCGAAGCCAATCGGGATGCCGACGCCAAGGCTTTTACCGTCCTGATGCGGCGAATCCGTGAAATCGACTCCAAGGAAAACACGGTCATTATGGTGCAAGTTCAAAACGAACTCGGCATCAAACCGGAACTCCGCGACTTGTCCGAAGAAGGAGACCGTCGGTTCGCCGAAAACGTACCGAAACAATTGATGGAATATCTGGAACAAAATAAGGAACGTCTCCATCCGATAATGTTCCAGCGTTGGAAAAAGAACGGCTTTGCAACCACCGGTACGTGGAGCGAAGTTTTTGAGGATGAGCGTGCCGCCGCCGAAATTTTCTCCACTTGGCACTATGCTTTGTACGTCGAACACATTATCCAATTGGGCAAAGCGGAGTATCCGCTGCCGATGTTCGTCAACGCTTGGTTAGCCGACACACCTGCCAGCGGTACATATCCCACTGGAGGGCCCGTGTCGCACGTCTTGGACGTTTGGCGGGCTGCCGCCCCCGGTGTCGATGCCTACGCTCCTGACATTTACGCCCCTGATTTCAAGGGAATTTGCGAAGACTATACTCGGAACGAAAATCCGCTCTTGGTTCCCGAAGCCCACCGCGGCGAAGACGCCGCCGGTCGCGCCTATTGGGTCTTCGGCAAGCATCACGGACTATGCTTTGCTCCGTTCGGTATCGAGAGTACGCCGGACGATCATCCCCTTGTCGATGCGTATGCTCTCTTGAAGCAAATTGCGCCGCTGATCGGAGCGGCTCAGGGAACTCCGCGAATGATCGCCGTCTACGAACAGGAAAAGAACGAAGCGCAACGCCGTGAGGAGGTCGTTGCGCTGGGTGATTGGAACGTGGTCGTCAAATACAGCGATGATTGTCTGCCGCGTAATGCCAAACCTGCGGCTCTCATCATCCAAAGCGAAGAGGATGCCGAAGAGTTTTATATCATCGGACAGGGTTTCGAGATTGGATTCGGCTCCAGAATCTCCGGTCCGCGTTACACACACATTGTTTCGATTGATATGGGCCGATTCGAGGACGGGCGTTTTGTTCCGGAACTTCGTTTGAACGGCGACGAGAGCGGTGCGAACTGGCGTGCTCGTATTCCGGCGTTTCGGACTAACTTGTTTCTCGACCCCAGCAAACCGCGTCTCCTGAAAGTCCGAATCCATCGGTACGATTGAATGGGGAATGGCCGGGATTCTATGCCGCGTGCTCAGAGCAAGCGATCGGGGACTCGCTACTATACCGCAAACGGAAGCAAATAGGTCTAGGGTTAGGGAGGGGGGTATTCGGTTCCACATCGCCCCCTCTTTAACCTTGTCCAGTTATTGTTTTTTATGATATTTGCACATCGGTCCCATTTCGCTTTGGTAGATGATTCCCGCTTGGATTACTGCTCTGCTACTAAATCGATATTGCGCAACGAAAACGCCCGATCCAGAGACTACGGCGAGTACGCCTTCGTCTCCGGCTCCTTCATGGAGAATTTAATATGTTCCGATTTTCGTTACTCTTTTTACTCCTCATCCTCTGCGGCGGCTGTTGGGAGCGCAAACCGAATCCGCCGCCGACGGTCGTTTCGCCGCCCACGCCGATTCCAGCGTCCGTTGAGCAATCGCCGCAACAGATTCTCGAAAAAATGGTCGCCGCCTACAAATCGGCAACGTCTTACGCCGATCACGGCGAAGTACGGATCGTCGGCAAATTGACGCAACCGGAGTCCGAACCGATTGCATGGCCCTGTACCGTGGCGTTCCGGGCACCGGGGAATCTGCGGCTCGAAATCAACGAAGGAATACTCGTCTCCGACGGCGTTGATGTCTTCGCTCAGGTTCGACGGCACTTCGGACAAGTCTTGAAGTTTCCAACGCCGGAAAAATGGACGCTCGACGTACTGTTCAAAGACGTTTATCTCGACGAAGCGATGAACCTCGTTTTTCCCAAAGACATCGTCGCTTTTCCGCCACAGGTCGTTTTGCTCTTCGCCGATGATCCGCTCAAAACCTTTTTGCCGGAAGGAGCCGTTGCCGAACTGCTCGCTCCGCAACCTGTCAATGAGAAACCGTGCGATCTCGTACAGGTTACGCATCGGGACAAAAAGCGGATTTTCTGGATCGACCAAGAAACGGGAGCCTTGTTACGGTTCGATTACCTCGTCGAAGGACTGCCGCTGCCGCCGGGTGTCGAGAGCATTCGGTTGATTCGGATCGATATGAACGATGCCGTGTTCGATGTTGCGATTTCGCCCGAAGCCTTCGAGATGCAACAGCCGGTCGATGCCATACAAGTCAATGAGTTCCGGCCCGTCGAAACAACGCTGCTCGGACAAGTCGTTGAGAATCCGGAAAATATCATCTTGAACCGCTTTCCGCTCAACGAAGCCGACAAAACGGAGACGCTTGCCCTGTCAGAATTGTCGGGAAGCACCGTTGTGCTTTGTTTTTGGACGCTACGGAGCGAACCAAGCCGCGATGCGCTGGCCGAAATGCAAAAAGCCAAAGACACGCTGGCAAACGACGAACCGGTGCGATTCTTCGCAGTCAATCTCGATATGACGCTGAGTGAGTCGGAACTGCGTCCGATGGTCGAGCAGGCGTTCACCAATTGGGACTTTTCGACCGACATTCACCGGGTTTCCGACCAGACATTGGACGCATTGGGGATCGACTCGTTTCCGTTGCTCCTGATTGTCGGACCGGACGGTTGCGTTGAGTTCTTTTTCCGGGGCATTGTTCCGGCAGCGACGCTCAGTAAGGTCGTCCGCGACATCCAGAGCGGCGGCAAACCGCATCAAGAGGAACTCGCCTTTTTTGAACGGATCAAAGCCGAATATCAAGCCATGCTCGAATCGATAGTCGCAAGCGGTTGCTTTGCCATTCTGCCGCTGCCGGTCAAGCCTGCCCAACCGCAGGAGGTCGCTCCGTTCCGTTTGCCGACGACGCTGAAATTGACGGAACTCTGGAAACTCCAAGAGTTAAAGAATCCCGGCAATGTCGTTGTCCTTCCGGGTGTTGAGGGAGCGGCACCGTCTTTGCTGATTCCTTGCGAGGGCAATTCCTTGGCGGTACTTGATTTGGACGGCAAGATCGTCAAGAAGGAAAAGCCGTCCGGTCTGCAAACCGACGAACTCTTGAACATCGTTCGGATCGGTATTGACCGCTCCATCGGTGTTTCGGCAATCGGTGGACGCTCCGTACATATCTTGGACGAAAACTTTGAGACGCTCTTTTCCTACTCTCCGGGCAGGCAATCAGACGATGCCGACGCAACACCGGCACCGGAGGAAGTCGTCGCCGACTTCCGATTGGTCGATCTCCACGGTGCGCCAACCCTGTTGATCAGTCTCCTTTCGCTGGATGAAACAACCGATTCGCTCCGAGCCGTCGATTTTCAGGGACAGGAACTTTGGCGGGACGAAACGGTTGTTTCGCCGTTTCAGGTTGGAACGCTTTCCAAAGGGGAACAATTGGAAGTCGTTGCGATTCACGCCGGGCAACGGCAAAGTTCGTTACTCCGCTTTGATGCCCAAGGCAAGCAACTCGGCGAACTGACCGTCGAAGGCGATTGGCAGATTCGCTGGTTCGACGGCACTCATTCGGCGATCGTTGCGATCCTCGTTTCTCCGACCGATGGCGGTTCGCAATTTGCCGGTCTCGACGAGGGGGGCAAAGTCCTTTGGAGCGTTCCGCTTCCGTCCGGCGAACACCAAACGCCGATTGAGCAGATTATCAACGCCAACGGCGTTGCCGACTGGATCGTTCCTGCCGTTGACGGTTCGATTTTGTTCATTGACCGTAGTGGCAAGGTGATTGATTCCTTTGCCACGGGGCAGACGCTTTCCGGCGTTGCCGTTCTTTCGTGGGACAAACGCCAATTGCTCGTCGTTGCCAACGGCGAAACCGTTACGGCATGGGAAATTGACTGACTTAAATCACAAACAACTTTTCGCAATAACGCCGTGCCTGCCGAATTTTTGAACTTGCCAGCCGAACTGGGGTTTGCCCTTTATGGATTACTTCTTGGTTTTTACGCTGGCACCTCACCGGGCCCGATGACGACGCTACTGGTCGGCGAGTCATTGAACCATGGACGTCGGGCCGGTTGGCGACTCACGATTGTTCCGATCTGTACGGATATGCCGCTCCTCTGCATCATGTTGCCGCTGATGTACGGTCTGACCGGCGGACGCGATTACCTGATCGGTTACATTGCCATTGTCGGTGCCTGTCTGTTGGCATGGTTCGCGATGAAATCGTTCAAGGTTTCCCGGAGCGATTTCGAAAAAGGCGACGTTCCACGAACGTCTTTCTGGAGAGCGTACTTTATCAACAGTACGAATCCGAACGTCTACATTGCCTGGCTGACGATCAATGGAACGCTGGCCGTTCATGCTCTCCGCGAAAGCGTTCTGGCTCTTGTCTTGTTCGTCGGACTGTTTTACGTCGGGTTGGTCGGAATGGCATCCTTGGTCGTTCTTGCGGTCGGCACAGCCCGCCATTCGATGAACTTTGATTGGCTCGTCCGCTTCAACCACGTTCTCGGCGTTGCCATGTTGCTTTACGCCGCGTTTTTTTTCCGTCTTGGCATCGGATACCTTTTTTAGCGTCATTCGGTTTTTAGAGCGTATTAAAAATCGATCTGGACAAAATTTCTGTCACCCCCGCGCAGGCGGGGACCTAGACTCCAAACGAAATTGAGTTTTCTTCATCACCATAACCTTTTGCAATCAAAGAAGATGTGAACATCTGTTCTCTAGGCCCCCGCCTACGCGGGGGTGACGATAAAAAGTCCAAACCCATTTTTAATACGATCTAGTGGCCCTCTACCTCTATACCCCACACATCCCATGGAACGCCTTTCATTTGCAAGAGACATTGCCCACGAAGCAGGCTTGCTGACGCTTCGGTACTTTTACAATCCTGCCGAACTACACGTCGATCGCAAAGCCGACGAGTCGCCTGTTACCGTTGCCGACCGTCAGGCGGAGGAGTTGCTGCGCTGTCGTATTGCCGAGGCGTTTCCAGACGACGCGATCCTCGGCGAGGAATTTCCCGACAAACCGGGAACCAGCGGTGTGCGTTGGCTGCTCGATCCGATTGACGGCACAAAGTCGTTCATCCACGGCGTGCCGGTCTACAGTACGCTCATCGGGATTGAGCAGGACGGCGTGAGTGTCGGCGGTGTCATTGCGTTGCCTGCCCTCGGCGAAATGCTCTGGGCCGAAAAAGGCGGCGGAACCTGGCACGAAGCCCCGCGTTTCACAGAACCAGTGCGAGCCAGGGTGTCCGACTGCCGTGACCTTGCGCAGGCATTGTTCCTATTCAGTGAATGGCGAACCTTCAAGGAAACCGGACGAACAGAAACGCTCCACGTCTTGGAACAACGGGCCGGATTGACTCGAATGTGGGGTGACGCCTACGGATATTTCCTCGTTGCCACCGGTCGTGCCGAAGTGGTCGTCGATCCCCAATTGGCCGATTGGGACGCCGGACCACTCCTCGTCATTTTGGAGGAAGCCGGTGGAAAGTTCACCGATTGGAAAGGCAACGCCACGATTCTCGGAAAAGAGGGAATCGGCACAAACGGTGTCTTGCACGAAGAAATCCTGAGAGTGACGAATGACAGATGACGAGTCACGAACAGGACCCTTATTCGCAACTCGTCATTCGTCGTTTTCCCGAAGCGGAACGATAAGCCGGGTTCTGTTCCCACCGTTGGGCGGCGGGGACGGTCATTTCTCTAGGAGTTCGATTACTCGAACCCTCTAGCAGCCTACCCGGAACTACAAACGGATCGGACATCCTCGTTCCTGCTTGGCCTTGCTCCCGGTGGGGTTTGCACTGCCGATCCGGTTGCCCGAATCGCGGTGAGCTCTTACCTCACCATTTCACCCTTACCGACGACCGAAGCCATCGGCGGTATATTTTCTGTTGCACTTTCCCTGATCTTGCGACCGGCGGACGTTATCCGTCACCGCGTCCGATGGAGCCCGGACTTTCCTCCCGTCGTCCAAAAACGACCGGCGACCGTCCGTTCCGCTTCGAGGAGAGTTACGAATTACGAATGACGAGTTACGAATGACGGATAGGGATTGCCATTCGTAACTTGTAATTCGTAATTCGTAACTCACACAATTCCATTCGATTTTTCGTATTCTAAAATTTTGTCGTCGTGTTGCAGTGTCAAGCCGATGTCATCGAGACCGTTGACAAGCGTGGTTTTCCGCGACTCATCGATCTCAAACGGAATCGAAAGTCCCTTGTCGTCAGAAATGAAGCCCTTTTCCAAGTCAACGGTCAGGGAATACGGCTTGTTCGCGGCTTCCCGTTGGAAAAGTTCCTCGATTTTCTCTTCGCTGAGCCGAATTGGCAACATCCCGTTCTTGAAGCAGTTGTTGTAAAAAATGTCCGCAAAACTTGACGCCAGAATCACGCGGAATCCGTAGTCGTCCAGCGCCCACGGCGCGTGCTCTCGACTGGACCCACAACCGAAGTTCTTGCGTGCCAACAGGATCGTCGTTCCCTTGTACTCCGGCTTGTTCAACTCGAAGTCGGGATTCTCCGTTTTTCCGTCTTCGAGATAGCGCCAATCGAAGAACAGGAACTTTCCGAATCCCGTCCGTTCGACGCGTTTGAGAAACTGCTTTGGAACCAGTTGGTCGGTATCGACATCGCTACGATCCATCGGAACGACAAGGCCGGTGTGCTGCGTGAAGGCTTTCATAATGAAGAGCATGGTTCGTGGTTCGCGGTTCGTGTTCTGCGATTGATTCACGAACCCTGCCAACGTTAGGAATCCTCATTGTAAGCGAAACCGAAAAAATTGTCCAGTCGGCAAAGTAAAAACAGCATGAAATACCTACCCGGAATGCGGAATTTGTAAATCTCTCTGAAAATTTTACTATGCGGTGAAGCAAGATGGTTTATCGCTACGTTACCCCCTGAAGGAATCCACTATGAAACGCATTGCCGTTACGTTCTTGCTTGCCGTTCTTTTCTTTTCCGTTGCGACGCAACCATGCGACGGCTAATAAGTTACGACGAAAAATGTCGCTTTGCTTTCCTTGCGGTTGGTCCCAAGCGGGGTGTCAAAATAGGGAATATCCCTACCGATAGTAGGCTTTAGTCAAAATGAGTGGAAAATGCCGATAATGCTTGCCAAGATGTCAATCGTCGGCTACACTGCTCGAACTTGCATTCCGAAGTCCGGTTGTGACGAACCGACTTACTTCCGTTTAAGGACACATCAATCGCCGCGAGACGGGAAACGAAAGGACAATCCTGAATCCGCGATTGCCTGATGCCTTGAAACAACGACAACATCCCTCGGAGGAGCCTTCAATAATTCATTGTATCGACCGACATTTAAGAGATTCACGCTCGCTTCCGAGAGCCTGACGGCCTTGTAAGTTAGTCGTTGAGCCTGCCGTTTTTGATGAGGTTCGTCTGCGGACGTTCTCCGGCTTGAGGTGCGCTCTTTCTGCGGTCCATACGACGATTTGGCAGGGAATTTTCCGAAAAGCGTTTTCGTACGGTTTCGAGTTTGCGTCTTGAGTGTTCTGCCACTTAGGAGAAAGAGAATGCCAAGGAAGCCGCTGATCGGAATCAACTCGGAATTTCGCGGAGCCCAAAAGGGTGTTCCCGCCCTCAGTATCGTGTTTTCCGGATACTATGATTCCCTTCTGAAGGCGGGCGCGTTGCCTGTAGTCATCCCCCCGTTCCCCGAAGATAAAGACCTCGACAGGAACCTCGAGCAAACACTGGAGATGCTCGACGGCGTTGTTATGGTCGGCGGGGCGGACCTCGACCCCCGACGCGATGGATTTATGCTCCATCCCTCGGTCAAATTGCTCGAAGAGCGACGGGAAACGTTCGACCGTTTCCTCATCGAAAAAATCTCCGAGCACAAAGTCCCGTTGTTAGCGATCGGGACAGGTATGCAACTTCTCAATGTTTCGCAAGGAGGAACCTTGTTCCTTCACATTCCGGAAGACCTGCCCAAGGCTCTTCCGCACCGCGATGCGATGGATCCGAACCATCGGCACGCAATGGTTGTCGAAAAAGGCTCGCTCATGGAGCGGGTTTACGGCGACAACGACATTCGGATCAACAGTATGCACCACATGGCAGTTGACGACGTGGCTCCCGGTTTCATTGTAACGGGCCGCTGTCCGGACGGTGTGGTGGAAGCGATGGAGTCGCTTCACTCCGATTGGTTTGCCATCGGAACGCAGTTTCACCCCGAGGCGCCGTCCGCCACGGCACTCGACGCTGGAATCTTCCGCGAATTCGTGCAAGGCGTAGTGGAACACCAGCGGATTTACAATGGCGTCCATCTCCTGGAAGTGGAGGAACCAGTCTTTGTGTAGAGACTCACTGGTCAACTTTGCCAGGAACATCGAACATACTTGACGGTCTTCTTCGCAACCTCGGATGCGGTCTCCGGTTCGGCCCGGAGACCGTTTTTTGTTTCTTGCCTTTCCGTTCGGGTGTGGTAGAATCCGAGCATGGTGTAAATCCTTTCACACTTCTACTATTTGCTATGCGACGACCATTTTTGTTTCTGTCATTGTGTTTCTTTTTCATTCCGTTTTTTGCGGCAGAGGCGGATTGGACGATTCTTGAAAAGCATTTTTCCGAACCGCCGCTCTCGAACAAGTCGCGGCCCCTTTGGTTCTGGAACAAGGTGCCGACCAGTGAGGAAACCCGCGTCCAAATCAAAGCCGCTGCGGAAAGCGGATACGCCGGACTCGGTATCCTCCCGGCGTTTCCGCAAAACGAAATGAAATTCATGAGTCCGGAATTTCTCGAACAATACAAAATCGCCGCCGACGCCGCCAAGGAATTCGGGCTCAAACTTTGCCTCTACGACGAATACTGGTTCCCCAGCGGTTCCGCCGGAGGACTCATTAAAGAAAAGCATCCCGAACATCTGTGCAAACGCCTCGATATGGTCCAAGCAACACCGGACGCCGACGGCAACGTGTCGCTCACGCTCCCCAAAGGAACCCTGATGGGCTGCGTGGCAATGAATATGAAAACCTTCGCCCGGCAGAATATCACGTCATCGGTCAAGGACGGCGTTTTGCATTGGCAACGCCCCGCTGGAGATTCCGATCCGTACAAAATTATGGGATTCGTTTGCGTTCTCGACGGCCAGAGGAACCTCGTCGATTATCTGGAACCGGAATCGATGCGTGTTTTCGTCGAATTGACTTACGCCGCCTACCAACGAGCGATGCCGGAACATTTCGGAACGACGATCGACTCGGCTTTTTACGACGAACCGATGCTCTACACACCGGGAGACGGTCGCCCTTGGACGCCGCGATTCAATGAGTATTTTGAAAAACGTTTCGGTTACGATCCCGTTCCGCTCTATCCGGCGATGTTCATGGACATTGGACCCGACACGGCATCGGCCCGTAACGCATTGTTTGGATTCCGGGCAACGCTGTTCAGCGAGGCTTTCGTCAAGACGATTACCGATTGGCTGGAACCTTACGGAATACCGCTGACGGGTCATCTTGACCAAGAGGAGGTCGTCAATCCGACCGGCGTGAGCGGCGACGCGATCAAGTTTTTTGAATATCAACCGATTCCCGGTCTCGACCAGATTTTCCAATACGGTCGCGGTTCCTGTATGTACAAACTGATTTCCTCGGCGGCGGCGAACTATGATCGGCATCTCGTCATGTCGGAAACCTACGGCGGCATATCGAACATGCCGCTGGAAAACCTGTACAAAGAGGTGTTCGACCAATCTGCCAAGGGGGTGAACATGTTCGTCCCGCACGCCGTTTGGTACGACGCCGATCCCAAAGCCGTCCGGTTCCAGCCCGAACTGTCGTACCGAACGCAACCTTACGCCGATGAGTTGCCGAGGTACAACGAGTATGTCGGTCGAGTTCACACCTTGTTACAGCGGCCCGGTCCGACGGTTGCCGACGTTGCGATCCTTTATCCTATTGAATCGTTGCAGGCGACTTATCATTTCGGCGGCCCTCATTCGGCGTACACCGGCGGCGTGTCGGCTGCCGATGATAATTATATGCGGCTGGGGGAACATCTGTCTTTC
>Ga0099364_10014018_pt1 | contig 10704 bp, 14 predicted proteins | sample TergutTh196P3_FD_73070 | JGI IMG/M metagenome (GOLD analysis project Ga0099364, IMG submission 73070) | Microcerotermes parvus P3 segment gut microbial communities from Pointe-Noire, Republic of the Congo - Th196 P3 | ecosystem: Host-associated > Arthropoda: Insects > Digestive system > Gut ...
ATGTCCGTATGTTTGATGCCTTAAAACGTGGGGATGGCGATAACCCGACCCTTGGAATTATCCTTTGTGCGGAAAAGAATGAGGTAGTTGTAAAATACTCGTTTCTTTCTGAGAGCAAGCAAATATTCCTATCACAATATCAAACCGTGTTACCAACCGAAGCCGAACTGGCTGATATGATTGCTAGAGAAAAGCAACGTTTGCTGACCGACGAAGCCACTACCAAAAAAGGCAAAAAGAAATAAACAAGTATGAGTCATTTCGTCCGCTCCGCCCTCTATGCTAGACTGGGTGCATGCTCATCCTTCCCGCTGCCAATCAGGTCTTCTTTCAAGCCATCATTCCGGGCTCTTCGGATTCAGGGGCGAAACTCGATACTGCCTACATTGAATTTGCCAATGGACGCAGGGTAGAACCAGTCGAAACGAATCCCGAAACGCTACATCTCTATTTTGAAACGTTGGGTTCGACGAGCGACTTGGATTTTTTACAGATTCCGATCTGGTCGCACACGCTGGGACGATCTGCAAGCGGACAGCCGCAATTGACGCTGGCTGTTGCAACCGATGGTAATAGCGGTGTCCACGGAAAGCCTTTTTCCTCCGCCGCTGGTTCGCGAGTCTATGCGGTAAGCCTTGCCGCCTCACGCCTCCATGACCGGGAAGATATTTTTGTCGCCCGGCATCATTACGACCTTGAGGATCAGTTGGAAAAACCGGAAACGGGGTCGCAGAACAATGGGAGCAGCAGCAACGGCACGCACAAGTGGCGGATTGACGTGAAAGACATAAAGTTGTCCCGTGTGCCAAAGATAAACGGCCGCTTCAATGTGTTCTATCTCCGTACGGTTGGGACTGGTTGACCACGAGAGGTAAGCAAGGAGCGATGCGTGGACAAACAACGCAACAAGAGCAATCCTGCGGATCAGTTGATTCTTTACCATATGATTCTTCAAAGCATACAAGATAATGTTTTTGATTTTACGAATACAATATTACTCTAACTCTAATGTTGACACATCATCTTGCTCCATAGATTCATCGTGCATTACAACATCAAAAAAAATGTTTCCAACTGCAACTAATGGTTTGCCATCATATTCGTAGCGAAATGCTACCGAGACTCCGTTCTTGCCCTCCCTGTTTTTCGTGTCGACTGTTACCAGAATTGAAAATGGCTTTGAAGGGAAAAGAACAAATGGCACAACAAGCGGTTGCCCTTCTTCTGTGGACAAGGCAGTACACCCACACGATGATAAAACCCTTGTAATAATTATATTCGTGCGTGTCATATTTTCAAGAGTAAATTGGGATCGAAATTCCACTCCTTCTGGAAATGCTGCCTGAAATCTAACGACCTCCGGCATTACGGTCAACAGGATTGTGGGGCGATCTGTCAACACCAGCCGGACATTCCACGCGACGAAAAAACACCCAGCACATAGTATCAAAATCCAAAATGTCGTTTTAACGTTCTTTTGCATATAGCCTGTACATTGCCACCGCAATCATAATTAACCCTAAAATGATCAATCCGATATGAAGAGCGAAGTAATCGCTTCTCGGAGATATATTTACCCCCAATGGACATTCTTCTGAATAGTAATCCAAGAATGCAATATGATCATCAAAGGAGCGAGATGGTTTGTTTTCTGCCCCCCATATGTGAATTTTCTCAGGTTGGCTTGCTTGCGTCCGCTCAAGCACCGGGAGATTTGTCGAAAAACGAAAATCATTTAGGCGAGACTGCGCAGTTTCATTGATTCTACAGTCATTGATGACAAAATTCACTCGAGAACCATTGGAGGGATTACCGTTGTGTTGCACACTTTCCCAGTCACTAGGAATCCAAACCCCTGGCTTAATTTCCAAGTATTTTTTAACAACGATTTCCTCGACTACCTCAACAAACGGCTCGATTTTAGTCGCTGCCGAAAGTCGATATCTATCGACATTATAACTTTTACTCGTGTTTATTGATACATTCAGACTCCACGGTTTCAACTGCCCATGTTCACCTATGTGATCATCGATGACAATATCAACAATATCATCGCCGGATGTATTTTTACGTTTAGAAAAAACCTTTGACGGATATTTATTGACGAGTTCCAGCAGCGTTGTCAACTCTTTTTCCGTATGCACAAAAAAATATCTCGGCAAAGGGAATCGCAAACGTACGTCTGTTCCTATCGATATTACGTTTCAGGTATGAATGTCGCTCTGTATCCCTCACTACTCAATTTCTCAAAGTCGCACAGACGGAACTCCGTCATAGGGGGATACTCTACTCGCGGAACAGTGAATTGGTATAAGTCTTTGCCATTATAAAAACAATCTTCAAACACTTCCAGGCTATTTGTTTGAGACAGCACTATAGCCCTAGCTTTGCTGCCTTCTGACTCCCAATAACAATTTGGGAAAGATCGAATAGCATTGTCAACCTTGTAGATTCTCGTATAGACTATTTGTATGGAATCCATCTCCTCCCAAAAAGCATCATGCCTTTCCACAAGACCAACCGCGTCTGCCTCGCCTGCAAACGACGAACCATCCCACCTCCATATATCGCACAACACGACTATTGAGAAGAACGGCAAAAAAAGAGTCCGCAATAAAAACATATATTTCTCCACTTCGTAAGCATGTCAAAGTTTACCCCCACTACCCAAAACAACCGTTTTTACATGCGCGTACACACATGTAAAAACAGGCAAACCGCCTCAAACAGCGGATATCAATCCCACATTGGAGTTAAGCATCTCCCCCCAGCAGCACCAAGGGAAGAGCACTGTACCCCGTATACCGTCTGTCCACTACACGCGTAGTCAACACAGCACCAATATTTGGTGTTCGCATCCCTGCAGAGATACCTCTTGCTCCCATCCAGCATACAAGTAACAATATTTTTATTGCTATCCACCCCCAAGTACGCACCTACACAATCGTCCGCCACCGTTTTGGAGCAATATTTCCCCTCCACAGCAAAGCACCAACCCGAAACAAACGAAGCCACCATCAGTAGCAACACAGCACAAAACGAACCTTCCCTCATAATTTCTCCCCTTTGTAAGGGGGACAATGTTTACGGAATTCCGGGAGAAATTCCCAGCTCCAGGGTATCGTAGCACTTCCCCTGTTTCTGTCAACAGGGGGAGTCTGGGACTTCGCCACCGCCCGACTGCGGGATAAATCTAGCACAGCAGGGCGGTCTATCAAAAGGGGGGATTTGACTTTATTTCGATTGCTCGATTGCCACGCAGACTCCCTTCCCCAGCCTGATGACGTAAGGTGTTTGGGCGCCCCAGCCATTTTGTCTGTCCAGCACATACGTCGGAAAAGCCGTTTGCGACATCTTTTCACCATCGCGGGAAGGAATGATGACAATCGCAACGTTTTCGCTCTTTTTTCCCTCTAACTCCGCCATTTTTTTCTTACAATCCGAGCAGTTGGGCTGGACGAGCAGAACATCCCACGTTCCTCGCCGCAAAATTTCGGCCCCTTCCGGATCTGCGAAACGCGAAAAAAGTGGAAACTCCTTGCCCATCCAAGTTTCCGGTTCGAGGAGGATCATTTTCCTGCCTCAGCCATTTCGGAAGAATGTTTGACCCGGTTTCAACCTTCGGCAATTCCCTACATATCGCTCCCCTGCACGGATATCCGGCTCACAGGGGAAGTCTTTTTAGGCGGCGACCAAGTCCATGTTCACTCCTTCACGGAAACTCTGCCGGTAGGAATTTTTGACACGAAAGAGTCGATGATGCTGGATCTGATCGATACGAAGACGGTGGATGCGATGAACCTGATGATCCTTTATGCCAATGGAGTGAATGCATTCAATGCGGTTGAAGAGATTCGTTCCCCCATCTACACGATTCATGGTGTTCGTCTTGATCTGGCGGGAACTGTGTTCGTAAATTTTGAAGAACATTTTAGACTGGCCGCCGTCACCAAGAATCTTTTGGACACCGAGGACGACGATATTAAAATTTCTGCGGTTGCCGTAGGATCGGATATTACGCAGGACATGGTTTGTACGAAATCGGAACCGCCGCACGAAGAAAAAGAATCCCCCGACTGCGACATCACCTTTACCCACATAGACTATTTGTGAATCACCATGCCAAACACATTCGTTGAAGAATACCGGAAAGAGATGAGTCTGACGGGATACCCCTTTGCGCAGTGCCTCCCGCTGCTCACGGATACGGGATATTCCCTGCCTATCGGGACAATTGAAGATGCGTCGCTCTATTGCGACACGCCTTCAAAAATCCCCGTATTTTCGGGTATTGCCAAAGACGGGAATCAGGTGTTGTTCATCGTCGGCAACTCTGTGGGTATCTTTCAACTAAAAGATGTTCCCGAAGTGGTCTCTTTCTACACCCCCATAGGCCTATTCAGCGGTATTGTCGTTTTGAATCGCAGCCGGGTTAAACATCTGGGAAGTTGGAAAGATGGTACGCATACCTTTTCCAACCCATTGCTCTTTTGTCCACGATGTCTCGAAATGGTTCCCCCAGTAGGAGTGGAGCGAATCATCACCGATACCGGCGAAATCATGTTCGGCGATATTGTTATTTCGGGCGGGTACGGCACCACGTTACAATTACTTGTGTCACCCTCGAGCGTTGTCCACATTGGCACAAACTTTGTGGGGGATCCAACCTATGCCGCCCAAGAGTCCGCGGTGCCCATTCAGCGGGTGATCTGTGAGGCAGATAAATGGCGACATCATCTTTTTATAACGATAACCTGTATCGAACCTATCCCTTCGTTGCCGAATGCCATTCGGGCATCTCCAATGAATGGCTTTCGGGGATCAATGTGCGTATGAATTATGGAGCGGGTTTTACCGCATTCCCCTCTGTGTTTTTAACAGAATGGCAAACAGAAGACGAGCACCATGTTCTGACCTTTTCCTGTGAAGCCGACGAAGCGGATCGATACCATCCTGTTTGGGCGGACAGAAAACGCCACCCTTCGAGATTACCGGTTTCTCCTTTTTCTGCGTCTCATCAAGCCATGCGGTCTCGAAGGGCACACCCAACGGTTCGATTGCCGGGAAACGTACAAACTTGATCAATTTTCATGCGTGGATCATGGGGAACTCCGCATGCCGCCGAGACGATCGCTTGAAGAGATTATTGAAACAACACTTTCACTGGGGCAGGAAACGTATTTTGAACTCTTTGCCCCGCTACGGAATGGTTACTGTATCGAGGCCGGGAATGTCCAGCACTACTACGGAAGCGAACATGATCAGTGTGCCCCTTACTATTTGAGAGAAGAGTACACCATTGAGCGGGTCAAGAGGCGGCGGGGACACAAAGGACACACACTCCAACTCACATCGACGAAATGTTTTAATCACCGGCTGGAAGTGCCGGTACTTGTAAAAAGATGATCACAAACAAGTGCTTTTTATACATTGACGGCTATCCGAGAAATGCCAGCGATGTCCCTTTTGATGTTGCGGTTGACTGGGGGGATGGTTCTGACGTAGAGGAATACTTTCGTCTCCATGTCGAGAAAATGCCGCCGTTGACTCATGTGTACCATGACACGCAGCCGCGCGAGATCCAGGTAACGCTTCTCAAACATTCTTGTTCGGCAGAGAACAATCGGTTGACGAAAAGTATTACGTACACCCCCTTTACGCCGGCGCAGTTTCAGCACCTCTGCGAGAACTCCGTGAACTCGTTACCGGGCGTTCAGGTCGCCTGCTATTTTTCGGATGTGGTGCGGCATGCTGATGGCAGTGTTTCCGCAACGCTGATAACAGACGTTTCGACATCGCCTGATGTGCCGCTCGTGAAATTTCTCAAAAGAGCCGAAAAACTTTCCGAAGGGGTGTTCAAACTTGTGCCGCCGGAGATCACTCGTGAAAGCGTGGTTACAAGTTTAGAGACGCATACCGGCAACAACTGGATTCCGGGTACCGATCCGTTCATACCGCCCATGACCGGCAATAGCACACCAGCCCCCTTTAGTGTTGGTGCGTCTACCACCACTTACGGCAATGTGTGGAATGCGTTTGATCAGTCCGGCAAGACGGGTCAGGATTTTTCGCCCGGAAACTATGGATTCTGGGGTGCCTACTACAGTTATTACGGCTCGGTTTCATTAACAGTCGATTTAGGGCAGGCGGTCCGAATCATGGAATACTCCCTGGAATACGCAGATCTCTCCGGTCTCTCCGCCTCTCCTTCCTTCACTCCGCCCCGCTACTGGCGGCTCATGGGTTCGAACGATAACTCGCAATGGGATACTCTTGATGAGCAATCGAATATCTCGTGGAATGTCTCCCCCTCAAAAAATGAGACCAAAAAATTCAGCGTCTCGGGATCTCCATCGTATCGGTGGTGCCGACTGGATATATTGAATGGCTATTACCTCTATTCCGAAGGGCATGTCGGTCTCAAGGGATTTCAGATTTATGCTCCCAGCGGTGAAACGACGATCAAAGGTGCCGATGTTGATTTTCTGTATCTTTTCAATCCGGTTTATATCGACCATATCATCTTGAAAGGGGATGAGAAATTTGCCCAGCGTATCGGCACGATTACTCTGCCGCAGGAGAGCATCGACCCGCCTGAAGAACATACTTGGACAAAAGCCGAAATGAAGGGGCAAGTCCAACTTTGGGAAATCACGATTCCCATCAAGCGGCAGATGGATTCGATTCGTCTTGGAGTCCATCGTGCGGCAACTCCAGCGGAGACCGCCGTCTATTCCGGCTCTGAAGGGGGGGGGATTGGTTGGATCGCTGCCGCACAGATGGGACGCATCGAAGAGCCCGCTGTTTCCTCCCCCTATCGGGACTATCTTCCGAATTTTTTCTGTACGAATCGCGGCGGCATGCTGATTCCGAAACAAGAGCGGGATACAAACCCTTTTTATCTGCATCACTTGAGTAGCGGTACAGCACGGCTTGCAGGAAAAAAGTATGCCCCCATTCAGTCTACGTATTTTGGCGGCGAACTCTTTGTGAATGAGGCGGGGCACTTGGCGGTCAGGCATCGCGGAGAATTGCGGTTCGACCCGGCTGGCAGACCGCTTTACCTTCTGGGCAGAAGAGTCAGCCGTGATGTCCGGTTCTTTGCCAAGCATCAGGATTTCTTCTTTGCAAAAAATGCTGTAGGACGCAACGTTTTTGTGGCGCAACTGTGATCCGACTCCCCCTGCTCGCGGAGTCTTTTATAAAGTGGATGAAGACAGGCTCCGCTATCCCATCATGGTTACTCCGGATACAAGCGAAGGTTATGGCATTCCCACCGCAACGCTGCATTTCGCCTACGACGAAGTGTCCCATGAGTGTACCGAAGTCGTCGAGCACAAGTCACACCGGATCATCCGGCAGGGAACGGAGTTACTGCTCACTGCCGAACGGGAATGCTGGCGGCAGTGCGGAAAGATTGAGGGGACGATTCCGCCCGACCTGGGCGATCCGAGAAAGCGGCCCAGGCGGATCATTTATATCGAACCTCGGCAAGACGTTTCGGGCGTGATGCCGAGTCTCTCGAGCCTCATGTCGGGAACCTTTTTTAATCTCGTAACCGGAGAACTGACGACCTACTCGGACTACCGGTCGGCGCTGCCGCAATATCCCGAATCTCCTGATCCTGCCTATATTTGGAATCCGGGCGGACTGAGCCGACCGGATTATGATTTTATGGGATTCGCTACCTATCCCGATGCAGACGAGCCGCTCTTTATGATTTCCGGCGATCAGCCTATCGGCAGTCTGTTTCCGGTGTGGCAACCTTCAGATACCGTTGTTACTGGTGGTACGTATCACGTTCAGTTCACCGTAGGGAGCGGGAAGGACAAGTTTTATGGAACCGTACCGGGATCGCTGACCGTCAAGTACGGCAGCGAACTGGACTTGATGGGTTATGGCGATGAGGAGATGCGGGCGTACGGCTTGCACTTCGGCGGATGGTCGACGGAGCCGAACTTTCAAACATCGATTCCCCGCATTGTCGTCACACGGGACATCACGCTCTATGCGATTTGGTATTCGGTCAAACTGCCCTACGATAAACCCAAGACGTGTGCAATCACCTTTGGGAACGGCACCGTTATGCACGTGAACCGAAGTTCGGTTCTTCGACTGAGCGGCTTCAATCCCGACAGCATGCAGTTCGGACACTACCGCGTGGCGGGCTGGAGTACAGCACCGAATGCGAAGGAGTCCCTCTTTCATCTTGTCGTACATGAGGATATTGTTCTACACCCCGTTTGGAAATTTTTTACCGTTGCAGGGAGCGGTGCTCCGGCAAACTATGCTACCGATGATTCTGATAAGCCCTATCACAGCGAAAGTGAATCGAGCCCTTATAGCAACAGAAATACCTACGGCATTACAGCCGCGAACAATCCGTACGATCAAAGCCATCCGAACTATCCTTATATCAATGGGAGCGTTGTGGTCTCCGACTGGAGTTTGTTTCCGTCGGATCCAGCGGATTTATACCATCCCGAAAACACAGGCAATCAATAAACTTACGGTTGATGTATCTTACCCTTGCGACACGCCGCATTTTACGATTGGCACAAGCCAGGTGCAGGTCTATTGGGATTCGAGTTTGACCAAACAGGCGGCGTGCGTCTTCGGCACTGCGATTCAAGAGATGGTTATGCCGCTCCCAAAGATGCCCGAAGATGCTCCTCTCCTGCCTGTTATTCTGGGACATCGGGCAGAGGTTCATGAGGCCCGGCAGCAAGAAAACATTTTCTTCACACTCCAGACCAGTCAGGTACATTTGGAAAACCGTTTATGTTCACAGAGGATTGGCAACACGTGGGAACGGCGGGGAATGATTTCATGTTCAAAATGTTCGAGGGCTGTGAGCGGCTTTTGGTACTGCCGGACAGATACCATGAAATCATCCGGTTGGAGCAGGACGAGAGGCCCTACGATTTTCAGATGGGCAAATTTATGAACTGTACACGTCTGCGGACATTACCGGACCGTTACGAAACCGTCCGGTCGCCCCTCGCGGGCAGCAACAACTGTCCCTGCTGTCTCTGCTGCGTGAACACGCGGGCAGTTATGTCATGCAAGACGGCACGATCTGGGTGGTAACCTCGGACGGGACGATTGGCGTGCTCCTGGTCAATAGCGATGAGTTCGAAGTCAAACATCATACGAATTTCTATTTTTCATGGCGGCTGGGCGATCCGTATGGTCATGGAAGCGGTTATGTTTGGCGATACCCTGTCAGACCGCCGAACGTGACCGATCTCGGATTTAAGGGGACGGTGATGTTTCCACTCTTTCGGGACATCATTGGCTTCCAAGTAGATGTCGATCAATGCCTGATCTTTAACAATGAAGGGGATCTGCTCTATGAAGGCTCTTATGATGGCAGACGCTTTCCGCTCCTATACAACGGAGAGTCGAACGAAATACGGGCACGCAAATGCAGGAAGTGTTTCTATGCGAAGAGGATAAGGTCACCCAATATCACCGGTGCGGCACCGAATTCAAACCGACAACACCCCTCGCCCAGCAGATCCAGGGCTTTGACCTCTCCCTCTGCGGAAATTTTGTACGAGTGCTGTACCGCAATGCCCGCGTCATGAACAATAAGTGGTACCGCTATGTGGGAAATGTCGAGAGCGCAGAACTCTTGCCAACATTTCTGCCGCAAGAGTTCAAGGGCGAAGCGGAAACGTTGTTGGAACTGCTTGCGACATTAGACCCACCGCTCAAACGTTTCGACGAGCAGGATGACAGGGGTGTCCCGAAGTGGCGGCAGCGGTTTGTGCAAACGTACTACGTCTACGGTGCGCACAAAGAATCGCAGTATCAGTGGATGCGATTTTCCGACCAGGAACGAACAGAGATTCCCAACCTGGACATGCTCGAAATCCCCGGCGGCAAGCTCGACCAAGAACGGCTCCAGCGAATTCAAGACGCTTACAACGCAACTCCGCCCAGGGAACCCAGCAAGAAAGATTTGGCAGGGTTTTGCGAACCCGAAGGTGCCGAACATGTGATGGTGCGCTCCCCCGAAGGAACGTTTCCCGAAAATGTTGAAAACCTTGTCAAGGAATACGATCCTTTTGATCCGGATACTTATGGGATCCGGCATCTTGATGTCATTTCGGTCGGCTCGCCTGGCGCACAAGCAAGCCGAAAAACGTGGTATTGGTTTAACGGGTACGACTGGGTGCAAGGGGAGGGTTCCTATCAAGACCTGCGGAACTGGTCCACCGAAGACTTGGGTTTCGTCTTCTACAAAGGGCTCAAGAGTTTGGATCAGTGCATGATCCCTTGCGAGGATCCCGGCGACACTGTTGGCTCGCAGAGATACTACAAGGGAGTCGCAGGGGTCAAATACTGCGAACAGATTGCATCCGGCTATACCCTTTGCGAAGAAGAGACGATTGACTTTGATTGTAGTTCCGAAGATTTTCCTACGGCGATAGGGACCATTACCCATGCCCACTGTGACCATTACTCCAACATCCACTCGCCCGGCTCCGACTGCTATCCGACGGAACCGACCTTCCGACTCACTTCACAGAGCGTGCATTTTGTGCGAGGGACGAATCGAGTCGTTGATCGTTCGGGCAACAGCTCTTCACAACCATCGAGTTCCTCGAACACACAAGGCTACAGTTCGGCATCCCGGTCAAGCACGGAAACGGTTTATATCAGTGCCCATCAGAGTTACGGCAGCAATCCCTATAA
>Ga0099364_10014019_pt1 | contig 10704 bp, 7 predicted proteins | sample TergutTh196P3_FD_73070 | JGI IMG/M metagenome (GOLD analysis project Ga0099364, IMG submission 73070) | Microcerotermes parvus P3 segment gut microbial communities from Pointe-Noire, Republic of the Congo - Th196 P3 | ecosystem: Host-associated > Arthropoda: Insects > Digestive system > Gut ...
TTCCCGTCCCATGAGTAGCCGTCGTACCATTCCAGTATCCGTTCTTTGAGGTTCGCGTGGCCGCTGAACTCTTTCGCTTCCAAGTCCGCGATGTGTTCGCCGAAGTGTTCTTCTAGGCTGTCCACGGGGATGCCGCAGACGTTTGCGAACTCCCTCGACATGGTTATGTCCCTCACGTTGTTGAGGTCGGAAAACACGGATGTCTTCGTGAACTTCGACACTCCCGTGATGAACACGAACCGCAGATGCGCGTCCATCGACTTGAGTATGCCGTAGAAGCCTTTCAGTACCTTCCTGTTCTCGTCGGCAGTCGGAATGTCAGTTATATGGTCGATTATCGGCTTGTCGTACTCGTCTATCAGCACGACGACGCGCCGATTGTACTTCTCGTTTAGTTTTTCTATCAGACGCTTAAACAGTGTTCCGGGTTCTGTTCCGCTTATTTCAAGCTGTTCTCTCTCTATTTGAGCGGATAGTTCTTCTAAAATGGAGGTTTCCAACACTTCCGGCGTCTTGTTCGGGATGTTGCTCATGTCGAGCCTGATTACCGGGTGCTTAGGGAAATCGTAGTCCGAGTCGTAAATCCACAGCCCCTTGAACAGCTCTTTCTCGCCACCAAACACCTCGCCTATCGTGTCGAGCAGAAGGGACTTCCCGAACCTCCGAGGACGCGACAGGAAGTTGTAGCTTGCCTTGTCGATCAAGTTATATATATGTTCCGTCTTATCGACATAAACATAGTCGCCTTCGATTATTTTCCTGAAATTCTGAACTCCCAATGGCAATCTTTTCATTTATAATAACACCACCTTTTTCAATGCATAATGCATAATTAATTGGACGGTCGGATTTCTTATATGTTCAAAGATACCACAATGCGGAGGTTACTTCAAGGGGGGATTCAAATTACAATGTACAAACGTTTCTCGCATTGCATAACCGATAATGAAAACCAAAAGCATTAGAAACAGTACTATTCCTGGTGACTTAATCCCTCCATGAGTTTACATGCATATTGCATCAAACGGTTGCGTTTGCTTTCGCCTTCTATGTTACAGATCAGCGCAAGCTATCCAGTAAGTTAAAATTTATCTGTTATTTTAGCGTCTTTTTTCTCTAAGGATTGATTTCCGCTGACAAATCTGTTAGATTGGAGTCACTGATTTCCGATTCCCCGAGATGATCATAAGATACATAAGATGGCTACCTTATCAACGACGGAGACCATCTCAATGATAGAAAGGTTCTTTAAACAATAAACGCACATGGAGTTTAATGCGACAATGGAAATTACCGAAATAATACCCGGGGGTAATATAATATGCGGACTTTATATGATTTCATAGATGGTATGGCGCAAGATTGCGTTGACGGCAAATGGGGCTTCACCCGATGCGACGGCGTGTTGGTCGTTCCGTATCTATACGATGAGGTAAACGATTTTAACTATGGCATGGCGGCTGTGAAGAGGAGCGGAAAATGGGGGTATGTTGATATAAACGGCAACGAAGTTATACCGCCGCAGTTCGATAGAGCGGGTTATTTCAGGGGAGAAACAGCAGTTGTCGGCATGAACGGCAGCCGTATGTATGCGGATGCAAAATGGGGCATGGTCGATAAAGCGGGAAATCTGGTTGCGCCTCTGATATATGACGATTGTGGGCATTCCGATATAGACTATACGGCCCTTGGCATCGAATGCGAACCGGTCGGAGAAGCGAAGCGGGCATATAAATACGATATGTTCGACAGCTCTGGAAAGAAAATTTTATCTCAAAAGTATTCGCATATGCGCGGCTTTCACGATGGCCTTGCAAAAGTGGAGCTCGACGGGAAATACGGATTCATAGACAAATCCGGGAAGGAGGTCGCGCCGCCAATATATGACTATGTTTTGAATTTTTACGAAGACAGCCAGATATATGATTACTCAAACCGAGAGAGTGAGCCGGATTTCACCTACTACTTTTTAGAGGACTATCGGCATCCATATTTGACCGAGGGCGTGTTCATGGTCAAGCTGCACGGCAAATGGGGCTGCATAAACAAACATGGCAAGTATGTCGTAAAGCCGCAGTTTGATTATATGTCGTATTTTTACGAGGGCATGGCAAGGGTAACGGAAAACGGCAAATGGGGGTTTGTCAACAAGTCGGGGGACATAGCTATACCGTTGCAGTATGACAGTGTCGAGAATTTCCGCGATGGGTTGGCGCTCGTGCATCTCAACGACAAATATGGGCACATAGATAAAACGGGCAAACCCGTGGGCGAGTTCACGCGCATTACGAGCGATAAGTCGATCGGATACCCTAAATTCGACGATGCGCGCGACCCCGAGCGTATATACGACGGCATATACAGACAGTCCGATGGCATGTCAAAAGTTAGTCAAAATGGCAAGTGGGGATACATTGACGAAACATACAAGTTGGCGATACCTGTCCAATATGACTTAGCGAACCGTTTCAAGAACGGGATGGCCTGCGTCGAGTTGGATGGCAAGTGGGGATGTATCGATAAGAACGGAAACACGGTCATCCCCTTCATATACACTTTTCTAAAGAACTACGAACATCACGATCTGCTGAAAGCGAAGCGCGCGGAACACTGGGGATACATCGACCGTGCGGGCAAAGAGGTTATACCGTTCGATTTTGACGAAGAGGTTAGATATTATGATAGTGAAGACGATTATTACTATGCCCTGAAACAAAAGCGAAGCGCCAAGACGGTATGTAAAATCGTATTCGCCATTTTACACAAAAAGTGGGTGAAGGAAAAAAGCAATCTGAGCGGCACGATCGTAGGTAAGCTGCTGGATCGCTTGCGCGATCTCATAGATGGGGATATCCACGTCCTGAGTATATCCAATGACCTCTTATCCATGGTCGTCGTAACTGGCTACGAAAACGAAGTGGACATTCAATCTTTCGTCAGGGATTATTTTATTAACAATTTTGATGTTTATAGAAGCGAAATTAACGATGTAGTTACCGTAAATCATATGAATATCGGGCTTTTAGAGGCTGAGCAGTTAATACGGAACAGCCTTTCTAAGGAACAGGAACTTATCTTTTACAAACTTAGCAAAAACGAGTTGCTAAACGTTTCCATTGAAGAGCTGGATTTTTCTGAAAGGGCGTTTAATTGTTTGAAACGCGCAAACGTCAAAACAGTTGCGGACGTCCTCACGCATACAAAAGAGAGCTTGATGAAAATAAACAAACTCAGCAGGATATCCGCAGATGAGATTATATTTAGAATGGCCAAGTTTGGCTTAAGCCTTCCCGAATCAGATGCCGAGGACAACCCGAAGGAAGGCTAATATGGTTATGCGTTGAAAGCCTGAAGATGCCACGCATATGGAGGTTAATGCGACAACGCAAATAACCGAATTGATACTGTATGACGATAATAAATATTGGTATACGTTAGTAGCAGAGCATAACTGTAATCACTTTCTGTTGCTGAAAACAGATAGTGGCATAAAATTTATTTTATTATGATAACATTCTATTCGGTCCAGTAGTTACAAACATTATTTCTTCATATATCATTCCTTCGTATACACTAATTAAACTCAATTTATATTCTTTGCTCTTATACCATTCAATGTTTTTCCTTTCTCTATCAAAAATACGATAGCACTCATCGATTTGCCTATGTAGCTTTTCTAAATCACTATATTTACTTTTAATATCCTGTTCATATTCTAACTGTCTTTCGGTTATCATATCGTCATTATTTAAACGTAAGATGGGTAAGCTATTGTTAAAATCTTTTTCTGTTTTCTTAATATCAATTTTATGATTTGCTATTTCGTTTTCTATTACTTTGAGTTGCTCATTTTGTGCTTTACGCACAATTTCAAAATAATAATCTGCTTTTTCTATATCTCCATAATTACATAAAAGTCTTCCTTTGCCTATACTCGACTCAATTAAACCATATGTATTTGAAAGCTGCCCCATACTTTGTAAATTCTGTAATATATTTATACTTTTGTCATAATATGCTATTGCTACTGGATTTTCAATATAATCATCATGATAAACATGTTGCTCTGTTTTTTGGGCTAAGCGCATATATAAATAAGCTGCGCTTTCTGTCATAATATTAATATTCTTCTTTTTTGCATCTTCAATAATGTCTACTGCGCACCCTATTATTCTTTTAGTTCTTTTAGCATTTATCGCTACTCCAAATGCAATTTCTTTAACTATTCTTGATATATAATTAATTATATCGTCATAGTATAATTTGCATATTATTTCAGGATGATACCGTTTAGCCATTGTATAAAGATTAGCGGCTAGATAACATTCATAGGCGAACGTGTCTCTTTGAATATTCCCAATAGTAGCACGGTTCTTAAATTCGTCTACCCATTCATTTATTGTCTCCTTAATTATATTGCAGTTGCCCTCTTTTGTTATGACGCTTTGTTTCCATCTTTCATGCACAGATATACTTTCATTTATCTCTGTACGGTCGATTATCAATAGACCTCGAAGATCTGTTAAATATCCGAGAAATCGCAAATTAACCGCTTCTGAAGAACAATACAGATATGCAATTTCCTCTATAGTTGCCGGCTCCTCAAGAATTGACGTAATTACAAATACTCTTGTTAGTTTTTCATAATATTTACCATTTCCATATTTTCTTTTTAAAATATCAAGATAGCATTGCATAATATTATCATTTGTTATTGAATCAACATTAAAACCTTCCATCCGCGCCAGTTCTCTTAACGCTTTCACGTAAAGAAAACGATATTCGCCTTTTTCGCATAATGCATCTATAATGTACTTCTTATCTTTAGAAATATTGATGTATTTTTTATCATTATTCAATTGCTTTGATAAATAATTTTGTAAAAGTATTTTATTTCCATCATCCTTACGTTTATAACAGAACAATTCAATATTTTTTCTTTTAATCGAGGTATATTGGTCTTGTATTGATTCACTAACTTCATTTTCTGAACGCCCTGTCACTAAAATATATACACTTTTACCCATTTGCTTTGAACAAGGAATACAATCAAAAATCGTTCCACTTTCTGAGTTTTCATTTAACCGAATTTCGTCAAGTCCATCAATGATGAATAAGAGTTTTTTAAACTCAAATGGTGGTTTTAGATATTTCTCTCGTACCTTGATTAAAAATTGCGAAAAATACTCTGCCATTTCTTCTTTATTTTTATCAGCAAAACTCGGGGAAATGCCAAGTCTAAATTGTTTTTTTGAACCTCGATGATCCATTGATAGTGAAAACAGAACATCGTTAGAAAAATCTTCAATTTTGTATGCGAATTTATTGTTGATATAAAAAGCCCGCACAATGGTATCGTTAAGTTCGTCAATCCGCTCTTTGTACATTGCTAATTGATCTATCGCTCTTACAAGAGTGGTTTTGCCCATCCCTCGGTCCATTTGTAAAAACATTACCCCGCCTTCGGGGTGATCACTCATATATTTTTTTATGTTCTTAAGGATATAATTTGGTGGCTCGAATATTTTATCGTCTGCCATGTTCAGAAAGGTTTCGATGTCATCTTGATACAGAAGTTCATTAGTTAATTTTAATGACGCTTGTGCAAGCTGTTCATCAGTTAATATTTTGCGGCTACGCAAAGCGAACTCATCGGCGATATTTCCTATATGTTTGGTTTTTCCATATTTAACATAATTCAATACATAGACTTCATTTTTCTTGTATGAATATGAATCAAATAAATCTGTTAATCTCTTTATTTCATTTGCTCTTTCAATAACTTTTACAAGGATAAACGGTGATGGATTCCCTATTAATTCTTCTCCTATATAAACTTGGATATTCTCATCGAGAAATCCTTCGTCTTCCGTTCCATGAAGTTTGCTACCATCAGCACAACAGACTTTAATCATTAAATAATTATCAAAGTTATCTTCAAAATGCTTTTTGAGTGCTTTTAACTTTTGCTTAAAATCTTTTTGAAATTCTTTGTCGCTATCTAAATCTGATTGTAACGCTCCATGTCCAATCGTTTTATTTCTCCAATTTACAATTTTATGCTCTTGATAAAAAGTGTAAATCTCTTCTAATAACATACCCAATGAATCGTTTTTATTCCTAAAGTTTCCACACAATCGTTGCCAGTCTCCTAATGATAGACTGGGAAATTTTTCTAAAAGAAAGCTCATGTTTTGTTTGTCTGCTGCTGTATACATATTTTCATCTTTATGCCACAATATATTGATAGCTAATAAAACAGGGAATTTTAAAAGAATTTCAACTACATCCTTATATTCTAACAACGCGGCAAAATAATTATTATTATCGACAAACTTCTTCAGTACATTATACTCATGTGCTAATAACGGATAGTATGATTTAATAGCGGGTTCAAAAAACAAATCACTTATATCTTCAGGCAAATTAACCATATCATTATTTCTAAAATCCTGCTTATAATCGCAGTATTCGCAAATCCACTTGAATTTCCCTTTCGTCATGTCCATTCCACATCGAGGACATTTATTACTATTTATATACTGCATTATTAATCCTCATTTTTTCGCTATGTAATTCTTGTTATTACATCAATAGGTTATGGAGCATCTTTTGGTATGAGCCATGAACGCTCTGTTTAACAGTATTGTTTCGGTAATTTCCAATGTCGCATTAACCTCAATAAAGTGTTATTATCAATGTATGTGAATTATATCATGCTTAGTTACGTTTGTACAGGATTTTGTTTCTCGCTAAAGCTTTCTGAGATTGCATTATCCGTTTCCGAAAACAGGCAGGGGCGTATGGACAAAAACAGAAATTAATAAGTTTTCAGAATGATTTCGCTTGTTTGCAAACGTAAGTGGAACTATTCGCAAAGAGATGAGGAAATTAATTTTACAAATGGAGTTAAAATATTATGAATATTAAATTTATTGGAACTGGAACTATGGGGTCTATTACTAGAGCAAATACAAGCATTTTAGTAGATAACATATTAATTGACTGTGGCATGGGAACAGTCAAACAATTGGAGAGATACGGAAAACATACAAAAGATATAAAGCATCTTGTAATAACACATTTTCACGCAGACCATTTTTTCGATTTACCCAACTTTTTGATAGGTAAAAATATAAGAAACGAGTGTGCCGAAAAACTATACATTATATTACCTATTTCTGGAAGAAGAAAAGTTATAGATATGATGAAATTTAGTTTTGGTGACGGTAACGAAAACTATTCTGAGGATATAGAAGAAAAATACAATGTTGAATTTATAGAGTTAAAAGATGGTGAAATATATAGTTTTGAAGACTATACATTAGCCGCAGTAGAATTAAAACACGGTGACTGTATTCCAGTATATGGATATTTGTTAAAGAAAAATGATGTAGTTATTGGTTATACTGGCGATACTGGAATTTGTGATAATTTCTTTAAAATGTGTGAACAAGCAAATTATATGTTTGTGGATACAACAACTCTTGTATCGGTAATGGCTGATATTCATATATCTTTTGAAGAATTAAAAGAATTTGCAGAAAAATATGATAATTGTAAATTTTACGCCGTACATAGGGGCGATTATGAAATGCCGTCTAAAGGAAAAACATTTGTTCCAAATGACGGTGACGAAATAAACGTATAGGAGGCTAAAATATGTGTAGCGTCAAAATCGAACACTATCAAGCGCGACGCAAAACAGGCCTCCGCGATTGACGTCATAGGCGAAGCGTCGCCCGAGTTCAAAAGAAAGATACTAGCAGGCGAGGTGCAAATTGGCAAGAATAGTAAAAAATTGGATTAACCAGAGATGATGACTAACAATAGAAAAATTGACATAATTTAGTGAAAATATTATACTATATTAAGAAATATTTTTGTAAAATACCTACTACAATAATTAGTAAAAGGAGTGAAAAGAGATGGCAGAAGTAGACTTGATTGAACAGTTAACTACTGTGGTTTGGGATGACGGTGGAATTATCAATCGTATGAGACATAGTGATAGTAGCTGGGAAGATTTGAAACCTGAAGTGATATCTCTTGCTGAAAAAGTAAGAGATAAATATGCGGGTTTGGAAGAAATTCCAACGAGGTTAGCAAAATTGCTAATAGATACTACAGGGCATTTCGCAAATTATCAATATGAGAATAAAGTATTTGTAGATTTATATTTGGAGTTTATTGAGGCTCTGGGAGATTTGGCACAAGTTGAATAATAAAAATTGACTGCCGTCCTCAATACGGCGGTCAATTTTTTGCTTCAAATCTCTTTTGGATACAGAAGATGGCCGCCGTATCGGGAACGGTGGCCATCTCAATGATATTATGACGGTTGAATATGGATGTAGGGATGATTGTATGCTCTTCGGGAACTATTGATTCTTTTGTTTTGCTATTTTTTTAAGTATGTCGTTAAATACCTTCTCGGCTGCTTCTGTTTTTTCCATGTCTTTCATCGGATGCAGGTAATCATTGTAGTATTCTTTCGTAATTTGAGGCTTACTCAGTTTTTCCAATATTTCAGCAGTTTCTGTTATTCATTCCATATACAGGGCTTGCAGGTCTTTATGATCACAAAATAACGCCTTTAGTGCATCCATGCCCTGTAAACAGCACTTCAATGCTTTTATATAGCATCCGGCGGAGTCATATGCAAGGCCGGCGGACATAAAAGCTTTTACTCGAAGAACTTCGTGGTTAACTAAAACATTCTGTGTTGCCAATAGTACTTTAGCGCATTCTTCATAACATTTAGCGGATTCATAATAATTGTTCTTTTTATCAAACCATATGGCAAGATTATTATATGCTTTGACTATATCAACCGTCCCTGTCATCTTACCGCCATCAATGCTTTTACGTATCAATCGCTCAGCTTCCATAAGATCGATGTTATCATGTTTTGTTGCGACTACACTGTCAATATCGCCTTTTTGAACATTAAAATTGTCGATTAAGTACTCCTTGACGAAAGAATGCATATCCGGCGCGTACATATCATAACTCAAAATGATAAGGGCAAAAAAGCTGCTGGCCTTATCCAGAATGTGGATATACCCCCTAAAATACTCATTAAAGTATTCCAGCAACATCTCAGACGGCATTTTCCGAAACTTGCTTTTTTCTTGCACCCATTCTTCATGCAATACGACAAGAACCTTTTTGCATACCATTCTTGAAAACACGCCTCTCTGCTTCGGCTATCGACTGGCGGTTGGGAGCTGTCAGGTTACCACCTGCTCAAGTATAGACGCGCCGATTGTTTGCTTTATCTCATTGTACTCCTCGGGCAATATTGTGACAACTTTGTATATATCGCTCATGTCAGTTACCTCTAAACCCAATCGCGAATTTTTCCTTTGCATCGTCATATTGCGCCGTCACAACGTGTGAAACCCCATTCATCGTCAACACAATCCCGTGCCATACCTTCGCTGAAATCGTACAAAAGCCGCATGTTGTTACCCCCGTGTTCTTTATCGCGCTCATTGCTGGAAGTATATCATACGGCAGAATGCGTCCGCAACCCATAGTTTTGCGCAAAAAGAAATCAATCCGGATTTCTCGTTTGAGAATGGAATGACTTCCATGCATCACGGATAGATTGCGCGTTACCGGCTCCGGGATATTTTAATACCTTTTTTGCCTCTTGGGATTGATTTCCGCTATCAAATTATGAAAGAATACTACAATGATTACCTGCATCCGATGAAAGACATGGAAAAAAACAGAAGCAGCTGAGAAGGCATTTAACGACATACTTGAAAAAATAGCAAAACAAAAGAGTCAATAGTTCCCGAAGAGCATACCATCATCGCTGCATCCATATTCAACTGTCACAATATCATTGAGATGGCCACCGTTCCCGATACGGCGGCCATCTTCTGTATCTTATGATCATCTCGGGGAAAGTGGGTTACGTAACTCAGTAATTGCAATTATAATATCCAGTTCACATCAAGTTTCAAACCCCTTTCGGGGAAAGTAGGTTACGTAACGTCCGAACGCTTGGTTTACACCGTTTATCTCGTACGTGTTTCAAACCCCTTTCGGGGATAGTGGGTTACGTAACTCGAAGAAAATTCTCCGCCGGTGCCGGATTCTGACCAGTTTCAAACCCCTTTCGGGGGAAGTGGGTTACGTAACCTTTCACAATTATGTTTTTTGTCCCTCTATACCTTCGTTTCAAACCCCTTTCGGGGGAAGTGGGTTACGTAACCCTATCCATTTTTAGGCATTGCGGTTGCTGGGTTTTTCGGGGGTAAATTCCCCGAGATTGGAAATGGGCGGTAGAACACCCATAATGCTTGTTACACTTTTGTAGCTTTTGCGGCGGCTAAAACCCTTTCGGATACCGAAAACCCGCATTATTACAGCGTTTCTTGGCATCTGGCCGTCTCCTCTCCAATTATCCCCCGAGATGCCCGTTTTTCGCAAGAAAAATCTCGGGGACTCGGGAATCGGTGACTCCAATCTAACATATTTGACGGCGGAAATCAATCCCCAGAGACAGAAATTCACTAAAATATCCCAAAGGCCGGCAGCTCGCAATCTATCCGTTATGCATGGAAGCGGCGGGGCTCTGGCTCAGGGACGGGGGTGGGGCTCGACAAAATGGAGTTCGCCCGAGTTAATGATTATGAACACTGTTTTAGTCCCACTTACGAACAGGCCGATAACCGGGCACATGCCGAT
>Ga0099364_10014020_pt1 | contig 10704 bp, 9 predicted proteins | sample TergutTh196P3_FD_73070 | JGI IMG/M metagenome (GOLD analysis project Ga0099364, IMG submission 73070) | Microcerotermes parvus P3 segment gut microbial communities from Pointe-Noire, Republic of the Congo - Th196 P3 | ecosystem: Host-associated > Arthropoda: Insects > Digestive system > Gut ...
CGGCGTTATTTTAATAGTTTATCTCATTATGTATATGGCCCCCGGCGACCCGGCAAGAGTCGCGTTGGGTGATGAGGCAACAGAAGAGGCTCTTTATGAATGGCGGGAAGTACGCGGCCTAAACGACCCGGTATTAATTCAGTACGTCAGATACTTATTCGGCGTTTTTCGGGGTGATTTCGGAACTTCATTTAGCAGAACGAATATGCCTGTTTTCGATGAAATTGCAATAAGATTCCCTTATACCGTTGTGCTTGCGATATGCGCGATACTGGTATCCCTGATACTGGCATTCCCGTTGGGTATAGGGGCGGCGGTTCAACAGAACACCTTGTTTGACCGTATATCCATGTTTGTTTCCATTATTGGCGTTTCCATGCCTGTGTTCTGGCTTGGCATGCTTTTGCTTCTTGTGTTCTCTTTGGGGTTGGGATGGTTCCCTACATCAGGAGCCAATACTGCACTATCCATCGTGCTTCCCGCTATTTCTTTGGGTTTCGGTTCCATGGCGGGCATGGCCCGTACAACCCGCTCCAGCATGCTTGAGGTTATCAGGCAGGACTATATAAGGACAGCCCGCGCTAAGGGAATCGCTAAAGGTATGGTCATTCGAAAACATGCTATACGCAATTCGCTTATTCCTACCTTAACAGTTATCGGTATTCAAATGGGCAACCTTCTTGCCGGTTCTGTAATAGTAGAAAATGTTTTCGCGTGGCCCGGTATCGGACGTCTCATGGTTCAGAGCATACTGTCCCGCGATTATCCTATGGTATTGGGCTGTATGGTTCTGTTTACTTTGAGCTTTTCAATAATCAATCTTCTTGTTGATCTTGCATACGCTTTTGTTGATCCGCGTATCAGGGCGCGATATTCATAAGGGTAGTGTCATGAGTGATGTTAGTTCCAACCAGGCAGCGGCGCTATTCAAGAAAAGGAGCCAGTGGGCTGACGTTTGGCGCAGGTTCAAGAAAAACAAAATGGCAGTTTTAGGCCTTGTAGTTTTTTTGTTTCTTTGCCTGACAGCGTTAACGGCGCCGTTATTTTTTGATTACGACAGTGATATCGTTGGTATAAATGTGCGTAACCGCCTTCAACCCTCGTCGGCAGCTCATTGGTTTGGCACTGATGAAATGGGCCGGGATATTTTTGCCAGAGTTGTTTGGGGATCACGCGCATCTCTTTCAATTGGCCTTTCATCCGCCTTGTTTTCCCTTTTGCTGGGAGGCTTTCTTGGTGCGATTGCCGGTTATTATGGCGGAATGCTGGACAATATTATTATGCGTGTAATGGACATTTTCCAGGCTATCCCCGGTACGCTTCTCGCCATTTGTATAGCAGCGGCATTAGGTCCCAGTACAGTGAACTTGATTATCGCACTTGCAGTGTCATTTTGCCCTTCATTTGCACGAGTTGTTCGCGGCCCTATTCTTGTCGTCAGAGAGGTTGAGTTTATTGAGGCTGCCAGAGCTATCGGAGCCAAGCCCGGAACAATTATATTCAGCCACGTAATGCCTAACTGTATGGCCCCTGTCATAATCCAGACGACTTTGGCTGTAGCTATTATGATACTCATCACCTCGGGTCTCAGCTTCCTTGGCTTGGGCATTCAGCCGCCTACTCCCGAATGGGGTTCCATGCTTGCAGCTTCAAGGTCGCATATCCGTGACCACAGTTACATGGCATTTTTCCCGGGACTTGCCATAATGATAACCATATTGTCTCTGAACCTTCTTGGAGACGGCCTTAGGGATGCGCTTGACCCAAGGCTTAAGTAGGCATGGAGTATGTAAATGAGCGATGTTTCTGAAAAGAACAGAACAATGACCGAAAGGGCAATGGCCGAAAGGACAACAGCTCTCGAAATAACCGGCCTTGCTGTTGAATACCGTACCGATGACGGTACTGTTTATGCCCTTAATGGTATGGATTTGCTTATAGAAAAGGGCAAAACGTTGGGCCTGGTTGGCGAGACGGGCGCCGGCAAAACCACCACCGCCCTGTCTATATTGAGACTTGTACCGGACCCTCCTGGGTTTATTACCGGTGGCATAATAAAGTTAAACGGTGAAAATATATTTGAAAAAACAGAAAAGGAAATGGATGAAATCCGCGGCAATACGGTTTCCATGATTTTTCAGGATCCGATGACCAGCTTGAACCCTGTTCTTACGGTTGAAGACCAGATAGCGGAAGTTATCGAACGCCATGAAAATGTAAACAAAGAACAATCATATATAAAAGCCCGCGAAATGCTTGAGCTGGTCGGTATTCCAGGCGCCAGGGGCAGCGATTATCCCCACCAGTTTTCCGGCGGCATGAAACAGCGTGTCGTTATAGCCATCGCTCTCGCGTGCAGCCCGGACCTTCTTATTGCAGACGAGCCGACTACAGCTTTAGATGTTACCATTCAAGCTCAGGTTCTTGAGATGATGAAGGGTCTTCGTGAAAAATATCAATCATCCATGCTTATGATAACCCACGACCTGGGTGTCGTAGCTGAAATTTGCGATACCGTTTCTGTTGTATATTCCGGCAGAGTCATTGAACACGGTACCCTGGAAGATATTTTCGACAACACAAGGCATCCTTATACCGAGGGATTATTCAACTCATTGCCTAATCTTAAGGACAGAAAGGCAAAATTGAAACCGATTAAGGGCCTTATGCCTGATCCAAGCAATCTTCCTTCCGGCTGCCCGTTCCATCCGAGATGTGACTATGCCCTTGATATATGCACTAAGGAACGCCCTAAAAAAATATACAGAACCGACAGACACTACGCCGAATGTCATCTGTATAACAATGAAAATATAACCGAAAGGAAGGTGATCAAGCGTGAGCGAAACAGCTAATGTCTCACAATTGGGCGTAATGCCATTGTTAGACGTAAGAGGGTTAAAAAAAATTTTCAAGACAAAACGCGGTACGCTTCACGCAGTTGATAATATTACCTTCACCATAGAACGTGGTAAAACACTTGGGTTAGTCGGCGAGTCCGGCTGCGGAAAATCCACGGCAGGACGTGCCATTCTCCGTTTACTTGAGCCTACCGGCGGCAAAGTATTTTTCGAAGGAGAAGACATCGCATCTCTTAGTGAAGGCCAAATGCGCAGAAAGCGCAAGGACATACAGATAATATTCCAGGATCCCTTCTCGTCGCTGAATCCCCGCAAAACCGTAAGCGAGACTATTGCCGAGCCTTTGAAGCTCAACAAAATCATCACAAATAAAAAGAAACGTTTGGACAGAGTTTTGGAGGTAATGAGCATAGTCGGCCTTGCCGAACGTCTTGTCAACACTTACCCCCACGAGCTTGACGGCGGAAGACGCCAGCGCATCGGCATCGCCCGAGCTTTGGCTCTTGGCCCGAAATTTATTGTCTGTGATGAGCCGGTATCCGCGCTTGACGTTTCAATTCAGGCACAGATACTTAATCTTATGAAAGAGCTGCAGGAATCTTTAGGTCTTACATATATGTTTATAACCCATGACCTGTCCGTTGTTAACCACTTTTCGGATGATATTGCGGTCATGTACCTCGGCAGGATTATTGAAAAAGCTCCATCGGAAGAATTGTTCGCAAACCCGATTCATCCGTATACCAAAGCTTTGCTCTCGGCCATACCGATTCCCGATATCCATTATAAAATGAATCGCATACTTCTTAGGGGCGAGGTTTCTTCCCCCATAGAGCCTCCCGATATGTGCCGTTTTGCGCCACGCTGCAACCACTGTATGGAAAAATGCAAAACTTCCGAACCGGCGCTTGTTGAAGTATCTGTGGGGCATTCCGTTTCATGCTTCCTTGCAAGTGATGAGGTTTATAAATCTATTGACATTTCAAAAAAACCCATTTAAAATTTATATCAAAGTATCTATTAAATGTTTATTCCTGAGCTTATGCAGAAATTCTACTGCTAAGCCAAATAAGGGTGGATTATATGGTTAAAATATTAAATATAGGTTCAATCAATATTGATTACGTATATGCGGTTCCACATTTTGTAAAAGCAGGTGAAACCATCGCTTCCGCATCGCGACAGGTATTTGCCGGCGGTAAAGGTTTAAATCAATCCATCGCCATAGCCCGGGCGGACGGCCGTGTTGTTCATGCCGGTTCGGTCGGTGATGATGGGGCCGATTTAGTTAAAAAGCTTGGGGATGAAGGTGTAGATATAAGTTTTATCCAGAAAAGTACAACTCCAACAGGGCACGCAATAATTCAGGTTACCGATGATGGTCAAAATTGTATATTGCTTTATCCGGGAGCAAATCATGAATTGAATGAAAGTTTTATAGACAGAATATTCGAGCCGTTTGGTAAAGACGATATAGTCGTTATGCAAAATGAAGTCAGCTGTGTTGCTTATGCCATGAAATGCGCTGCGAGTAAAAAAATGCGTATTGCGTTTAACCCATCACCTTTCGGAATGGAAATAAATCAGTATCCTTTGGAATATGTACATTGGTTTTTATTAAACGAAATTGAGGGTGAAGCCCTGACAGGGAAAAGTAATCCTAACGATATTATTAACGAAATGGGGATAAAATACCCGAATGCCACGATTGTGCTTACATTGGGAAAAGACGGCGTGATTTGCAAGGCGAGTGACAAAACATTCCGCAATAGCGCATATAAAGTATCGGTGGTAGACACCACCGCCGCCGGTGACACCTTTACCGGCTATTTTATCAGCTCGGTCGCCCAAGGCGTGAAAATAGAGGAATCCCTCTTGTTGGCAACCAAGGCTTCCGCTATTTCGGTTTCTCGTAAAGGAGCGTCGACTTCCATACCGACCTTCAATGAAATTGAGAATAGCTCATTTGATTGAAAACGGAGAAATGGATATGCGAATTGACATGACGGGAATAAACAAAAACTTCGCCGGAGTGCAGGTGCTCAGAGATGTCAGTTTTAGCTTAGGCAGCGGTGAAATACACGCGCTTGTGGGGGAAAACGGCGCCGGGAAATCCACATTGATGAAAATCCTTACAGGAGTATATTCCCTTGATACGGGGGAAATTATTGTCGATGGAAAATCCGTAAATTTTAAACATCCAAGAGAAGCTGAAGGAAAAGGCGTTGTATTCATTCATCAAGAGTTAAATACTATGCCGGATTTAACGGTGGAAGAAAATATGTTTATGGGCAAAGAAATAAAGAATAAGTGGGGATTGCTTAACAATAAGGAAATGCGAAAAGAAGTAATGCGGGTTATAGAACTTATGGATATACGCATATCACCCACCGCCATAATGGGCAAGCTTTCTGTAGGGCAGCAACAGCTTGTGGAAATTGCAAAAGCTCTTTTGAGTGAGGCTCAGGTGATCATTATGGATGAACCTACTGCGGCTCTTACACCGGTAGAAACAGAAATACTTTTCCGAATAGCGCGTGACTTGAGAGCAAGAGGTGTCTCGATAGTATATATCAGCCATCGCATGGAGGAAATTTTTGCGCTTTGTGATCGCATTACCGTATTAAGAGACGGTCAGTATGTGGGTACAAAAGAAGTTTCCGACACGGATATGAACGATATAATTCGTATGATGATCGGACGTGAAATAGGAGATCGCTACCCTGCGCGCCATATTGATAAAGGCGATATTGTGATGGAGGTTTGTGGTCTGACAAAAAAACCTTATTTTGAAGATATCAGTTTCTCTGTGAAATCAGGGGAAGTTCTTGGCGTTTCAGGGCTTATGGGAGCGGGGAGGACAGAAATAATGCGAGCTGTATTTGGCGCATTAAAACCGGACAGTGGTGTGATCAAGCTAAACGGTAAAGATGTACGAATCAACAATTCCACAACGGCAAAAAAGGTAGGCATTGGGTTTGTTACAGAAGATCGCAAAGTTGAAGGATTAATGCTTGAAAAAAGTATAGAAGAAAATATTTCTTTGAATAATTTAGATAAAATATCAGTTGCCAGCTTTGTGTTGGATAGAAAAAAAGAGCGTTCTCTTTCGCGTCAAGCTGTTGAAAAGCTGGCTGTGCGGTGCAGCGGCGGCATTGAACAGACTTGCCGTACTTTAAGCGGCGGTAATCAACAAAAAGTAGTATTTGCAAAATGGATTTATACCGACCCCATGTTATTAATTTTAGACGAGCCCACCCGAGGCGTTGATGTAGGCGCGAAAAAAGAAATCTATAACCTCATAGTCAAGCTGGCCGAAAGTGGGGTGGCAATAATAATGGTATCTTCCGATTTGCCTGAGGTGCTGGGTATGAGCGATAGAATAATGGTTGTACACGAGGGTAAAATTAGCGGGATTATTGACACGAAGGAAGCCAATCAGGAAAAAGTCATGATATTGGCTACGGGAGGTGATCTGAATGAACCTAACTAAATCAAATAGACAAAATATTTTTCAAAACTTTGGCTCTTTGTTTGCATTGATAATTTTGATTTTGGTAATTAGCATTATACGACCGGAATTTAGAACACCATGGAACTTCCTTTCAATTTTGCGCCAATCCTCAATTAATGGCTTAATTGCTTTCGGCATGACCGGAGTTATTTTGGTTGGGGCTATAGACTTGTCTGTTGGTAGCGTTTTAGCTTTAAGTTCAATTTTATGTGCCGGTATGATTGCTGCCGGTGTAGATGTTCCGGTGGCTTTTGCGGTGGCCCTTATATTGGGTACGGCGATGGGCTTTATAAGCGGCATATTGGTTACGGCGGGCAGGTTGCAGCCATTTATAGCAACCTTGGTAACTATGGTTATATATCGAGGCTTAACCTTAATATTCTCGCAAGGTAGACCCATCTCAAATTTAGGAGAAAATAATTTGCTAGTCGGCTTCGGAAGAGGCAGTTTTCTGGACATCCCAATTCCTGTGTGGATTTTGGGCTTTACGTTTGCGATATATTTTTTCATTTTAAATAAAACTACTTTAGGACGTCAAATCTATGGCACAGGCAGTAATATTGCTGCTGCGGCTATAACAGGCGTACGCGTGAATCGTATTAAAATTATTGTATACTGCATTTCCGGGTTTTTTGCTTCTTTAGCCGGGCTTATACTTTTATCGCGTTTAGGTTCTGCCCAGCCTACCATCGGTACAGGCTTTGAGCTGGACGCAATTGCTGCCGTCGTCCTGGGCGGCACGAGCATGAGCGGCGGACGTGGTAAAATTTACGGAACATTGATAGGCGTTTTAATAATTGCCGTACTTAATAACGGCATGAATATTATTGGCGTGCAATCATATTCTCAGGATGTCGTGAAGGGGCTTGTCATATTAATTGCGGTGTTATTGGATCGCAATAGATAGCGTATATTATGCGAAGACACTCGCATTATATAGTAACTAAAATTTTTAAGAAGAGAGGTAATCTTGAATGAAAAAGTTACTAGCAGGGATTGTTTTACTAATGCTAATTGGCACTTTCGCCGTATTTGCCGGCGGTCGGAGAGACGGAGGAGATGGCGCAGGAAGTGTCGTTGGTTTTTCTGTTTCCACATTAAACAACCCGTTTTTTGTAACATTGGTTGACGGAGCTCGGGCAAAAGCGACAGAGCTGGGACTTCAGCTTGTCGTACTTGATGCAGGCGACGATGCGTCCAAGCAGGCATCGGACATGGAAGATTTAATTTCCAGAAGAGTAAGTGTCATTATAGTAAACCCGGTTGACTCCGACGCTATCACGCCGTCAGCAAGAGCTGCAATTAATGCGAACATTCGAGTCATCGCCGTAGATCGATTGGTAAACGGAGTTGACGTGTCCGCTTCGATTGCATCAGATAATGTTGCAGGTGCGAGAATGGCTACCGAATATCTGGTTCAGCTGGTGGGTCAAGGCGCTGAAGTTGCGGAACTTCAAGGCGTTCTTGGAGCATCGGCTACTGTAGACCGAGGTGAAGGCTTCCATCAGGTAGCGAGGAGCAACTTGAATGTTGTTGCAAGCCAGACAGCTAACTTTAACCGCGCGGCAGGGCTTACCGTTACCGAAAATATCCTGCAGGGAAACCCGAATATCAGGGGTATTTTTGCACATAACGACGAAATGGCGCTAGGCGCTATCGAAGCAGTCGGTAACAGAAATATTGTTATTGTTGGCTTTGATGCCACCGATGATGCTTTGGTGGCTGTTCGAGCCGGAAGGATGGCAGCTACTGTAGCGCAGCAACCTGATTTGATGGGTTCTGTAGCCGTTGAAACAGCGCAAAGACTTATCAGCGGGCAATCTGTTCAACAGAGTATTCCGGTAAATGTTTCGCTGGTTACCCAATAACAAGCGATAGAAAGGGTCAAATCACAAAAAGGGCTGTCTACTAAGTGATCTTTAGCAAGACAGCCCTTTTTTTATCTCACACCTCGCTCACAAACACCGTCTCCGTATCCCGGCAGAGGTGCTGTACCGCTATTCTGCCGCTTGTCAGCGCAGGCGGTAGACCGCCAGGCAGGGACATGCGTTGTCCCGCGAAATACAGGCCGGATATGTCTTTGATGACAGCTGGATAAGTTTTCATTTTCATGCCGGGACCCATCTCGGTCATCCAGGAGCCCTTCCAGTTGCCGCAGTAGCGTTCATAGGTGAGGGGTGTCGCAACATCGCAAACTTCGATGCGGTCTTTTGTTTCGGGGATCTGTTCTGCCAGCGCGGCGATAACGGTATCGGCAATTTCCTGTTTTTCCTGTGCGTAGCGGCCTTCTTCTTTGGCCTTTTTCCAGAACTCGTAAGTGTCCCCGCCCAGCTGGATTGTTAAAGCGGTCTTACCTGCCGGAGAATAAACAGGGTCACCGGCGTAGTTGTTTAAAGCCAGGCACTCGTAGGCTTCAGCTGCCAGTGTAATTGGCTTCTTGAGCTTAAACACATAGTTTTTGCTGTATTTACTCAAATCGGTATTTACCCCAAGAGAAATCAAGGTCACCATAGTCGGCTCGCATACTTTGCGCATTTCATCGAGCCAAGGCGCTTTAAGCGGCACATCGAACATATGATCAATGGCCATTGTATCCGCCGTGACAATAACGGCATCGGCGTCAAGCTTTTTCCCGCCAGCCATCACGCCGACGGCCTTGCCCCCTTCGACAATGACCTTGTCAGCTCTGGTGTTGCAGAGCAGCTCGCCGCCGGAGCCCGTGAATGTTTTGACTATACGCTGGACAAATGGCAGCGAGCCGCCTTCGGGGAAACCGCCGTCGCCGCGGGCCTGAAAAACCATTGTAAAAAAGATCGGTACTATCCCTTTTTTTTCACTGGTAAAGGCTCGCAGTATTCCGCGTATGCCCTCGTGTTGAAAGCGTCCGATATATTCGTCCCTGGAAACTTTTGAAAAAGAGCTCATAAGACGGACTGCCGACAGGGCAGAAAAAAGCAGCGAAATGGGCGGGCGGGTCTTTTTCGTCACCTTTACCCCTTTCAGATCCGTAACCGGTATGGCAAGGTTTTTCACCTTGCGGATATGATTGCAGAGTTTCTTGATCTCTTTCGTGTCGGCGGGAGAGAGCTCAAGCAGGTGCTTTTCGGTGACGTTGACATCGCGGTAAAAGCGGACCGGCGTGCCAGAGTGGTCATACTCGGCGAAGGGTTCGTAGTAGTGGATGGCAACACTGTCGTCAAGAGCGCCCACTGTTCGCCAGAGCTTGTTCAGAGCTTCGCCGTTTTTGGAGCCCAACAGCCAGTGCATTCCGCCCTCGAAGAGGTATCCTTTTCGCTTCCATGAGGTACAATTCCCGCCGGCTATATTGTGGCTTTCCAGAATGGTAACGTCAAAACCGCATCTTTGAGCATATACGCCCGCGCTCAAACCGGCAATCCCACCGCCGATTACGATGACTTTTCTTTTCATGTAGAGATTTTCTCCTTATAAATATTTAACCTAAAAAAGAATCTTATGAAACCACCGATACCCGGTATTTGGTTATATCCGCAATTAAATCGTAGTCAATGGGCTTATCCAGGGGAAACTGAATGGCCCCTTTTGTGGTTTTGTAAGGAGCAAGGCGTTGTTCAAAGGGAATATTTCCAAGATCGCCGGGGTAAATGCCTATATGTTTTTTGAAGGCGGCAAAATGAATTATGTTTTCACCCTGCCAAAAGGTGGGCATGCTCCATGAAACTTTTTCTACGGCCTTGGGCGCGGCTTTTCTTATGGTTTTACGGACTTTTTCCAGAATGGGACGAAGATCTTCCGGTTGTGCGGCAATGTACTCATCAATGGTTGAAGGTTTATCGCCGCAGTAATGGCTTTGGTTTTGATTTTTGAAGTCACGTCCGCATTTTGGGCATTGCCACATGATTTTCTCCTACAAGGGAATTCAGATCATACTTAGTTTTAGCATAGACGTCTAACTAATATCAACCTAATGTGTTAAGCTTGCGGTGTATTTTTGAGAGGATATTATGAAACATAAAAAAACTTGTTTTTCCCTATTCGGATTGTTGTGCGTAGCAGCTCTTGCGCTGACTGTATCTTGTGCAAGCGTCCCTCCCGAACAGTTGCCGCCTAGCCAGGAGCAGCTGGACGCGCTGGATGCGGCGATTTCCCGAGCAAGAAATGCACGGGCTGCGGCGCTTGAGCTGCAGGGGGATGTGTATTTTCCAGGCGAATGGCAAAGAGCTGAATTGGACTACCAGGGCGGCATGAGGGAAGAAAGGGGGACTTCCGGTGAGGTAAACCATGCTATCGAGTTGCTTGCTGCGGCTGCCGAAGCTTACAGGGCCATTGAGGAAAACAGCAGGCCGCTTT
>Ga0099364_10014021_pt1 | contig 10703 bp, 9 predicted proteins | sample TergutTh196P3_FD_73070 | JGI IMG/M metagenome (GOLD analysis project Ga0099364, IMG submission 73070) | Microcerotermes parvus P3 segment gut microbial communities from Pointe-Noire, Republic of the Congo - Th196 P3 | ecosystem: Host-associated > Arthropoda: Insects > Digestive system > Gut ...
GTAATCTTGCTGCGCATATCTGCAATATCGGGAAGCCATTCGTTATCGCCATCGCAGAGATAGTGAACAGGTTTGCCTCCCGACAGTGATACTGCTGCAGTCCACAGCGGATAGTCCGGTGTCGGGATGAGTACTTCGTCACCCAGATCAAGCAGGGCCTGCATGGTCATGACGATCAGTTCGGATACGCCGTTTCCTATATAGATATCCTCGATTTCGACTCCGGCGATTTTTTTCTCCTGACTGTACTGCATGATTGCCTTGCGAGGCGCAAACATGCCTTTTGAATCGGTATAGCCCGCTGCATTTCGCATGTTTATGATCATGTCGTGCACGATTTCGCCTGGAGGATCAAAGCCGAAGGCAGCCAGATTGCCGATATTGAGCTTCATGACTTTTTGACCTTCTTCTTCCATCTGGCGAGCTCTGTCCAGGACGGGGCCTCTAATGTCATAGGCGACATCAGTCAGTTTTTGAGATTTTTTTACTTGATGCATTTTGAATGTCTCTCTTGGATATTACCTGGAAAAAAGCATGCATTTTAAATGACTTTGACTGACATCCCAATAACTTCAGTTTTCCCTGGAAATAATAACTCACTTCATATTTTACCAAATCAGCGCTGCCAAAATCAAAACCCTGCCCTGTTGAAACAGCGTCCAGCTGGTACTCTGGCTCCTTGACCAGCAGCTATGCAGCAGCCTTTATTTGTATTCAGTACCAGTGTATTCTGTCAGGACTGGCATCAAAACAGCCGCGAGCACTCTCCAATTATAGTTTATACGTGTAAAACCGAGATTATACAAGGCTTACGGACAGTTCCGCGCAAAAGTATGTCTGGATTTTCTCTTTGATGCTATCACAGCAAAACAGGGAATGCCCAGGATTTTGGGAAAGTTCAGTCAGCAATAATGCAGCAGAGCCTCCGATTGTAAATTATTTGTGAACTTTAGGTGGTCAGGACGAGATTTGCAATTTCCTGCGCTTTCGCACTATCATAGCGATAGACTTTAAAAAATACGGCCAGATTGGGAACAACACGCTGGCCGGCCTGGCTCTAAAAGGGCATAATCGGGTTTGTGATCAAAAAAAACGGAGTGCCAAATAATGTCTGACCAAACAATTGCTGCTGGAAAAACGCTTCCTGAATTTAGTGCGCCCTCTACTCACGGCATGTTTTCCCTGTCTGAATACAAAGGAAAAATACTCATAGTGTACTTTTATCCCCGCGACAATACTCCCGGATGTACGCAACAGGCTCTGGCATTTCGTGACAACCTGGAAGAATTCGAAAAACTTGGGGCAACCATCGTTGGCGTCAGTCGTGATAACATGACGTCTCACCAGTCATTTGCCAAAAAATTCGATTTGCCCTTTGCCCTCATCTTCGATACTGATGAGAACATATGCAGTCTGTTTGATGTAATCAAAACAAAAAAACACTACGGACGGCTTGTGCAGGGCATTGAACGCAGCACTTTTCTGATCGACAAATCGGGCAGACTCGTAAAAGAATGGCGCCGGGTAAAGGTAGACGGACACATTGAAGATGTGCTGCAGACGATCAGAAACATGCCCGACTGAAGCAAAAAACCGAAACATTCGTCTTCAGACGCAAATTCCCGTTCATGCATCAAACAAAAAAAGCTAAAATACCAGGTAACTCCAGACTGCTGACAAAACTGTATATCATCAGAGCAAGCACTGTCTGACGTGAAGTATTGCACAATCTGTACACACACGAGGGTGATTTCCTGCGATGACAAACCGGACGCACGACAAAAAATGTGCGCACTCGCAAAAAACTGTTTTGTCAGCAACCTGAAAATCCCTATAACATCATTTTTAAAATTCCGAGATTTTGATGCCACTTCCCAGAATGCCAACCAAGCCAGCTGATATGCTCACACCAGATGACATGAAGCCGGCAAAAGTCCAGAGTGTGACTGCCAGCAAAGGTGCGCCTGCAAAAGCCAAAGAAACAGCCAAGGCCGTGCCAGCCGAAAAAAAGCGTGCCGCTCCCAAAAAGAAAGTGCCCGCAGACACAGCCAGCGAACCCGCACCAGCTGCCATGGCCAGACACACCCAGCTGCCACAGAGGCCTCCAAGAAAAAAACTGGAAGATACCGTCTTGCAGTCCCCTGTCTCCCGTGCAGCAAGCAAGTCCGGCGAGACAAAGCTTTTTGTGCTGGATACCAACGTGCTGATGCACGATCCAACAGCAATCTTCAGGTTTGAAGAGCACGATATCTTCCTGCCAATGATCACGCTCGAGGAAATGGACAACTACAAACGGGGGACTTCTGAAATCGCACGAAATGTAAGGCAGACTTCACGGTACCTTGATGCACTCGCCAGCAGTGCTGACGAGATGCAGCTGGATAGCGGCATCCCCCTTGAAGCACTCGGGCATAAAGATGCCAAAGGCCGGCTCTATTTCCAGGCAAGCCCGCAACCGGAAGAACTGCTAAAGGAAATGGCAGGCGAAAAAGCGGATAACCTCATACTCAGTATTGTGAGCACGCTCACAACAGGCAACCCCGGACGTGCTGTTGTCCTGGTATCCAAAGACATCAACATGCGTATCAAGGCGCGCTCGCTTGGGCTTGCCGCCGAAGACTACTTCAACGATCAGGTTATTGAAGATGCAGACCTGCTCTATACCGGCTTTATGGAGCTGCCCGGAAACTTCTGGGAAACACACGGCAAGGACCTCGAATCCTGGCAGGAAAGCAACGCTCAGGGACAAGGCCGGATTTTTTACCGGATTACAGGTCCGCTTGTTCCTTCCATGGTGATCAATCAGTTTCTCTACATGCAAAACGAAGATGATGACGCACATTTTCAGGCGCAGGTAAAAGAAATCAGCGGCTCCACAGCCGTCCTCCAGTCACTGCACGACTATGCCTATCCAAAAAACAAAGTCTGGGGAATCAATGCCCGCAACCGCGAACAGAACTTCGCACTCAATGTCCTGATGGATCCCGAATGCGATATTGTTACCCTGGCAGGCCAGGCCGGAACGGGCAAGACTCTGCTTGCTCTCGCAGCAGGACTCGCACAGGTGCTTGAGACAAAGCAGTATAACGAAGTCATTGTCACACGCGCAACCATATCAGTCGGCGAAGACATCGGATTTCTCCCGGGATCTGAAGAAGAAAAAATGTCACCCTGGATGGGTGCTTTTGATGACAACCTGGAAGTGCTCAACAGAGCAAGCCACCAGGAAGGCGGGGAATGGGGGCGTGCGGCAACGCATGACCTGATTCGATCCCGCATTACAATTAAATCATTGAACTTCATGCGCGGACGGACTTTCATCAACAAATTCCTGATCATTGATGAAGCCCAGAATCTCACGCCCAAGCAAATGAAAACTCTTATCACACGCGCAGGAACCGGAACAAAAGTAGTGTGTCTGGGCAACATAGCCCAGATAGATACGCCTTATCTGACGGAAGGATCAAGCGGGCTGACTTATGTTGTTGACCGCTTCAGAGGATGGGCGCACAGCGGGCATATTGTGCTGGTGCGTGGCGAACGGTCACGCCTTGCTGACTATGCAAGCGAAGCTCTTTAGGAGAGCTTTCACCTGTTCCTGCTGACAGAAAACCTTTAACCAGTATCCCAGGGCTTTATGGACGACAATTTATCGACACTCTCAACTACCCCTCTTGAAATGGAAATCATTCATTCAGAGCAGGAAGGAAAAACCCTTTCGTTTCGTACAGCTGAAGGCTATTTCAGCCTGACTGACAGTACCGATGCCCCTGCCGGGGGCACGTCCCATTACTACGAGGTCACCGAAACATCCTACGAGGACGACAGTCTGTCTCTTTATTTTGATAGCGAGACCCGATTTCAGGATATTTATGATGTCGTCACGTTCAACTGGCGGGTTGATGGCGAAATCGCCGGCTTTTTGGCCGAGAATCTCATTACTGGCAACACACTTCACCTGGCACTCAATGCGGACGGCAGAAAAAGACTTCAGTAGGCGGCAACATCAATGAACAATGAAATACGATATCAGGTTATAAAAAACGACAGTCCCATCGGTACAGAACACATAAACCTGCGTGATGCCGTTCTCGTTGCTGCCTGTTTTGACGGTCACGCGGCCAGGTTTGTGCGCGACAAACACAATTTCATGTGCTTTTATGCCAGCAGAGTACAAATAACTCCGGATGAATATGTGCCTGTCCCCTGCGATGCTTTTCGTCCCTGGTCTCCCGAAGAAGATGATCTGAAAGCCGAAGAAGAAGTTGCAAAAAAGCTTGTCGAAATCGGCGATCTGCACTGGAAGCAAAAAGACCTGCAGATTATTGCGCTGACCTACTCACAAGGCACATTAATCGACATTGGCGAGAATGCCTCCCCAAAATTAAGAGAAAAACTGTTTGAAAAAACATCCGGTTAGAGAAGGATATCTGTGCCACCTGCACGACAGTCAACAGGGGCATGCCAGGGCTTGCCAGAATTCTCCTGGTTAAAAAAACCCGGATTTCGAGGTTTTTTCCCCATAACTTTCGGGGCATGCATCAATACTGTCGATTTTTGTCTGGCGTTGCAGGAATCTCCGTCCTTTAAGGACGAGGAGGATGTCAAAGCCACAAACGTATCCCATGCACAACGATTTTCGAGCCTCGGTCAGCATAACCTGTTGATTTTTTATATGTCAATATCGAATCTCGCCCTCTTTGCGCCAACAGCTCTCCCAAACGAAAATATCGAATCCCCAAAAAAGCGTCACTTTTACACTTCTTTTCCGGCTTTTAGACACAAAAAAATCAGTTTATGATTGATTTGTATAAAAGTTTTTTGAGGCTCCTAAAATAAAAAGCCACATTCAAATCACTGGCGCGAGCACTTGTTACAGGCAAAACCCGCCCAAAAACAATTACAAACCAGCGCCTTAACGCATCGCAGCAACGGACGAAAATCTTTTTGGGTATAAAAGCTATTTTGGAACCTCCCAGGACGCCATAACAAAACAAAGGAAAATTCATGAGCAAACGCATTCTATCTCTCGCACTGACTGTGCTTTTAACTGCCATGCTGTCTGCATGTGCATCTAGAACTGAGGTCTGCGAGAACTGCATCAATCGGACAGATGAAAGACTGATGGATGCTGCTGCTGCACTCTATCCGGATGCCGTTAAACGCATAATTGAAGAAGGAGCCTATGTCAATGCAAAAGATGCCTTTGGCGAAACACCCTTGATGAAAGCACTCCGGCAGCCTGAATCAAAAGTGATGCAAAGCATGCGCCCCATGCAGAATACAGTCGAAATTCTTCTTGAATCCGGCGCGAGCATCCGCGCCAGGAACAAGCACGGCGTGGAAACACTTGAACTGGTACTGCAAACCAACGATGTTGACACTATCAGTCTCTTTGATACACGCATGAGAAGGCGTGAACGCGATGCCATGTTCATGCGAGCACTCGCTGCACAGCAGTTTGAGATAGGTGTTTACCTGCTTAAAACCGGTGCAAATCCAGAACAGACTAACGAAAAAAAACAGTCGCCTCTGCATTTTGCTGTAAACACGCCGCAACCCAACATCGAACTGCTGGCCCTTTTGCTTGAAACGGGCAATGTCAATCTGATTGACGACTATGGCAGCAGTCCGCTTATGGTTGCCTGCGCAAACGCCGCTCCCGTTGAAGTCATAAAAACACTTCTCGATAAGGGTGCTGACCTGAAAAGCCGTATTAATGGAAACAGTCTGCTTTGGCTTGCATTAACCGCACAAAATGAAAATGTTGACCTGGTGAAATTTCTGTTAGGCAGCGGCTTTGATGCAAATGAGCGCGATGCAGCCGGAATACCGCTTTTGGTACTCATGGCCAAGGCAGACCGGGCCAACAGTGCTTTGACTTTGATTGATGCCGGAGCTGATGTATCTGTACTTGACAACTTTGGCGTGGGTGCGTACCGCTCACGCCTGAATATCGCAACACCCGGATCTGACAATTGACAAGAAACTTTTTGATATATAAAGCAATAATTTAAACAATCATTTCCTGTTGCTCACAGATGTTTTTGAGTTCAACATGAAAACCCGAGAAACCATGCGTGTCGGGCAAAAACACCCAACCAGTTTCGAATAAAAATCATGTGCAATTTGTTCAAAGTGCCTTGAGAAAATGTTTTAAAAATTACAACGGGATTTAATCCGGAATTGGGATTACTGTCAAAACAGGCTTCCAAAACAACAGGCCTGCGCACTCAGTCACTCACGACAACCGTTCTTTTTTGTTCTTCTTTTTGCGCCTCCCGGGCACGTCTTTCCCTTTTCTCCTGGGTTTTGGCAGTTCTTTCTCTCACAGCCTCCTGCCTTCTTTCAGATTCGAGCCTTTTTTCTTCGTGCTGGCCTAAATTCCGAATGCGCTGCTGCGAAGAAAGTGCAGACCCAGGTCTGACTGGCTCACTCGGCGACATTATCGAATAGACTCCGTCTTCAACATTTATGTCAGCCGTATAGTGATGGTGAGAGGCATCCAGATACTTTGCCCTCATTTCTTCGAACTTCTGGCGACTGGCCTCTCTTTCCGGAGCTTTTGCTATGCTCCGCTGCTCTCTGTCTACGAGAGCTTCATCACGCAGACGCACCCTTTCCGAGCGCCTGAACCGGTCAGCTTCGATCTGCAATGTCTTGAGTGCTGAATTATTCTGAATATGAAGCAGCTTTCTTTCATCCTGGCAGCGTGTGACAAAAAACTTATTCACGCAGTCATCCAGTTCAACAAGAAGATCATGCTCCAGCAGCGTTTTTTCAGCAGCAACTGCACTCAACGCCTCATCTGCCTTTTCAACAGAATCAATGCTCCCCGCAGGATACGCAGCAAGAAGCGCTTTCACACGAGGAAAAAGTGTCGCATTATCAGCTGCAAATGCAACAGGATGCAGCAGACACAGCCCTAAAATGACACTCCAGACGAAAGTCAGACATCGCATTTTCCCACCCAGGCCCTTTCTTCATTACCGTCTTCAGACGTCAAAATCAAAAATTCAAAAACCGGCCCGATACTCCAAGGGCTGCTTCACGGACAGCTTCAGACAGGGTCGGGTGCGCATGAAGCGCCAGAGCAATATCTTCTGCCGAAGACTTGAACGACATGGCCAGGACAGCCTCTGCAATCAGCTCGGATACCATGGGACCGATCATGTGAACCCCTAAAACCGCATCTGTTTTTGCATCTGCGAGAATCTTTACCATCCCTTCTGCTGCATTCATCGCCCGGGCACGGCCATTTGCCATAAACGGAAAAACACCGGCCCTGTATTCGCGCCCTTCCCTGTCCAGGTCCTGTTCCGTCATGCCAGCCCAGGCAACTTCAGGATTCGTATAGACAACAAACGGCATACTGGCATAATCAACCCTTGCATGGCGGCCCGCAATTCTGTCAGCAACGGCAAGCCCTTCTTCTGACGCCTTGTGTGCAAGCATCGGACCCCTGACAACATCCCCTATGGCCCAGACACCAGGCAAATTCGTCCGGCATGCTTCATCAACTACAATAAAACCCCGCTCATCCACTTCCAGACCAATCACTTCACTGTCCAGCCCGGCTGTCCTCGGAATACGGCCAACTGCAATGACCAGTCTGTCAAAAGTCTCGCTTTGCGCTGCCCCGCTGACATCGTCAAATTCAACGATGACCCCGGAAGACGCATGACTGATCTTCCGGACCAGTGTTCCCGTATAAAGTCCCAGCCCCTGTGCACGAAGCATTCTCTCCAGCTGGGATGCAATCTGCCTGTCAGCACCTTCGAGCAGTGCCGGCATCGCTTCAAACAGCGTGACCTCAGAACCAAGCCGTCTCCAGACTGAACCCAGCTCAAGCCCAACTGCTCCAGCTCCTATAATGCCAAGCCTTTGCGGCACAGATTTCATCAAAAGTGCACCCGTACTCGACAGAATATGCTCTTCATCAAACTCTGCTCCAGGCAAACTCCGGGGAACAGATCCTGTTGCAACGATCACATGCCGACAGGACAGAAATTCTTCTGTTTTTCCGGAAATCCTGAGCCTGTAGACACCATCTTCTTTCCCGGCAAAAGAAGCTCTTCCGTGATGGAAAGCAACGCCATTTTTTCTGAAGAGAAATAAAATCCCCTCACTATTGCTTTCTACAACCTCTTCTTTGCGGGACTGCATTCGATCAAGATCAAGTGCAACGCCCTTTACCTCGATTCCGTGAGCTGACGCACCATTTCTGATCATGTCGAAGTGATACGACGATTCAAGCAGTGCCTTGGACGGAATGCAGCCCGAATTAACGCAGGTCCCGCCCAAAGCAGGATGACCGGCCGCACTTGTGTAGTCATCTATACAGGCAACACTCAGGCCGTGTTGCGCAGCCCTGATCGCAGCGATATAGCCGCCTGGTCCGGCTCCTATGACGGCAACATCAACAAAACCACCCATACGTTCTCCAGAATTTGTCCGAATTTAAAGATCCAAAAGCAGGCGTGCCGGATTTTCAAGGTTTTCCTTGATTGTTACCAGGGCCTGCACAGCCTCACTGCCATCAATTAAACGGTGATCGTAGGAAAGTGCCAGATAATTAATGGGCCGAATGACAATTTTTCCGTCTTCTACCACAGGTCTTTCTCTTGTCGCATGAATCCCCAAAATAGCTGACTGCGGCGGATTGATAATGGGTGTTGACATCATTGAACCGAAGACGCCACCGTTGGATATTGAAAACGTCCCGCCTGTCAGATCATCGAGTGTTAACTGCCCCGCTTTTGCCCGTATGCTGAATTCGGCGATTTTTTTCTCAATATCGGCAAGCGACATCAAATCAACATCACGCATAATCGGTACGACCAGGCCACGTGGCGAACTGATCGCAATACCGATATCAAAGTAGCCGTGATAGACAATGTCGTTACCATCAATTGATGCATTGATTACAGGGAATTTTTTGAGAGCAGCAACAGCTGCTTTCATGAAAAATGACATCAAACCCAGACGGACGCCGTGCTCCTGTTCGAATTCGGCACCCAGCTTTGAACGAATGTCCAGAACCGGCTGCATATTGACCTCGTTAAAGGTCGTCAGGGTTGCATAGGTCAGCTGTGACTGAATGAGCCGCTCGGCTATTCGCGCACGTATACGGCTCATCGGCACCCGGTTTACCGGACGCTCATTGTCCGGTGCACCCGGCGCAAAACCCGAAGGCGCAGAAAATGGAGCCGAAAGCAGAGCAGGCTGGGAAGAAGCCGTCTGACCCACATCAGGGCCGATTTCCATTCTTCGCAGGACATCTTCCTTTAGAATGCGTCCATCCTTGCCTGTACCCGTTACATCCTGGAAACTGAGGTCGTTTTCAGCCATGAGACGCACCGCTGACGGCATTACAATGCCCGCCGGATGTGCTGAGTCATCAAATCTGGGCGGAACAGACGTACCTGACGAACCCATCACAGGCGTATCAGAAGCGGGCGGCGGCACAACCTTGGCTTTTTTTCCTTTTCCGTCAGCAGCTTCGGGTACAACAGCCGAAGTGTCAATCAGTGCGATGACCTCTCCACTCACAACAGTCTGGCCTGTATGTTTGTGTATGGCTGTCAGGACGCCTTTGGATGGGCTTGATACCTCAAGCACGATTTTATCCGTCTCAATATCAACCAGACTTTCATCCTGCTCTACCAGATCACCGACTCCTTTATTCCAGGCAAGTATTGTGGCTTCCGATACGGATTCGGATAACTGCGGGACTCTTATTTCCAGAACTGTCATCTTGCTCCCTCTTTAATCTTTGCAACTTCTCTTTTTGTCCAGTCCATCACCCGCCATGGGCTAGCGGATGATAACCAGTCCTTTCATCTGTGCAAACGCGCCATTGTGCAGCTCTCTTTGCTGCGCAAGATGCATTTTCAGGTAACCTGCTGCCGGTGAAGAACTTGCTGGCCGGCTCGTAACAGAAAGCTTCTGGCCTTTTTGCATACCGGAAAGAAGTGCCGGATGAATCTGCAGCCAGGCACCCTGATTTTGCGGTTCATCCTGGACCCACATCACTTCCGAACAGTTCGGAAACTGCTTCAGGGCATCGGCAAACAGCTGCTGCGGGAACGGATAGAGTTCTTCAATTCGAATGATGGCAACATCAGAAATTTCGCGCTCACGACGGGCGTTGACCAGTTCATAGTAAATTTTGCCGGAACACACCAGAACGCGACTGACGGCATTTTTCCTGACTGACTGGTCAACTTCGCCAATCACAGGACGAAAATGTCCTTTGGCAAGTTCATCAATATGTGATGCTGCCTCCCTGTTTCTGAGCAGCGACTTGGGCGTCAGAATGACCAGGGGCTTTCTGTACATTCTGAGCATTTGCCGGCGCAGGACGTGAAAGATCTGTGATGCACATGACGGCTGGACTACAGCCATGTTGTCTTCTGCACAAAGCTGTAAAAAGCGCTCTATCCGCGCAGATGAATGCTCGGGTCCCTGGCCTTCATACCCGTGTGGGAGCATCAGGACAAGACCAGAGAGTCTGCCCCATTTTGCCTCGCCTGAGCTGATGAACTGGTCAATGACGACCTGGGCCGTGTTGGCAAAATCGCCAAACTGCGCCTCCCATATCACCAGTGTATTGGGTGCTGCTATCGAATAGCCATATTCAAAACCCAGAACAGCCTCTTCGGAGAGTACCGAATCAATCCCCGTGAATTCGGCCTGGCCGT